>OGPW01002180.1_pt1 | contig 11488 bp, 8 predicted proteins | sample 1553061 | NCBI WGS metagenome assembly OGPW01 (sample SAMEA2580292, study PRJEB22360) | human gut metagenome | biome: human gut; feature: human-associated habitat; material: faeces | place: Denmark | collected 2008/2010
GCCGCACCCTGCGGCAAAAACAAGTACGGCCAGCGCCTTGGTCGAAAATTTACGAATGACCAAGGCATAGAGAATATTTCCTATATATTCAAAGAAAAGAGACCAACTGGGCCCGTTCAACGGATACATCTCGCCCAAGCCCCGGACTTCGGTTCCGGGAGTCGCCGGAATCAGCAACGCGTTCATAAATGTGGCGATAAATAGGGCCAGAATAGTCACTTTCGACACATCCCACACCGAACACCCCTGCCAATAGAACATAACGCCCCCGATAAGCGCTCCCACCACAACCATCGGGTGCAAGCGTATCACTCTCCGTTTGATAAAGTCCGTAATCTTCATCTTTCCCCAACGGTCGTCATAAGCATAACCTATAACGAACCCGGACAGTATGAAGAAAAAATCGACCGCCAAATAACCGTGATTGATGCGTTGATCCAGATGACTGGTCGCATAGGCTTCGAATATGTGAAACCAGACGACCATGATTGCCGCCACTCCGCGCAGTCCGTCGAGTATTTCATAGTGTGGCTTTGTATTTGGAAATGCAGCCATAGTGATTCCTGTTTTTCATCATTAAATCGGATGGAAAAGCGAAAATACAAAATAAAGACGTAAAAATAGGCAATATCACTTTTTCGAAATCAATCATACAGATACTGTTTTCTCTCCCAAAGGTCAACAGCCACAATGAATCCTCAATGTTGTCTGCTAAAATTATCAACACTTCATCAACAAATGCAGGGCAGAGCTGAACTATTCGGTATCTTTGTATCGCCAAATTTGCTGTATTATGGAACCAAATGCCGTCGTCGAACTCAGGAACGTTTCGATTTACCACACCCGGGACTCTTTCAAGGAGGCCAGCTTCCGTAAAAAGCGGGACAATTGCGACTTGGTGCTTTCGGACGTGAACCTTACCGTCCGGCCCGGCGAACTGGTCTACCTGATCGGCCGCGTAGGGTCGGGCAAAAGTTCGCTGATGAAAACCCTGTACGCCGAACTGCCGCTGGTCGAAGGCGAAGGGTGGGTCGCAGGCTTCGACTTGACCAAAATCCGACGCAAGGACATCCCGTACCTTCGCCGGCGCATGGGTATCGTTTTCCAGGATTACCAGCTGCTGACCGATCGCAATGTATTCCAGAATCTGCAGTTCGTACTGAAAGCCACCGGATGGAAGAACGACATGGAGATCAAAAACAAAATCGCCGAAGTGCTCAACGAAGTCGGGTTGGTCAACAAGGAGTATAAAATGCCGTTCCAGCTTTCGGGCGGCGAACAGCAGCGCCTATCCATCGCACGTGCGTTGCTGAACAACCCTCAGGTGATTCTCGCCGACGAACCTACCGGCAACCTCGACCCAGCCGCGTCCGACGGCATTATGCAGCTCTTCCGCGCAATTGCCGGCAACGGCTGCGCAGTCATCATGGCCACGCACAACATCGGCAACATCCAGCAATATCCTTCGCGCACCATCCGTTTTAATCAAGGACAAATCGAGGAGATCGACATTGTCTCCATTCTTGGTTATTAATGGCCGTTCGAGTGGCTTCCAAACCGCGCAGAGAGTTGGAAAATTACGTAATTTTCCGTATCTTTGAACGTTTGAAACACCTTGCCGCCTAAGGGCAGGCATACATCCTAAAGACATCAGAGACAGAGAAGATGAGCACAGAACACGAAAAAATGATTGAAGAAGAATATTCGGCGTCCAGTATCCAGGTACTCGAAGGGCTCGAAGCGGTCCGCAAGCGCCCGGCCATGTACATCGGGGATATCGGCGTAAAAGGGTTGCACCACCTGGTCTACGAGGTGGTGGACAACTCGATAGACGAGGCATTGGCCGGATATTGTTCGAATATCGAAGTCTATATCAACGAAGATAACTCGATTACGGTTGAGGACGACGGTCGGGGTATTCCGACGGATTTCCATGAAAAAGAGGGCAAATCAGCACTCGAGGTCGTACTCACTGTGTTGCACGCCGGCGGTAAATTCGACAAGGACAGCTATAAGGTTTCGGGAGGACTGCACGGAGTAGGTGTCTCCTGTGTGAATGCGCTTTCGAACCTGTTGGTCGCCGAAGTGCACCGTCAGGGTAAAGTGCACGTCCAGAAGTTCAGTAAGGGCGCACCGCTGGGCCCGATGGAGATTACCGGCGAGACCGATTCTCACGGCACGATCATCACCTTCAAGCCCGATGACAGCATCTTTATCGCAACCGAATACAACTACGAAATTTTGTCGTCCCGCCTGCGCGAGCTGGCCTACCTGAATAAAGGAGTCCGGCTGAACATCACCGACAAGCGCGAAAAAGACGAGAACGGCAATTACCGCCGCGACGAATTCTACTCGACGGACGGGCTGAAAGAGTTCGTCAAATTCCTCGACGAAAACCGCGAATCACTGATCGACAACACGATCTATATCGACACGGAGCGCGACGGCGTTCCGGTAGAGGTGGCGATGCAGTACAACACGAGCTTCTCGGAGAATGTCCACTCGTACGTCAACAACATCAACACGATCGAGGGTGGGACGCACCTGACCGGTTTCCGACGTGCACTGACACGTACGCTGAAAAAGTACGCGGAAGATTCGGGTATGCTCTCCAAAGTGAAATTCGAGATCAACGGCGACGACTTTCGCGAAGGACTTACCGCTGTAATTTCGGTCAAGGTACAGGAACCGCAGTTCGAAGGCCAGACCAAGACCAAACTGGGCAACAGCGAGGTGTCCGGAGCCGTCGATCAGGCCATCACCACGGCACTGACCCATTACCTCGAAGAAAACCCCAAAGATGCCCGCTCAGTAGTCAATAAAGTGATTTTGGCCGCTACGGCCCGGCATGCCGCCCGCAAAGCGCGCGAAATGGTGCAGCGCAAAACCGTCCTCTCGGGTTCGGGTTTACCGGGCAAACTGGCCGACTGTTCGTCACGCGACCGCGACAAAACCGAAATCTTTTTCGTCGAGGGCGACTCGGCAGGCGGAACCGCCAAGCAGGGACGCGACCGGACATTCCAGGCGATCATGCCGTTGCGCGGTAAAATCCTGAATGTCGAGAAAGCGATGAAACACCGGGTTTGGGAGAACGAAGAGATCAGCAACATGTTCAAAGCGCTCGGGATCGTTCCCGGCGGAGACAACAATGCCGACGACGAACAGGAAGTAAGCCTGGAAAAACTGCGCTACGGCAAGGTGATTATCATGACCGATGCCGACGTCGACGGCAGCCACATCGCCACGCTGATGCTGACTTTCTTCTTCCGCCACATGAACAGCCTGATTCAGAACGGCCACGTCTACATCGCCACGCCGCCGCTTTACCTCGTCAAAAAAGGTAAGAACAGCCGCTACTGCTGGACCGAAGAAGAACGCGAAGCCACGTTGGCCGAATACGGATCGAAAGGCGCGCACGTTCAGCGCTATAAAGGTCTCGGTGAGATGAACGCACACCAATTGTGGGAAACGACCATGTCCCCCGAAACCCGCATCCTGCGCCAGGTAACGATCGAGAGCGCCGCCGAAGCCGACCGCATCTTCTCGATGCTGATGGGCGACGACGTACCGCCCCGCCGCGAATTCATCGAACGCCACGCGAAGTACGCGAATATCGACATTTAATCCGACGATGGGGGAGCGAACGATCGTCATCGGCGTGGCCGGCGGTACCGGCTCGGGCAAAAGCACACTCGTACGCAAGTTGCAAGAGGCTTTTTCCGATGCGGTGACCACCCTGTCGCACGATTACTATTACCGCGCCTACCCGGATCTCACTTATGAAGAACGCACGAAGCTCAACTACGATCATCCGCATTCTTTCGAGACGGACCTGATGATCGAGCAGATCAGAATGTTGCGGGAGGGATTACCGGTCGAACGTCCGGTTTATTCCTTCGTCGAGCACAATCGCCTGCCGGAAACGGTCAGGGTCATTCCATCCAAAGTACTGATCGTCGAAGGCATTCTGATCTTCGAATGCGAAGAGTTACGGAAACTGATGGATATTAAAGTTTTCGTTGACACGGACGCAGATATCCGCTTAGCAAGAAGGATTTTACGAGATGTACAAAATCGTGGCCGAAGTATGGAATCGGTGATCCGTCAATACCTCGAAACGGTCAAACCGATGCACGACGAGTTCGTCGAACCGTCCAAACGCCATGCAGACGTAATCATCCCCGAAGGAGGCTTCAATTCGGTAGCGGTACAGATGCTGATCGAAAATATCAAATCGCTGACACGGAATAATTGAGTCTATCAATCAGATCCGGACAAAAATCGACCGGCGCAAGTATAATTACGATAACGGGACCTTTACAGTCCCGTTATCTTTTTTATCTCATTGAGCTTATTCAACGCCTCCAGCGGCGTAAGAGCATTGATGTCCAACCCCTTGATTTCATCACGGATTTGCTTGAGCACAGGATCGTCCAACTGAAACATGCTGAGTTGCATTCCGCCGCCGCCATACTGCGCCACGGTAGGTACTTTGCGGGTAGTATCGCGCATACTGCCGCGGTGTGCCGACTCCATATCCGCCAGAATGCGTTCGGCACGGTCGGTGATTTGGCCCGGCATACCGGCCATCTTCGCTACATGGATACCGAACGAGTGCTCCGTTCCGCCACGGACTAACTTGCGCAGAAAGATAACTTTACGATTAATCTCCTTGACCGATACATTAAAGTTTTTCACGCGCTCGTAAAGTTCTTCCATCTCATTCAACTCATGGTAATGAGTGGCAAAAAGCGTTTTCGCCCGAGCCGACGGATGTTGGTGGATGTATTCCACCATTGCCCATGCGATTGAAATACCGTCGTATGTGCTGGTTCCCCGGCCGATTTCATCGAGCAGCACCAGGCTGCGGTTCGAAATATTGTTCAGGATACTGGCCGATTCGAGCATCTCGACCATAAAGGTCGATTCTCCCTGCGAAATATTATCCGAGGCTCCCACGCGCGTAAAAATCTTATCCACTACGCCGATTTTAGCCTCCTTAGCCGGCACGAAACAACCCATCTGGGCCATCAGCACGATCAGCGCCGTCTGGCGCAGGATGGCCGACTTACCTGACATATTGGGCCCGGTGATAATCATGACCTGCTGTGAAGAATCGTCCAGATAGACGTCGTTGGGAATATACTCCTCACCGACCCTCATCAGCGTCTCGATGACCGGGTGACGCCCGTCCTTGATATCGATCACCTGCGAATCGTTCACTTCGGGACGGCAATAACGACGCTCTACCGACTGGATGGCAAAAGCGAGCAGGCAATCGAGCCGCGCCACCAGTGACGCGTCTTTCTGGATAGGGGAGACGAAGCGTGTCAGTTCGGCCAGCAACGCAGCGTACATCTCCTGTTCGATCGCAAGAATCTTGCTTTCCGCACCGAGAATCTTCTCCTCATACTCTTTCAGTTCGGCGGTAATATACCGCTCGGCACCGGTAAGCGTCTGCTTGCGAATCCAATCGGCAGGCACTTTGTCCTTATGCGTATTGCGCACCTCGATGTAATAACCGAACACATTATTAAAAGCCACCTTCAGCGACGGGATGCCGGTCGTTTCGCTCTCGCGCTGCTGGATACTGGCAAGAATATCCTTCGCATTCGACGAGATATTGCGCAGATCGTCCAATTCGAGATTCACGCCCGATGCAATTACCCCGCCTTTCTGGATTTGGTTCGCCGGATCAGGATAGATTTCACGCTCGATTTTATCTCGCACCTCCAGACATAAATCCAATTGTTCTCCCAGTGCTCCCAATGCCGGATGTCCCGCCTCGCGCATCGTATTTTGCAATTTTTCAACCGCATAGAGTGCATTTTTCAACTGCACCACCTCGCGCGGTGAAACGCGTCCGACAGCCACACGGGAGATGATCCGCTCCAAATCGCCGATCAGCGCCACCGACTCATAAAGAGCCTCGCGCAGTTCCGGCCGTTCCACGAACAACCCGACCAGATCGAGCCTCGCATTGATCTCTTCTATACTCTTCAACGGCAGTGAAATCCACCGCCGCAACATGCGGCCGCCCATCGGGGAGGCCGTCCTGTCAAGCACCTCGGAGAGCGAACAGCCTTCCTGTCCGCTGTTCGAAGCGAACAATTCAAGGTTGCGGATCGAAAATTTGTCGATCCAGACAAATTTATCTTCATCGATACGCGAGATCGATGCGATATGCTTGGTCTGACGGTGTTCGGTAAATTCAAGGTAATAGAGCACCGCACCGGCCGCAACGACTGCACCGGGCAGTGTGTCGATACCGTATCCCTTGAGCGATGAGACCTGAAACTGGTTCTGCAATTTTTCGCGGGCTCCGTCCTCTGAAAACATCCAGTCGTCCACCCGGTACGTGTAATACTTACTTCCGAATGCCTCGGTGAACTCTTGCTCGTAACCTTTGGAATAGATGACCTCTTTGGGTGAAAGGTTCGACAGCAGCTTATCCACATAACTGTTAGTCCCTTCGGCCGCGTAGAACTCGCCGGTCGACGCATCGAGGAATGCCACGCCCGTAGCTTTCTTCCCGAAATACACCGCCGCCAAGAACGTATTTTCCTTATTCGCCAAAATATTGTCGCTGTATGAAATCCCCGGCGTGACCAGTTCGATCACGCCGCGCTTGACAATCTTTTTAGTCGTCTTGGGGTCTTCGAGCTGCTCGCACACGGCCACCCGCTCACCGGCCCGCACCAGTTTCGGCAGATAGGTATCTATCGCATGGTAGGGAAATCCGGCCAACTCGACGTACGAAGCGGCCCCATTGGCCCGCCGGGTAAGAGTAATACCCAAGATTTTTGCCGTTTTGATCGCATCCTCGCCGAAAGTTTCGTAGAAATCGCCCACGCGGAAAAGCAGGATCGCGTCGCCGTGCACGGCCTTGACGCTGTAATATTGCTTCATCAGCGGGGTTTCGACGTATTTTTGTTTCGCAGCGGGAGCGGGGGAGGTATCTGTCTGTTTCATATTATTTTTACGGAAAGAAAGCTTGTCAAAGGTACTTATTTTCCGTCAAAAAACCGCTCGTCGAAATTGATAAAATAGAGCTTTTCGGTCGCCCGCGTAATCGCCGTATAGAGCCATTGCATCAGCTCTCGCGTCATCACCTCCTCGCCGAAAAGCATTTTATCCACGAAAACACACTTCCACTGGCCGCCCTGTGCCTTATGGCAGGTCACGGCATACGCGAACTTGACCTGCATCGCATTGAAATAGGGATTTTCACGGACCTCCTTGTAGCGTTTAGCTTTCGATGTTATGTCCGCATAGTCCTCGGCCACGCCCTGGAACAACTGGCTGCCCTGTTCACGCGTCAGCGACGGGGAATCGCTCGAGAGGGTGTCGAGTAGGATTTTACAATCCAACTCCAACGAATCGTAATCGGGGAACGTGAGCTGCGCATCGGCAAACCGGAACCCGTAAAAATCCTCGAACCTGCGGATGCGGGAGAGCAATGCCGTATCGCCGTTGGCAATAAAATCGACGCTGCAATCCTGCTCCCGCTCGGTATAATGATAATTATTCTTGACGACCATCAGCATATCGCCCGATCCGATCTCCTCCTCAGCGAAGAGCACATTGCGCCGGACGCCCTCGTTGAACCGGTTCGCCCGTTTGTTCGAACGCGTGATAATCAGCGTCTCTTCCATACCGTATTTACAATAGGCATCCTGAATGCGCTCCAGTATCTCGCCGCCGTCGACCTGTTCGACATCCCCGAACGACAAATCGAACATCGGGATATCGATAATCCCGGCCGAAAGCATGCAGCGCACCAGTGTCGCGTTGAACAGGATGCCCGAAGTATCCTGCTGACGCATCACCTCCTCGAGCTGCACATAGGTCACGTCGCCGTACCCGCGCATCTTTTCGGGATCGAGCGCAGGACTGCACTCCATGCCTACCGGCGGCAACTGGGCACTGTCCCCTACGACAATCAGCCGACAACGGCTTCCCTGACGCACGTAACGAATCAGGTCGTCGAGCAAATTTCCCGACCCGAATGCAGACGGATCGAACGAGTAGTTGGCCAGCATGGATGCCTCATCGACGACAAACACCGCATCTTTTTCGCGGTTGTAATCGAGTGAAAACTGGGCATCGGCCGATGCGAGCGATTTCTGGCGATAAATCTTCTTATGGATGGTAAAGGCTTTTTGCCCTGCATACCGGCTGACCACCTTGGCGGCCCGGCCGGTAGGAGCGAGCAATACCGTCTTGATTTTCATACCGGAAAGCGTCCGTACCAATGCCGAAATCAGGGTGGTTTTACCCGTTCCGGCATATCCGTTCAGGATAAAAATCTTACTGTAATCAGGATCGGTCATGAACCCCGAGAGGGCTTCGACCACATTTTTTTGGCCCGAAGTTGGCTCGAAGGCAAAATTTCGATAAATTTGAGACGCTATATGTTCCGAAAGCATAGTTTCTACCGGCAAAAATAACCTTGATATTTGTGTCACAAACTTACAAAATCAAGGCGAAAAATCACGACGAATGTCCTTCGAAGCACAAAATATTACACCCGAGCAGGCTACGGTCCGTTCGCTCGCCCTGCAAATTTCCGGGCAAGACTTGCAGTTCTGCATCCTTACAGACAAGGGGCCGATCCGATCCGCCAGGTACGGGCTCGATTCGAACCTGCCGTTGTCGGCAACAGTCAGCCAACTGATCCGGGACGAAGAGGTACTACGACTACCCTATAAAAAAATATGCCTCATCCCTGTTACCGAAAAGGTTTGCCTCGTCCCTGCTGAATTGACAACGCCTGAAGGCGGACAGGCCTACATGCAGGCGCATGGTATTCCCGTCGGACAGGACGACCAGATCATCCGCACCGATCCGGTACAGGGAATCGCCGCCTACATCGTCCTGCCGCAACCGGTATGGCAGGAACTCCAAGTCTTGTACGGCCAACGGATGCAGGTACTCCATCCGTTACAGATCGCAGCGCGCAAAACGCACCAGGGACCGACCGTCGAAATCAATTTTGCAGGAGACTGGGCCAATATCACCGTTAAAGACGTACGGCTGCAATACTGCGAAGTTCTCCCGTGCACCGAAGCAGCCGAATTGCTCTTCTACCTGCAGCAATTGAACAAGCAATACGACCTGCAGGATTACGACCTGCTGATTACGGGCGAGGGAATCGAACAAATCCGCAAAATACTGAAAGGATACTACCGCAAAACCCTCGTCGACAAAGAGCTGCGTTCTAGCCTTCCCAAAGCTTTGCGCAGCGAGGAAATAAACCACAACAATTTAATATACTGTTTCGATGCGGATCGTTAGCGGACGTTACAGGGGCCGGATCATCCAGCCGCCGAAGAATCTGCGCGCCCGTCCCACGACGGACTTCGCGAAGGAAAACCTGTTCAACGTAATTACCAGCCATTGGGAGATCGAAGGGGTAGATGTCCTCGACCTTTTCTCGGGAACGGGGTCCATCAGTTACGAATTCGCATCGCGCGGGGCAGGGAGCATCGTTTCGGTCGAAATTAACGCGATACATTATAACTACATCCGCAGTACGGCCAAAACCTTCGGGTTTTCCGAGATTTATGCGGTAAAGGCGAACGCCTTTCTCTACCTGAAAAGCTGTACCAAACAGTTCGATATCATCTTCGCCGATCCTCCTTATGACATCAATGGAAGTGAAACGATCCCCGAACTCGTTTGGCAGAAAGGACTGCTTAAACCGGGCGGGTGGTTGATCTTCGAGCACTCCAAAAATATGGATGTAAGCAAATTACCCGGATTTAAAGAGAAACGTTGTTACGGAAGTGTCAACTTCTCGGTTTTTGAGCGCCCGGAAGAACCGTAGGCCACATGCAGAAAAAGTTTGCGAGATTTTGCTCAAAATTTTGGAGAATAAAAAAAATAGCTTACATTTGCACTGCAATTGAGAAACACGGTTGCACGGTACACAAACGGTGTGGTAGTTCAGCTGGTTAGAATGCCTGCCTGTCACGCAGGAGGTCGCGGGTTCGAGTCCCGTCCATACCGCAAGCCTCAGAATCAAGCAATTAGCTGAAATTCTGAGGCTTTTTTATTGTCCTGTAAAGGCCTTTTCAATATAAATCCCCTATAAAAACGTCGTCAAATACTATCATTTTGCTATATTTGCTACCACACACCGTGCAAATTTAGGTGCAAATTTAAGGGTGAAATATGGCTTCAATCTGGTATTACCTCGACACGAGAAGACGCAAAGCTGACGGAACCTTTCCGTTAAAGATCAAAATCGGGCTCAATGCCAAAGATGGCTGCCTTATCAATCTAAAAATATCCCTCAGAGAAGATCAGTGGGAAAATGGGGAAGTAGTACGCCACCCTAACAGGAGGTTCCTAAATACATACGTCAAACAGCGCTACCTCGACATTACCAATTCCATCTTCAAGCTGGAAATAACCGGAGCCATCAACCGGATGTCTCCCGTTGAAATTAAAAAATACGTGGAGTCATCATTGGGGGCAGTCGCAGATGAAGCGTATACCTTTTCCGAGCATTTTGAGCGTTTTATTTCAACTCGGGAAAAAGAATCGACCAAAGACATATATCATCAGACATTATTGAAAATAGAGCTGTTTTCGCCCGGAAAACTGGCATTCTCTGATATTAATATAATCTGGCTAAAAGGATTCGAGCAGTTTCTGAAAGGACAAGGGCTATCCGTTAACTCCATCAATTTGCACATCCGCAATATTCGAGCAGTATTCAATGATGCGATAAACGAAGACAAGGCCGAACAGAATCTATATCCATTCCGCAAATTCAAACTAAAATCGGAAGAGACCCGAAAACGATCCCTTACTATAGATCAACTCCGAGCTATACGGGATTGGCCTTGCGAACCCCACGAACAGCAGTATATAGACATCTTTATGCTAATGTTCTATCTACGCGGCATTAACATGATCGACTTAGCCGGACTAACCAAAATAGACAATGGGCGGGTAGAGTTCCGGAGGGCTAAAACAGGTAGGTTATACTCAATCAAAATAGAACCTGAAGCAGAAGCAATCATTAATAAATACCGGGGTAAAAACTTCCTCTTAAATATTAATGAGCGCTACTCTAACTATAAAAACTACCTGCATCGAATGAACCGCAACCTGAAAGAATTTGGATACACAAGGGTGGGGAAACGAGGCAAAAAAGATAAAGAGGGGGCCTTCCCATTCTTATCCACCTACTACACGAGGCACACATGGGCTACACTTGCCGCCTATCTGGAGATACCCAAAGAAACCATTGCGGCCGCGCTTGGACATGGGAAAAAGGACGTAACTGATATATACATTTCTTTCGACCAAAATAAGATAGACGAAGCCAATAGGCGGGTAATTGACTATCTCAACAAGAATTAAAACACCACCAAATTATACTGCACTCCCACACCTAAATATGGTCGTATGCCTTGCGGAGTTAAAGCTGCCCCGGCGCTCACGCCGATCCCCCAGCGTTTCGGCCTGCCGGGAA
>OGPW01002183.1_pt1 | contig 11481 bp, 10 predicted proteins | sample 1553061 | NCBI WGS metagenome assembly OGPW01 (sample SAMEA2580292, study PRJEB22360) | human gut metagenome | biome: human gut; feature: human-associated habitat; material: faeces | place: Denmark | collected 2008/2010
AGTGCGGCGGCAAAATAAGAAAGTGAAGATCACTGCGCAGGCACTGGATGGAACCAGTAAGAAAGCAATTGTGACGATAAAAAAAGGGGACGGGGATTTTCTAGAAAATCCCCGTCCCCTTTTTAAGACATTACCATATCACCGCGATAAAATATCACCAAATTACATACCTCTGACTTGTTTATTGATCGCATCCTGCATCAGGCAGTAGTTGACAATGCCAAATCCCAAAATCCCGATGACCAGATACAGAATGTTGGAATTTCCCTGAATCCTGTTAATACGATCCGTGCGCTCACCCATTTTATACATCCAGTATAAGTTATAAATGTTACAAGTGACAATGGATAAGAGAAATACCATGCCGCCGGATGTCGCATATGGTTCACCGGCAAGAGCATTGATCTCGTCATTTAGTTTGATCATCCAGTAAATACCGTAAATTCCACACGTTACGATCGATAAGATTACACAAAGCGGAATGTTTCGTGGCGTGATAACAGAATTTTGCTGAAAATTGTTATTATAACCGGTATTTCCATAAGTATTGTTGGCATTATATGCATTATTTCCCGTATAATTATTGTTGGTATTGTAATTATTATCGGTATTGTAATTATTGGTATAGCCGTTATTATCAAAAGTTGTCTCTTTTTCGTTGGAAGAATGAGTGTAGCTGTACGCATTCTCATTTTCGGTTGTATTATCAGTCTGACTGGAAGTATCTGAGTAACTGTATGTGTAGGTATTCTCGCTTGCATGTTCGTCAGAATGAGAAGTTGCGTTTTCAGTAGCTTCATTTGAAGAAGTTCCCTCAGAATTCTCGCTTGTATTGGTGTCAGATGGGGAGTCAGCAGAAGCATCCTCCGGCGCAGTGTAAGCTGTCATAAACGGATTTTCATGCATATGATTGCTATTGCCAGTGTCAGTCTGCTCAGCATTATTGGTAGAATCTGTTGTGTGATCGTTAAGATCTGCATTTGTCTCGCTATCAGAGAGTGGTGCTCCACACTCTGGGCAGTGTTTGTATGCGTCGTCGCAAGGGGCGCCGCATTTTCCACAAAATTTCATGGAAATTCCTCCTTATGTTCTGTGAATGAAAGGGAATCCGGTTAAAACCGGATTCCTTTAAAATTTATTTGTCTGTAATTTCGCTGTGTAGCTGCTGCAAGGATTTTACTTCGCCATTTCCATGTTCTTTCACATAGCGGATTCCTTTTGCAGTTGCTCTTGCAGCAGCGATGGTTGTCATGTAAGGAATCTTTGCCTTGATCGCAGCTTTACGCAGGTAACTGTCATCATTTACACTGTCTTTTCCGACCGGTGAGTTGACGATCAGGTCGATCTGACCATTGGTGATTGCATCCAGCGTGTTCGGACGACCGCCTTCGGAAAGTTTGTTGATGCGTGTAACATCAATGCCGGCTTCCTTGATCAGCTCATAAGTATTTCCGGTAGCAACCAGTTTGAATCCATCATCAGCGAATGACTGAGCAATCTCTACAACTTCAGCTTTGTCTTTGCGGTTTACAGAAATCAGTGCCGTTCCGGAAAGCGGAAGCTTGGACTGTGTTGCTTCCTGTGCTTTGTAGAAAGCTTCTCCGTAAGTTTCGGCAAGTCCGAGAACTTCACCGGTAGAACGCATCTCAGGTCCTAAGATCGGATCAACTTCCTGGAACATGTTGAATGGGAAGACTGCTTCTTTTACTCCGAAATACGGGATATTCTGTTCTTTTAAGTCAGCAACCGGCGATTTGCGTCCGGTCAGTTCGGAAGTGATGATGTCTGTTGCAAGCGGTACCATACGGATGTTGCAAACCTTTGAAACAAGCGGTACAGTACGGGATGCACGCGGGTTCGCTTCCAGAACATAAACTTTTCCGTTTTCAATTGCATACTGCATGTTCATAAGACCTTTGACATGCATCTCTTCTGCGATCTTGCGTGTATATTCTTTGATCGTCTGTACATTTTCTTCGGAAATGTGCACGGACGGGATAATACATGCAGAGTCTCCGGAGTGTACACCGGCAAGCTCAATGTGTTCCATAACAGCCGGTACAAATGCATGATTTCCGTCGCTGATCGCATCTGCCTCACATTCCAGTGCGTGGTTCAGGAAACGGTCAATCAGGATCGGACGATCCGGAGTTACGCCGACAGCGGCTTTCATGTATCCTTCCAGACTTTCGTCATCGTATACAACTTCCATTCCGCGACCACCGAGAACGTAAGAAGGACGAACCATAACCGGATAACCGATTTCTTTTGCAATGGCAAGTGCCTCTTCTACAGTAGTAGCCATTCCGGATTCTGGCATAGGAATCTCAAGTTTATCCATCATTTCGCAGAAAAGATCACGGTCTTCTGCAAGGTCGATAACAGATGGAGAAGTTCCGAGGATCTTCACACCGTTTCTTTCCAGATCAGCAGCCAGGTTAAGCGGTGTCTGTCCGCCGAACTGTGCAATAACACCAACCGGTTTTTCCTTTTTGTAAATGCTTAATACATCTTCCAGTGTCAGTGGCTCAAAGTATAATTTATCAGAAGTATCATAATCTGTAGAAACTGTTTCCGGGTTACAGTTTACAATAATTGTCTCAAAGCCGAGTTTCTTGAGTGCTAAAGCTGCGTGTACACAGCAGTAGTCAAATTCGATACCCTGTCCGATACGGTTTGGACCGCCGCCAAGGATCATGATCTTCGGTTTATCTGTATTTACCGGATTCTTATCTTCAGCGTTGTAAGTAGAGTAGTAGTAAGCGCTGTCTTCGGTACCACTCACGTGTACGCCTTCCCATGCTTCTTCGCATCCAAGTTCGATTCTGCGGTTACGGATATCGTCTTCCGGAACTTCCAGGATCTGGCTTAAATATTTATCTGAGAAACCGTGTTTCTTTGCGGCAACGAGTGCATCATCTGTCGGAAGAGCTCCTTTCTTCGCAGCAAGTGCTTCTTCTTCGTCTACCAGTTCTTTCATCTGCTCAATGAAATATGTTTTAACTTTTGTAAGATCATAGATCTCTTCAATTGTAGCACCTTTGCGGAGCGCTTCATACATAATGAAATGACGGTCGCTGGATGGTGTAATGAGCATTTTCAGAAGCTGATCTTTGCTCATGTTGTTGTAGTCTTTGGCATAACCAAGACCGTAGCGTCCGGTCTCGAGACTGCGGATTGCTTTCTGGAAAGCTTCTTTGTAAGTCTTTCCGATACTCATAACTTCGCCGACTGCACGCATCTGTGTTCCGAGTTTGTCTTCTACACCTTTGAATTTCTCAAATGCCCAGCGTGCAAATTTGATAACAACATAATCGCCGTCCGGAACATATTTATCCAGAGTTCCGTATTTACCGCATGGAATATCTTTTAAAGTTAATCCGGAAGCCAGCATTGCAGATACAAGTGCAATCGGGAAACCGGTAGCTTTGGAAGCAAGAGCTGAAGAACGGGAAGTACGCGGGTTGATCTCGATAACGACAATTCGGTCGGAAACCGGATCATGTGCAAACTGTACGTTCGTTCCACCGATAACTTCTACGGAGTCAACAATTTTATAAGCCTGCTCCTGCAGACGTTTCTGACACTCTTCGGAAATCGTCAGCATCGGAGCTGAACAGAAGGAATCTCCTGTATGTACGCCAAGAGGATCAATATTCTCAATAAAGCAGACGGTGATCATATTGCCTTCTGCATCACGGACGATCTCTAATTCCAGCTCTTCCCAGCCGAGTATGGATTCTTCTACAAGCACCTGTCCGACAAGACTTGCCTGTAATCCTCGTGCCATAACGGTTTTTAATTCTTCTTTGTTATAAACAAGTCCGCCGCCGGCGCCTCCCATAGTGTAAGCCGGACGAAGAACAACCGGATAACCAAGTTCGTCTGCAATGGCAAGACCTTCTTCTACGCTGTAAGCAACCTGGCTTTTGGCCATTTCGATGCCCAGAGCATCCATGGATTTCTTAAATTCGATACGGTCTTCACCACGTTCAATGGCATCTACCTGTACACCGATAACCTGTACATTATATTTGTCCAAAACCCCTTCTTTGGCAAGTTCGGCGCAGAGGTTCAGTCCGGACTGTCCTCCAAGGTTCGGAAGCAGTGCATCCGGGCGCTCTTTGGCAATGATCTGTTCCAAACGGTCTACGTTCAGAGGTTCAATATAGGTGACATCGGCTGTTTCCGGATCTGTCATAATCGTAGCCGGGTTTGAGTTTACCAGTACGATTTCATACCCCAGCTTACGCAGTGCTTTGCACGCCTGTGTTCCGGAATAGTCAAACTCGCACGCCTGTCCGATGATGATCGGGCCGGAGCCGATGATTAGTACCTTGTGAATATCTGTTCTCTTTGGCATATCGTGATTCCCTCCTGTGACATGTAATGTAAAAATCTCTTGTTCTATTATATAGATAGAACAAGAGATTGGCAAGAACACATCTTATAAACTTTTTAATATTTATACAAAATAATGAATAAATAATGCATAAGTGATAACAGCTAAGGAAGTTCCACGATTACCGGAAATAGTTTTATTTATATTTTTTCTCTAATGAAAAGCCGTGTCCGCGCACTTCACTGACATGGCTTACAACAACGAAACTTTCCGGATCAATCTCGCGGATGATCTTTTCAATCCGTGGAAGCTCGCGGTTGGAGATTACGCTGAAGATCATCTGGGTTGGCTCATCCATATAACCGCTCCGGGCAGACAGGGCTGTCACGCCGCGGTCCATTTCTGTAATGATTGCCTGACGGATCTTTTCGTGTTCGTTGCTCATGACTTTCACTTCGATACGTGTTGTGCCAAAGACGAGTAATTTGTCGAGTACAATCGTGTAGATCATGACAAGGATGATTCCGTAGAGTACATTGTCAACCGGGTTATAAGCTGCCTGGAAGATCAGAATTGTAAAGTCAAATACATACAGGCTTACAGATACCGGGATGCGGAAAAAATGATTCAGCACCAGCGGTGGGATATCCATACCACCGGTGGAAGCACCGCTCCGGATGACAATGGCAAGTCCAATACCGATACCGAGTCCGGAAAAGATGGTACACAACAGTATATTGTCAGTCAGCACCAAATCACTGAAGAGTCGGTTGAAAAATTCCAGTGAGATCGGATAAGCGAATGTACTGATGATCGTTGTCAGGGCAAATTTTTTACCAAGAACGATGAAACCTACGATCAGCATTGCGATATTAAAAATTAAAATAACGCCGGAAATATTAAACCCGGTATAATGTTTTACGGCAAGTGCGATACCGGTTGTACCACCGGTCATCAGGTCAGAAGGGAGAAGGAACAGTTTTAATGCCAGAGCATAGATCATATTCCCCAAAATGACCACAAGTACAGACATGATTTTCTGAAAAACAGTTTCTTTCTTATGCATAGATAATTCTCCTCTTTTGTTTTATTTTATGTTGTCGGCAACCTCTGAACCGACACATATATTTTCCTGGTCAGCTGATTCAAAATCAGCATACATATTTTCCTATTCAGCTGCTTCAAGATCGACAGGTATCGCTTCCTGTGCAGCTGTTTCAAGACCGGCAAGCAGATTCATAGGTTTAAAGCAGAAATGATTGCAACAATGAGAAAACAAACTCTTCCCGCAAAGCTTCCGGCAAACTGATCACCATATGCATCCCCAAGATCCGGGATCAGTGCTGAAAATAGGTTCAGAAAGCGGGTGAAAAACAGGCTTAACGGAAATTGTAAAAGATCCAGAAGAAGCCGAAGCTTCAGATTTTCTTTCTTCTTATTATAAATATTCTATTGAGGTTCATAACGGATAAAATGCCCAACATTTTTATCATATCACAAAACTTGCTTTCTACGCCAGAAAATATTATATTAGTGCCAGACGCTTTTTTTAATTAAGATATAAAAACAAATCATTATATAACCATGTTCGACAGCAAAAGGAGAGACAATATGGAAATCAGTATTTTATTAATGAAACAGATTGCAGAACTATTTCTGATGATCCTGATGGGTTACCTGGTAGTGAAAGCCGGTATTGTAACGGCGGAGGATAGTAAAGTGCTATCTAAAATTGTATTGTATCTGGTAATTCCGTGTGTGATCATTCATGCGTTCCAGGTAACCTATACGAAAAATACGGTAAAGGAATTAGAACTTGCATTTGCGGCATCGGTCTTATTGCAGATCATTTTGCTGATCGCAGTATGGGCAATTGCCAAAGCTTTGAAAATGGATGAAGTAGAATTGGCATCGGTATATTATTCAAATTCAGGAAATCTGATCGTACCGCTGGTAACATTTATCCTGGGTGAAAAATGGGTGCTCTGCGGCTGTGTTTTTATGAGCGTGCAGCTAGTGTTTATGTGGACACATGGGAAAAAGATTATCAGCAGAGAAGAGGGAATGGATTGGAGAAAGATCGTATTTAATATCAATATGATCGCAGTTGTACTGGGAATTATTTTATTCTTTTTACAGATTAAACTTCCGGAAATCGTGGATGGAACAATGAGTGCGGTTGGTGTTATGATCGGACCGGCGAGCATGATCGTTACAGGAATGTTACTTGCCCAGATGAGCTTGCAACAAGTGTTTGCGAATAGACGGATTTATTTTGTGACAGCATTAAGACTTGTGGTTGTACCGATGATATCCTTACTCCTATTAAAATTCAGTCATCTGATCAGCTGGCATTCGGATGGAAAGAAGATATTGCTTGTTGTATTTCTGGCGGTGATCACACCTTCTGCATCAACGGTAACGCAGATGTGTCAAGTGTATGGAAATGATTCAAATTATGCAAGTGCAATTAATGTGATGACAACATTGTTATCCATTCTGACAATGCCGCTAATGGTATATGCATTTGAAGTTTTGATGTAAAATACGGTTTGTAAAAGACATATTTATTTGTCTGTATGATTAATTTGTATCAATAAGTGGAAAACCAAGTAAAACAGAGCGTTTCGGTGGGTTTAATACATATAGACACAACCTATATTTACAATGATATATTCACAATATCAATTATACAAAATACAGATTTGATGATACAATGAGCGAGAGTAAATAGAAAAGAGAGGATAATAACATGTGTCAGAATGAGAGAGTAAAAGATGCAGACAAATGCATCCACTGTCATGTCTGTCAGGAGAATTGTTCCTTTTTGAAAAAGTATGGTCTTGATATAGGTGATACCGAAAAGCTTAATAAGCTTGCGTATCACTGCTTTTTATGTGGCAAATGTTCAGAAGTCTGTCCGGTGGGGATTGACGGACAGGGAATCATTATGGATATGCGCAGAGCCAGCGTTGCATCTGACGAAGGCGCGCGGGTGAACAAAGAGTACAAGCGGACCATTTTTGAAAAAAAGGAATATTCATATCGCAATTATAGGCATGTGACAGAGAAGAGTGTGTTATTTCCGGGATGCAATTTCCCGTCTGTATATCCGAAGACAACAAAAGTTCTGGTGGAACTGTTTGAAAAAGAAGCCGGGATCGGTGTGGTCTATGACTGCTGTGGAAAACCAATCGCAGATATAGGAATGGAAGACGAAGAGGAACGTATTATGCAGGGAATTCAGAAGCGCATGGATGATGCAGGGGTGACAGAGGTCATTACGATGTGTCCGAACTGTTATGCGTTTCTGAAGCCAAGACTTACGATCCGTGTAGTGAACATTTATCAGAAATTAAAGGAACTGCATCTGGGTGAGAAGTGTCTGCCCGGCGGTACGATGTTTCGTCCATGCCCTGACAGAGAAAAGGGAGAATGGCTCACAGACATTGAGGCGTTTTCAGACGCAGAATTTCAGACATTGGAGGATATCCAGTGCTGTGGCCTTGGCGGCCAGGGATGCGCCAAAGAACCGGAGATAGCAAAAAGCTTTGCTGAGACAGTGAAGAAGTATCCGCAGACGATTTATACATATTGCGGCTCCTGTGCAGGCAATCTGACCAGAAACGGCTGTAAGCAGGTACGTCACGTCCTGCCGGAGATTCTGGGAACAAAAGAAAAACCGGATACGATCAAATCCCTGATCAATCGTATGCGGACAAAGTATCTATAGAAACAAGAGAGAACAAAAGGAAACAAAGAAAAAGGAGAACAAGAGGTGGAAACAAAAAAACGAAACAAATGGCTCAGTAAGATTATAGTAATCGTGTTGATTGTAGGATGTGTGGCAGTTTATTTCTGCGTACCGAGTGTAAATAAGCTGATGAATCGTATTTTTGCAGCATTTGCAAGCGGCGACTTTACCGTTGTCAAAGAATTCGTTGCATCTTACGGTGCATATGCAGCAGCTGTGTCTTTTGCATTGATGATCTTACAGTCTGTAGCAGCCCCGCTTCCGGCATTCCTGATCACATTTGCGAACGCAAACTTATTCGGATGGTGGCAGGGAGCGATTCTTTCCTGGTCAAGTGCGATGGCAGGAGCAGTGCTTTGCTTCTATATCGCAAGAATTCTGGGAAGAGATGTAGCTGAGAAGCTTACAAGCAAAGCAGGACTTCAGCAGATCGATGTCTTCTTTGAGAGACATGGAAATTTAAGTATCCTGATCGCAAGACTTCTGCCGTTTATTTCATTTGATTATGTAAGTTATGCAGCAGGTCTTACATCTATGTCTTTCTGGGGATTTTTCGTAGCTACAGGAATCGGACAGCTTCCGGCAACCATCGTTTACTCTTATGTGGGTGGTATGCTGACCGGAGGAGCAAAACTGCTCGTAACAGGACTTCTGATCTTATTTGCTTTATCAGGTCTTATCGTTCTGTTCAAACAGTTATATAATGAAAAACAGAAAAAGAAAACAAAATAATTTTATAATATCAAAGGTTTATGACTGTGATTTTAATCAGGCGATCGATCTGCCGATCGGATCGAAAGCAACGATTATGGACCTGGTAGGGACTCCGTATAAAAAGCGTAAGATTCTGTTTGACAAACATTGTTATGCAGGAAAATAGAAATAAAGGAGACAAGAATATGAACCAGAAGGCAAATGAAATTAAAGACAACTTTATAAAAGGATATGACTGTTCACAGGTAGTGTTCCGTCATTTTGCAGAGCGGTTTGACTTAAGTGAAGACGAAGCAAACCGTATTGCTGCCTGTTTTGGAGGTGGCATGATGTTAGGATCTGTCTGTGGTGCTTATACCGGAGCGCTGATGGCGATCGGTATGAAGTATGGACACACAAAAGAAGAAGGACTGATGGACCAGAAGAATGTCATGATCGGAAAATACATGGAGTTTAAGAATCGTTTTGAACAGGAATATGGTTCTGTAAACTGCAAAGAGATCATCGGTTATGATGTGTCTACACCGGAAGGACTTCAAGGGGCATTAGACAGCGGAAAGATGACAGAGTTCTGTCCGTGTCTTGCAGAAAAGGTGATCCAGATCACAGAAGAAATATTAAACGAAGATTAAGAGGAGAAATGGTATGAAGAAGTTTATCAGATGTATGGGTGTCGGACTGCTGGCTATGATGCTTGTAGTTGGATGCGGAAGCAAAGCAAAAGGAGTATCGGACGACGATTTGGTTTCCAAGGATTCTTTTAAAGGAGAATACCTGATAACCGCAAAAGAAGCGAAGAAACTGATGGGCGATGACAATGTAATTTTTCTTGACTGCCGTGGCGAGAAATATTCTAATAAAGAGACGATCAAGGGTGCAGCAGCTACAAGCTGGCAGGCACTTGGAACATGCGAAGACAAATATGGCAAGCAGGGCGATGAGAACTGGGGAAAAGTTCCACAGCCTGCAGAGTTATCTAAAAAACTCAGCAACCTCGGCCTTGATCCGAACAAGGAAATCGTTCTCTTAGGTGAGACACTTGGAGGATGGGGAGAAGATGCCCGTGTTCTCTGGGAGCTGCGCGTAGCAGGTTACACAAACCTTAAGATGGTTGACGGTGGATACGAAGCGCTGGTAAATGCCGGAGCTGAGACACAGAAAGGACCTTCCAAGTTAGACAAAGTAGATGTGAAGATCGACAAACTTGACATGACACATGACATGGAAACAGAAGAACTTCAGAAGAACTACAAAGATTACAAGATCGTTGATGTTCGTACAGATGAAGAGTATGAAGGTGCTAAGAAATATAACGAAGCAAAAGGCGGACATCTTCCGGGAGCAATCCATATTCGGTATACAGATCTTTTCCGTGAAGACGGAACATTAAGATCACAGGCTGACATTGATAAGATGTTAAAAGATGCGGGCATTTCCAAAGATGACAAGATCGTAACTTATTGCACAGGCGGTATTCGTTCCGCATATATGCAGCTTGTACTTGAAATGGCAGGATGCAAGAATACATGGAACTATGACCAGTCATTCTGGAGATGGGCTGTAGTCGGAGATGTTGAAAAATAGGAATTAACAAATTATCAGTGATTGAAAGATGATAATTCAAGAGCAATCACATCCGTTTTAAGAGAGTCGGTTATGCGACTGAATAAAAATAGGGTGTGGTTGCTCTTTTTATCTTATTACGTGTTTTGTGCAAAAGTATATGGCGTAAATAAAAAGCCAGCAAATCAGCTGGCTTTGATAAAATATATAGCATGTAATATAGTGTATTACCTTATAGTGGGTCAGATAATATTTACATTTATATCCGTCCGTCGATTTATTGTAAAACATTCAGTTTCACATTCTTCTTACGAAGGAAGATACTTGCGACTGCGCCTAGTACCATCAGAATAATTCCGACAGTCAGAAGCATTCGTCCGATTCCATAATGAACCATAGAAGAAAACTGCTGTAATTTATCGGCGGCATCTTTGTATTCCATAAGAAGGAAGAAAACACCGACACATGATCCGATCAGGCTGATAATATCAATACGGAAGAAGTTAATAACCGCCACTGCCAGGATCACTGCAAGAAATAATTTTCCGTCATTAGTGTCAAAAAGAGTGACTGTCTGGGAAAAACCAAGAATAGATACCGTGGCAAATGTCATAAACATGGATATAAATGCAAGGAAGCATCCAATCCAGGTGACAATATTTCCAATTGTAAAATTTCTGCGTACTTTTGGTGCAGGAGCTGTTGTCATATCAGAGGCGGTATAATTCATTGAACCTGCTACAGAAGATTTTGTGTGGTCTATTGTCTGTGTCGGATGTGTGCGGTTATGCGATGCTGTTTTTGCAGTCTGCTGAGTTCGATGTTCGTGGTTATGTGGTGTAGGATGCGCAGCCTCATTGTGTGGTGTCTGCTTGTGTGACGCTGTAGCTTCGAAATGCTGCTGTGTATGCTGAGCTTTAGCAGAAACAGGGGTTCCGCAGTCAGGGCAGAATTTTGCACCATCTGTTAGCTGCTTTCCACAATGTTTACAAAACATAATAATTCTCCTTTGTGTTCGTTAAGTTTTAGCTTAGTTTAGCATTGATAGCATAAAAATGCAATTTCCCTTTTAAAATTTACGGAGATTCTTCATAATGCTAATATTTAC
>OGPW01002188.1_pt1 | contig 11448 bp, 8 predicted proteins | sample 1553061 | NCBI WGS metagenome assembly OGPW01 (sample SAMEA2580292, study PRJEB22360) | human gut metagenome | biome: human gut; feature: human-associated habitat; material: faeces | place: Denmark | collected 2008/2010
TAAACATTGTAAAAAATCGCCCGAGCCGTATCAATGGAAGTATCACGATCGCAGATCCGATTACCATTCAGGTGAATGCGAATGACTTTATAAAAGGGTTAAAAGTACTTGAAATTCCGGAAGGTACCGGAGATACTGTCCAGGATAAGCTACAGCTTACAGAGGCACAGAAACAGAACGGACTTTATAAGCTGAAAGGTCAGAAACAGTATAATGGCACGTATATCATTGTTTCACAGAGAGCTGACGCAGCCGGCAAGATTGCTGTGGCGAATGAGCCGTTTATCAACCAGGAAGTAGGAGAACCTTACGGAAATCTATGGACAGCCCCGAACCTTTATGGAAAAAGTGCCGAATGGAGTGGATTCAGCAACACAGCCGAAAAGAAATGGATGGCGGACGATATTCCGGAGTTGACGGTTGTTCTGAAAACAGAATCAGCTATGCATTTTGACAGCACTTTTGATCCGCAGAAGATGAGTGTACATACATGGCCGGACACTACAGACTGGGATTATATTCCAAATGACGAAAATAAACATTCAAATGTTGAGATTCTGGTAAAAGACGGACAGGGTGCCAGTGCAGACGGAACGACATTTACGTTTACAGTCCGCTATCCGAAGGTGGAACGGCTTGATCAGACAATTACAGTGGACACTACAGCAAGAAATGCATACTGCAATGATGCACTGGAGGTACGCGAGGCTACTGCAAAGACAGAACTTTCCTATGAGAGCAGCGATCCGACTGTAGCAACGGTAGATCCAAAGACCGGAGCTATCACAGCACTGAAACCGGGAACGACGCAAATCATTATAAGAGCGGCACAGTCAGATCTGTACAAAGAAGCTGTATCTGGTTACGAGCTTATCGTAGACCATGCACCGGTTACGGCACCGACGGTAATCACCGGGCTTGTTTATAATGGCAAGGCACAGAAACTGGTAAATCCGGGCAGTACGGCAGAAGGAAAGATGATGTATAAAGTCGGCGATGGCGAATGGAGTGAAGAAATACCGGAAGCGACAGAGGCCGGAGAATACACAGTTTCCTACAAAGTAGTCAGAGCCGAAGGGCATGGAGAAACAGATGTACAGCAGCTCAAAGTAACAATTGCACCTGCAAAAAAGGATGATTCAAAGAAGGATGATTCAAAGGGCAACACCGGAAATAAATCAGATGGAAAAGATGATACATCGGATACAAATAAGACCGGTGACACAAATAATACCAACCAAAACAGCAATACAAATACGACTTCTGTGACGAATACAAATAAAACATCCGGTACACAGAGCACAGCTGTGAAAAACAGCACGACCGTATCCGCAGTAAAAACAGGCGATACGACCGACATTTTAGGTTATATCGGCGCAGCTTTCATAGCACTTGCAGCCGCAGCCGGAATCTTCTTTATCAGAAAAAAAGACAGATAATAGCTGAATCAGGGGCAGAACCATACGGTTTCTGCCTCTTCTCTATACCAAAGTATGCAAGAGAAGCTGCCAGTGGCAGGTTCTCTGTATGACATGAACCCCATTATCTTGCATTTTTTACATCATCTGTGCTAAGATGAGTGTCAGAAAGTGAGTGAAATAAATATGAAACAATAGAAAATAAAAGACGGGAGAAAAAAGATGAATCGGAAAGATTTCAAAAACAAAAGTGAAATGCAGATATTTCTGTCATATTTCAAACCTCACAGGAAACTGTTTTTTCTGGATATGGCATGTGCACTGGGAATTGCGATGATCGATCTGGCGTTTCCATTTATTTCCAGATGGTGTATGTACAAACTTTTGCCGGATAATGCGTGGAGAACATTCTGGACCGTCATGGCAATCGTATTTTGTGCATACATTCTGCGGTCTGTTTTTACCTATATTATTACTTACTGGGGACACACGTTTGGTGTACGGATAGAAACAGATTTTCGACGTGACTTATTTCAGCATATTCAGGAGCTGAGTTACTCGTATTTTGACAATGCCCGCGTGGGACAGTTAATGAGTCGGCTCACATCGGAACTATTTGATATTACGGAGTTTGCACATCATGCACCGGAAGATATTTTTATTTCAACAGTAACGATCATTGGCGCGCTGATCATTATGTTTACGATCCAGTGGAAACTGGCGCTGGTGATCGCGGTGACAATTCCGATTTTTCTTGTGATCGTGTGGAAATGCCGTTTTTCCATGCAGAATGCATCCCGTAATGTAAAAAAAGAGATGGCAGCGATCAATACGGATTTTGAATCCGGACTTTCCGGTCTTCGTACGGCGAAAGCTTTTGCAAATGAGGAAAAAGAACTCGACAAATTTGATTCTGCAAATTTGAGCTACCGTGATTCAAAAGCGGATTTTTATCGGGCAATGGGAATGTTTAATTCCGTAATGGAATTTTTCATGTGTATTCTTTCAGCAATCGTGATTGCGGTCGGCGGTGCACTGATCATGTCAGATCAGTTGAACATCATTGACCTGATCACATTCAGTTTGTATGTGTCTACTTTTGTAAATCCGGTACGTAAGCTTTCAACGACGGTGGAACTGATTGCGAACGGAACAGCCAGTCTGCACAGATTTGTAGAACTGATGCGGACAGAACCGGGACTTAAGGATGCGCCGGATGCCACGGAGTTTCAGAATGTCAGAGGACAGATCGATATAGATCATGTTGGATTTGCTTATGAGGGAGATCAGACAGTACTTAAGGATGTTTCCCTTCATATAAAACCGGGTGAGACGATTGCGTTTGTAGGATCTTCCGGTGGCGGAAAAACTACGCTCAGTCAGTTGATTCCGCGATTTTATGATGTGACTGACGGAAGTATTTCCATTGATGGAATGGATGTAAGAAAGGCTACACAGGAATCGCTGCACAGAAATATCGGTGTTGTGCAGCAGGAAGTTTTCCTTTTTGCAGACAGTATTGCGGAGAACATCCGTTATGGAAAACTCGATGCGACAATGAATGAAATCATACAGGCGGCAAAGATGGCAGAAATTTATGACGATATTATGGAAATGCCGAAAGGATTTGATACCAATGTCGGAGAAAGAGGCGCGCTTCTTTCCGGTGGACAGAAACAAAGAATTTCAATTGCACGTATTTTTCTGAAAAATCCGCCGATTCTGATTCTGGATGAGGCAACTTCTGCGCTGGACAGTGTGACAGAGGCAAAAATCCAGGAAACATTTGAGAAACTTGCAGTCGGAAGAACGACGATCATCATAGCCCACAGACTTTCTACAGTCAAGAGTGCGGATGACATCGTGGTTATTGAACAGGGACAGATTGTTGAAAAAGGATCGCACAACGAACTGATGCAAAAAGAAGGGGTATATGCATCACTGGTTCATACACAGGAATTAAAAAAGTAATCGGGGGATTAACCCTCGATTACTTTTTTGATTGCGTCATAAAGTTCGTCGTATGTTTCATATGCCGGAATTTCAGGATATTCGGCTTTGATCGCATCGGTGCTCTTAAAGAGAAATCCTGCCTTGCTTGCCTGGATCATGCCGAGGTCATTGTGGCTGTCACCGCTTGCAATGGTATCATAGCCAATGGACTGCAGTGCTTTTACGGTTGTGTATTTGGATTTTTCACAGCGCATTTTAAAGTCTGTGATCTCGCCGTTGTCTGCGACTACGAGAGAGTTGCAGAAGATAGTCGGATAACCGAGTTTTTTCATCAGAGGTCCGGCAAACTGTGAAAATGTATCACTGATGATGATGACCTGAGTCAGTTCGCGAAGCTTGTCCAGAAATTCTTTGGCGCCCGGGATCGGATCGATTTTGGAAATGGTTTCCTGAATCTCCTTCAGTCCAAGGCCATGTTCTTTCAAAATGTTGAGACGGTATTTCATTAGTTTATCGTAGTCCGGCTCATCTCTTGTTGTTCTTTTTAATTCCGGGATACCGGTTTCTTCTGCAAATGCGATCCAGATTTCAGGAACCAGTACGCCTTCAAGGTCTAAACAGACAATTTCCATAATTTCTCCTCCGTTCTGAGATAACTTTATTCTTGTAGCATGGTACCGCGTCTCTTTAAGTGTGTATTCGTATATCATTATAACCGAAAAATATCGAAATCGCTATATAAAATTACAGAAAAGTAGATTTCCTTAATTCATTCAAAAGGAATCCTGCTTGTATCACATCGGCAGTTAGTGATATGATAAACAGGAAGAAATAATGAGAGGCTTGGTGAAATAGAAATGAAACAGGAAAATTATATAAAAGGAATGGTTATGATCATTCTGTCGGCATTTTTCTTTGCGTGCATGAATGTCAGTGTGCGTCTGGCGGGAGATCTGCCATCCATTCAGAAAAGCTTTTTCCGTAATCTGGTGGCGGCAATTTTTGCAGCGATCATTTTAGGCAAAAATCATATTGTACCAAAGGTGCAGAAACAGTACTGGGGTGCGCTGCTCCTTCGCTGCGCGTTCGGCACACTGGGAATCCTCTGTAACTTTTATGCGATCGACCATCTGCTTGTTGCCGATGCCTCGATCCTGAATAAATTGTCCCCGTTTTTTGCAATTATTTTTTCTTTTCTGATTTTGAAAGAAAAGATTACTCCTGTGCAGGGAACCTGTGTGCTGCTGGCATTTATCGGATGCCTTTTTGTGGTAAAACCGGGATTTCAGAATGCAGCGTTGATTCCTGCGCTGATCGGAGTCTGCGGAGGACTTGGAGCAGGAATTGCATATACAATGGTGCGTGTGTTGGGAACACATGGAGTGAAAGGTCCGATCATTGTATTTTACTTTTCTGCATTTTCATGCCTGTTTGTGCTTCCGTATCTGATTTTTGATTATACTCCGATGACAGGAAAACAGCTTGTGATGCTTCTGATGGCGGGCCTTTTTGCAGCAGGCGGTCAGTTTACGATTACAGCAGCATATACGTATGCACCGGCAGGTAAGATTTCTATTTTTGATTATTCGCAGATCATATTCGCGACACTTCTGGGATTTTTCCTGTTTGGTGAAATTCCGGATCACTACAGTTTCATAGGATATGGTCTGATCATTCTCGCATCACTGGGAATGTTTGTTTATAACATGAAAGTTATAAAATGTCGATAATAAACAGGTCCCTATTGATTTCGGGTAAGGGAGCAGATATAATGTGGACAGAAATGAAAATGTTTTAGAATAACATAAAATCCGGATCAATAAGGAGGTACATTGTTAAGATGAAAATCGGAAATGATATTTATTATGTAGGTGTAAATGACCATCAGGTCGACCTGTTTGAGGGACAGTATGAGGTGCCAAATGGCATGTCCTATAACTCATATGTGATCAAAGATGAAAAGATCGCAGTTATGGATACGGTAGATGCAAACTTCACAGAAGAATGGCTTGGAAATGTTGCCAAAGTCCTGGATGGAGCAAAACCGGATTATCTGGTTGTACAGCATATGGAGCCGGATCATGCGGCAAACATTGAAAACTTCATGAAAGCATATCCGGATACAACTGTTGTTGCAAATACAAAGACCTTTACCATGATGGAAAATTTCTTCAGAGGTATGGATCTGGAAGGCAAAAAACTGGTTGTTGCCAACGGAGAGAGCCTGACACTGGGCAAACATGTCCTGACATTTGTATTTGCACCGATGGTTCACTGGCCGGAAGTTATGGTTACTTATGACAGCACAGAAAAGGTTCTTTTTTCCGCAGATGGTTTTGGAAAGTTCGGAGCGCTGGATGTGGAAGAACCATGGGATGACGAGGCAAGAAGATATTTTATCGGTATCGTAGGAAAATACGGTGCACAGGTACAGAAACTTCTCAAAGTAGCGGCCGCTCTCGATATTCAGAAAATCTGTCCGCTTCATGGACCTGTTCTTACAGAAGATCTCGGACATTATATCGGGCTTTATGATACATGGTCTTCCTATACACCGGAAGATGACGGAATTGTGATTGCCTATACTTCCGTATATGGACACACCAGAATGGCCGTTTCTCTTCTTGCTGAAAAATTAAAAGAAAAAGGATGTCCAAGGGTTCTGGTTTATGATCTTGCAAGAGATGATATGTCCCAGGCATTGAGTGATGCTTTTCGTTACTCAAAACTGATTCTTGCAACCACAACTTACAATGCAAGTATCTATCCGTTTATGAATGATTTTATTACCAGACTGGTAGAACACAATTATCAGAATCGTACCGTTGGTCTTATTGAAAATGGTTCCTGGGCACCACTGGCAGCAAAGATTATGAAAGAAATGATGTCTAAGTGCAAAAAAATCGACTGGCTGAAAAACTCTGTACACATCTGGTCTGCTGTAAAAGAAGAAAACCGTAAACAGATCGATGCCATGACAGATGAACTCTGCAAAGAATATATTGCAAAAGATGATACTCTTGCAAACAAAAATGATATGACTGCGCTTTTCCGCATCGGTTATGGCCTTTATGTAGTTACCTCCAACGATGGAAGAAAAGACAACGGTCTTATTGTAAATACTGTTACTCAGCTGACGGACAATCCTTATCGTGTGGCTGTAAATATCAATAAGGCAAATTATTCTCATCATGTAATCCGGCAGACGGGTGTTCTCAATGTAAACTGTCTGTCTGTAGATGCGCCATTCTCTGTTTTCCAGCAGTTTGGCTTCCAGTCAGGAAGAACAGTCGACAAGTTTGCAGGACAGAAGATCAACCGTTCCGGAAACGGACTTGTATTTCTGGATAAATATATCAATGCATTCATGTCACTGAAAGTAGAACAGTATGTCGACCTTGGTACGCATGGAATGTTCATCTGCAGCGTTACAGAAGCGCGTGTTATGAGTGATCAGGATACCATGACTTATACGTACTATCAGCAGAATGTAAAACCTAAGCCGGAAACAGAAGGTAAAAAAGGTTTTGTCTGCAAAGTCTGCGGCTATGTCTACGAAGGCGATGAACTTCCGGAAGACATCATTTGCCCGCTGTGCAAGCATGGAGCTGTGGATTTTGAACCGATACAGTAAAACTAAATAAAACGCAGATGTTCTTTAAACAGCTCCTGATATAATGCTTCTGCAGTCCAGAAGATATTGTGTGGAGTAATGATCGCTTTTAACGGAATAGACGCTGCGCCGGTTTGCTTATAGTCGGCGAGAAAGGCATCCATCTGTGTGGAGTCGGTCCCGGAGAATACCATCATTTCGAGTGGGAAATCCGGGCCGATATAATTTGTTTTTTCTTTGTGAAAGCCCTGGATTCCGGCAAGAAAGCCAAGCTTCTGCCCATAATTTATCCGGGAAATTTCTTTTACCTGCATTCCGTTTTTCAGGGCAGTACTGCGAACCGCTCTGAGTTTTTCTTTTTCGAGTCCGAAAGTTAATATAATCTGTGCCATTTTTCTACCTTTCTAAATCAGTTTTAGAGCCCATTCTGATACACGTCATTGATCACGCTCTGGGCCTGTTCCAGTTCTTTTTTCTGAATGATCGCATTTCGGTCACTTAAGATCGCAAGCATTTCATCTATGAGGTCTTCAATCCGCGGATTGCTTATTCGATAGAGATATCCGAGCATCCGGGTGGCAGTATAATCTGTATTCATATTTTTGTATGCAATCTCTGCACAAAGTTCTTTGGGATATCCTTTGCTGAGTAAAATTTTATATAATTCATCAGTACGTTCTGATGCCATGATCTGTCACTCCTCTATAGTATTTCCATTTCGTGTTTTTATGTATCTTGATTATAGCAACAAATAAATCGAATGGCTATTCCATTTTCGGAAAAGTAAAAGCCTTACAAAATTTCTTGACTTTCGAAATATTTGAACGGATAATCTTCTATAGAAGGAATTTGAATATCATTTTGGAGGGTGAAAGAAATGTATACAGCATCGAAAGAACGATATACACAGATGGAGTATAAGCGCTGCGGAGACAGCGGTTTAATGCTTCCGAAGGTGTCTCTGGGACTGTGGCACAATTTTGGTGATACAGCAAATTATGAGAATATGAGAAAACTCTGTTTTACTGCATTTAACAACGGAATTACACAGTTTGACCTTGCAAATAATTACGGACCGGAACCGGGAAGCGCCGAGAAAAACTTCGGCCGTATTTTGAAAGAGGATCTTGGAGTTTACCGAGATGAGCTGATTATCACAACAAAAGCAGGATATGATATGTGGGAGGGCCCTTACGGGAACTGGGGAAGCCGCAAATATCTTCTTGCAAGTCTTGATCAGAGCCTGAAACGAATGGGACTGGAATACGTCGATATTTTTTATCATCACAGAATGGACCCGGAAACTCCTCTTGAAGAGACAATGGGAGCGCTGGCAAGCGCAGTGCAGAGTGGAAAAGCAATCTATGTCGGTCTTTCCAATTATGACGGACCTACACTGGAAAAAGCATCTGCAATCCTGAAAGAGCTGCATTGTCCGTTTGTAATTAACCAGAATCGCTATTCTATTTTTGACAGAACTGTAGAAAAAAATGGATTAAAAGATATGACGGGCAAACTGAAAAAAGGTCTGATCACATTCAGTCCTCTTGCACAGGGCCAGCTGACGGACCGCTATCTTCATGGTATTCCGGAAGACAGTCGTATCCGTACAGATGGAAGATTTTTAAAGGAAAGTACACTGGATGAGCACAGGATGGATCAGATTCGTAAGCTGAATGATCTGGCAGCGCAGCGAGGCGAGAAACTTGCCGACATGGCACTCGGATGGCTGCTTCATCATAACGAAGTTACAAGTGTACTGATCGGTGCATCAAAACCGCAGCAGATCCTTGATAATGTAAAAGCAGTCAGCTGTGCACCGTTTACAGAAGAAGAACTGAAACTGATCGATGAGATTTCAGCGTAGTTATGGTGGAGTATACTAAAAAAGTAACCGAAAATACTACGGTAAGACTGCTTTTGCTGTTTTTGATCCCGGGTATTCTGATTTTGAGTGTGGTATTTGAAATCCAGACAAGGCTGGAAATCAGGAAAGCCAACGAGGATGCTGCGGAGATTATTTCATTTATGAAAGAGCAGTGTAGCCGTTATGATGATATTCTTACAAACAATAAAATTCGGATTCAGATGGATCTTGCCGAGAAAGCAACGGAATTGAAACGCTGTCTTTCGGAGCAGGAAATGATCAGTGACAAAAATATGCATCAGTTTTTAAAAGAGCAGAGACTGACAGGTATTCTGATTCTGGACAAAAATCTGCATGTAAAAAACAGTCAGTATACCGAAAAGATAGAGGATAAGATATGGAATACTGCCTTTGAAGCGCAGAAGCTGCAGGATCTTCTGACGTATCCAAAGAAAATTCTGTCCGATCGGATAGAGACATCTGAAGAGAAATATTATTACTATGCTGCAATGGCATCAGAGGATCGAAAGAGCATTATTTTGTGTTATGAGAGTGCGAGTACGAAAGCGGATATAGAGAATGAACTCAGTATTGAAAGCATACTTACCGGATATAAAGTGGAGCGGGATGGTACGGTTGTACTCTCAGATGGTCAAAAAGTAATCAGTTCAAACAATCAGTCTATGCAGGGCAAAAGGATTGAGGACTGTCCCCGCATTATGATATTTAATGAAAAGCAGGAAGCAGACACACTGATCCGTGTAAAAGAAGACGGTAAGGTATTTTATGGCAGCTATGCGAAATACGGTCAGTATTATATTTATGTATTTTTTCGGGAAAACGAAGTTTTGACGGAGAGTGGTATGGTCATTGCATATGCTGTGGCATTCTATCTTGTTGCATGGCTTGCCCTGCTCTTTATGCACCAGAAACTGGCAAAAAAACAGCTTGTAAATCTTGAGTATCAGCATAATATTATCGATGCGATCAGCCGGATTTATGTTACGAATTACGTGGTTGATCTGAAATATAAGACACTTGAAATTATCCGTGCACCGGAGGAAGTTCATAAAATTGTGAAATATTTACATGGTGCGGAACAGACGATGAATGCAATTACTTCATACTGCATTGGTAAGGAGTATCAGGCAGGGATGAGGGAAATTACAGATATCAACACACTTTCGGAACGACTGAAGGGAAAGGAATCCCTGAATTATACGTTTCAGGATGCTTTTGGTGTCTGGCATATGCTGACAGCGCTTCCGAAGAGAATTCAGGCTGACGGGGAAATTGAATCTGTGATTTTTGCTGTGCAGAATATTGATGAGCAGAAACGCAGAGAACAGGAATATCAGAATCAGATCATTGAGGCAGCTGAAGAAGCGAGACGTGCCAATGTTGCAAAAACAGAGTTTCTGCGGAGGATGAGCCACGATATCCGAACACCGATCAATGGCGTGATCGGTATGCTGAATATCGGGGATCATTTCCCGGAAGATATGGAAAAGCAGAAGGAATGCAGAGAAAAAATCCGCGGTGCGGCGATGTTTTTGTTTGAACTGGTAAACGATGTTCTGGATATGAGTAAGATGGAGTCCGGAGAAATTGAACTGGAAAAAATACCGTTTGATTTGCGGGAAATGCTGGATGAAGTGGTTGCTCTGATTGAGGTACAGGCAGTAGAACGAGGCATACATTTCACATACAAAAGAGAAAACTACCAACACTATAAACTGATCGGAAGCCCGGTGCATTTACGCCAGATCATGTTGAATATCGCAGGTAATGCAGTTAAATATAATCGTGAAAACGGAAGTCTTGATCTGCACTGTGAAGAGGTATCCTGTAGTGAAAAATATGCAATGTATGAGTTTACCTGTGTGGATACCGGAAAGGGTATGAGTAAAGAATTCCAGAAGCATATGTTTGAACCGTTCACACAGGAAGAAAACGGAGCACGTACGACTCTCGGCGGTACAGGACTTGGTCTTTCCATCGTTAAGAAGCTGGTTGAAAAAATGAATGGAGAGATTGATGTCGTCAGCGAAGAAGGAAAAGGAACTACCTTTACGATCAACCTTCCGTTGAAAATCAATCCGGATGCTGTAGAGGAAGAAACTTCTGAAAAAGAAGAACAGGAGCTTTCTATTGCAGGATTGCATATACTTCTTGTTGAAGATAATGAGCTGAATATGGAAATTGCAGAATTTCTTCTGGAAGATGAAGGCGCTGTACTTACGAAAGCATGGAACGGACAGGAGGCTGTCGATATATTCAAAAATTCACCGTATGGTACATTTGATGTGATTTTGATGGACATTATGATGCCGGTGATGGATGGCCTTACAGCTACAAGGACAATACGTGGTCTCATGCGCGAAGAAGCAGAGCGGATTCCGATCATTGCAATGACGGCGAATGCTTTTGAAGAAGACCGGAAACGAAGTATGGAGGCCGGTATGAACGGTCATGTCGCTAAACCGCTGGATATGCAGGAAATCTTGAAGACGATTGTGGACTGCATACAGCATAAATAAGAGATTTTGATGACCGCCGGGGAGGATTTCCCGGCGGTGAAGCTTTTATTTTGATTT
>OGPW01002190.1_pt1 | contig 11437 bp, 9 predicted proteins | sample 1553061 | NCBI WGS metagenome assembly OGPW01 (sample SAMEA2580292, study PRJEB22360) | human gut metagenome | biome: human gut; feature: human-associated habitat; material: faeces | place: Denmark | collected 2008/2010
AAGGTTATCACCATGGGTGTCTCCCGGGCCCCTCGAATCGGTAGCCATTACAACAACCCGTCCTTTGGCTACGGCGGATACTGTCTTCCGAAAGATACGAAGCAGCTCCTTGCAAACTATGCAGATGTACCACAGAACATGATGTCTGCAATCGTAGAGAGTAACCGTACACGTAAGGACTTTATTGCAGACCGTGTACTTCATATGGCAGGATATTATGATTATTATAATCGTGGAGATTTCAGCGCAGACTGTGAAAAAGAATGCGTGATCGGTGTTTACAGACTTACCATGAAGAGCAATTCCGACAACTTCCGTCAGAGTTCTATTCAGGGTGTTATGAAGCGTATCAAGGCAAAAGGGGCTACGGTTGTTATTTATGAGCCGACACTGGAAGATGGCAGCACATTTTTCGGAAGCCGTGTAGTGAATGATCTTGCGAAGTTTAAAGAGATGAGCCAGGCAGTCATTGCCAACAGATACGATGCGTGTCTGGACGACATCAAAGATAAAGTTTATACCCGCGATATTTTCAAAAGAGACTAAAGCGGTTTCATGGAGGAAGAATTTTGAGCGGAAAGGCAACGAGCTGCGATTACTGTGCGAATTATGTATATGACGAGGACAGTGAGAGCTATTATTGTGATGTAAACCTGGATGAGGACGAATACTATCGTTTCATCAGCACAGAATACAAGGAATGTCCGTATTACCGAAACGGAGATGAGTACCGGGTAGTGCGCCATCAGATGTAAGGGAAACGGAGAAAACAAATGATTACAGTAGAGCTGGATAATTTCAGCCTGAAGGAGATCTGCCAGTCCGGACAGTGCTTCAGGATGTATGAAACAGCAGAAAATACCTATGAACTGATCGCTGGCGATAAGTACCTGAAAATGACACAGGAAGGCAGTATCGTAAATTTTTACTGCAGTGACATGGAGTTTATCTGTTACTGGGTGCCATATTTTGACATTGATGCGGATTACAGCAGTTATATAGCAAAAATAAATCACAGAGATACTTATCTGGTGGAAGCCGCTGAGTGTGGGAGCGGTATTCGTATCTTGCAGCAGGATCTGTGGGAAATGATCATCACGTTTCTGATCTCGCAGCAGAATAACATCTCCCGGATCAGAGGCTGTGTGGAGAGACTATGCGAGGCTTACGGAGAGAAAAAAACCTCCGGAGAAAAGGAATATTACGCATTTCCGACACCGGAGCAGCTTGCGGGCGCATCTGAAGAAGATTTACGTAAACTGGGAATGGGATACCGGGCACGTTATATTGCGGAGACGACCCGGAGTATTCTGGACGGAGAGATTTCACTGGAGCGAATCTACCGCTTCCGTTATTACCGCCGTGCGAAGCAGGAACTTATGAAACTGAGCGGCGTGGGGGAAAAGGTAGCAGACTGCATTTGCCTTTTTGCACTGCATCATATGGATGCATTTCCGGTTGATACCCATATTCGGCAGGTGCTTGATGAGCATTACAGGAGAGGTTTTCCGAATCGTCGGTATCATGGCGTGCGAGGTATCATGCAGCAGTATATTTTTTATTATGAGCTGAATAAAAACTGAAAAATAATGAGATACAGAGATCTGTTTCATTCCCTGTTAGCGGGGAACGGCAGGTCTCTTTTTTTGCGCACAATCTGCATATAAAAACAGCAGGAAAATATATGAAGAAAAAGTTAAATAAATACAACAAGTGTATTTCGTACTGTTTTTATATGAAAAATATTATCAATAACAAAATTATTGAGAAAAAAAGTCAGTTTTGAGTTAGAAAAACCTAACGAAAATATGGACACGAAATTTTTTTTATGATATAAAAATATAGGTTAGAAGAAACTAACGGAAAGAAAGAGGAGGAAGAACATGGCTAATAAAAATTTGTTAAAAAAAATTGCACCGGTTATCCTCAGTGCGACAGTAGCAATGACTGGCATGCCGTCTGCAGTTTTTGCAGCAGAATTTTCTGACGAAGAAGTACTTCTGGATGGAAGTGCAGAAGATGAAGAAGCAGATGTGGAAATAGCAGATACAGAAGCAGATGTGGCAGAAGATGAGGCAGATACAGATATTACGATCGCAGATGCAGACGAAAATGCAGACGATGCAGAAACAGCAGAAGAGGAACTTTCCGATGCAGAAGATGTTTTTGGCGCAGAAGGCGAGACAGAAGCTTTTGCAGAAGATGGTAATGCTGTTGAAAGTGGGTTTGTATATGGTACAGCAAACATTCCGTATGCCGATTTTTTTTATGGTGAGATGAATGATGTACAGCAGAATGCAGAAATGCAGCTGGACGCAGCAGATCCTGTTACAGCAGCCGGATATCGTGAAGATGGCATGTACGATGCGGTAACAAGCTGTACAAACAATAAATCTAAAAGATATGCGACTTCTTACTATACAGAAAACACAGAAAACGGAAGGGTGACTCTGGAAGGTATCAGGGATGTAAATATTGCAGTTCCGACAAGCCTTTATAAAGAGGCACAGGAAGCAATTAAAGAGGGCAAAAACTGCTCCAACCAGCTCCTTTCTATTATCGGAAGTCTTAAGAATGTAAGTGAAACTGCTCCGGAATCAGGCGAATATAAAGTTTTGAACGGTGACGGAACACTTACTGCAATGACTACAGAGACAAAGACACTGACGGTTGATTCTTCTATTTCAACATCATCTGTATGGGGAAATTATCAGGTCAGCGTAGAGTTTGGAGATAAAAATCCAGATCAGCCAACAACTGCAAACATGATGGGTGTTATTTTTGAGACATCCGATGGTGAAAAATATGCAATGGAGCATTCACAGAACCTGTGGCTTAGAACCGGCGAAATTGCATTTGCAGTAAAAGATGGCTTTGTGGAGCCACATGGCAACACAATTGATGCAAAACGCAGCCAGGGACTGGAAGGAAAGACAATTAAAAAAATTACTTATCTTGTAAAAGATGGTGCGGATGTTGTAATTCCGACAAATCTTCTCTGCAAATATAAACTTGCAGACGGTCAGGGAATCACCGGACCGGAAGAAAAGGTTGTATATCAGAGAGGATATGGAAGAACTAATGTCCAGATGACATATCAAGTTCCGGAGACTTCCAGCTATAAACTTTCTTCTGTAAAATACAGCGGAAATGAGCTTGAACAGGGTGCTTATGCAGGATATACATACGATGAAGATAAAAAGATGTTAACAGTAAATGGTGATACATGGAGTAATAGTACGACTGGAGTAGGAACTTATACTCTTACTTTTACAGATCAGTCAGAAGCACCGTATGAAGACATTACAGTTCCGATTGTGTTAAGCGCTGATGAAACAAAAGTTCAGTTTGCCATTCAGGACAATAAGCTGGTAAAAATTGATCCGAATGGAGACACTATATACGAAGCAAAAGATTACATCAAAAACATCACTTCCATTAAAATCGACGGACAGGCACTGGGTGGAAAAAAAGCAAACATCAGTGAAATTGCCAAAACAGTTTTTAATGAGAATACAGGTGTAGTCAACTTTGATGCAAAGGTTAATAATACGGCAGTATTTGCAAAAGGTGATGGCGGAAGCTACAATGTAGAGCTGACATCATCCGGATTTAATGATGTTACAGGTACCGTTACACAGGATTCCGGTGAATACAAATACGTATACGCAGGACTTACATGGGAACAGTACTGGGCATCTGAAGGTGTATACGAAGCAACAAATACTTCAGCTTCTGAGGACAAAGACAGACGTGGTGAAAGCGATATGGGCGGTTTTGATGCTGTCACAAGAGCAACTGCAAACCATGGTCTCCACAGAGGAAGTTTCCAGACAATGGCAACTGTTTACGATGCGAACGGAAAGACCTATGCACTTGCCGGATGGAAAGACAAAACAACAATGATTCTTACAGACGGAAGCACTGTTTCCTGCAGCAAAGGAAAAATAAACGGTATAGATGTCACTGAGTATAAAGTAACCGGCCTGAAATATATTCCGGTAAAAGTAAAAACAGCAGATTATGATGCATTCAAGAAGGCATTTAAAGTAGTAGAAAACGGCGAAAAACTGTTTGGTGGTTATGCTGAAAATAACCTTAGTGCTTATGAAGAAACAGCAGAAGTCAATGCAAATACCAACGGACTTAAGACAGCAACAAAGGACGGAGATACCTTTACATTCAGCGCAAGAGCAAACGGAACAACTTCCGGCCTTAAGGGAGAAGCGCTGAAAACAGCAGATGGCATTACGACTAAAATGAAGCCGGGAAGCGGTAGCTACGGTGAATTCCTCCGTGTAGACCTTACAGGCAACTATGGCGGTCTCGGTGGTGCAATGCAGGCTGTAAAATGGACATATTATGGTGATGACGATACATACACCAATGCACTTCAGAGCTATGGTACAAAATTTGCGGCAGACAACTGGATGCACAAATTCAACGGTATTCAGCTTGGCCTGACAGATTCTGTACGCTGCAAACTTCCGGCAGATACTGACGGAACAGGATACTGGGAAGTAACCGTTTACGGTCTGGGATACAGCGATTATACATTTAGGTTCCAGGCAACAGACGAAAATATTGCAAAACCGGCAGGCGATGCAGATTTCACACCACTAAAAAATATTATTGCGGAAGCAAAAGCACTTAAAGAGGCAGACTACACACCGGACAGCTGGGATACTCTTGTAAACGAGCTGGAAGAATGCGAAGACATGCTGGCTAATATCGCAAACCAGACCCAGTATGGAATTGAAGAGCAGATCGGTCACTTAAGAGAAGCAATCGACAGCCTGGTAAAAGCAGAATTCAAACTGAATCAGACATCAGCAACACTTTACAGTGGTGCATCCGTTACTCTGAGCGCAACAACAAATCTGACAGGTGATATTACATGGAAATCCAGTGATACAAAAGTAGCGACTGTAGATGCAAAAGGTATTGTAAAAGCCGTGAATGCGGGAACAGCAACTATCACGGCAGCACTTGGAAAAGTTTCTGCAACATTCACTGTAACGGTTAAGAAACCGTCCATCACAGCAAAAGCAGACAGCTCAGTTATTTACACAAAATCAAAAACTACTACAAAGATTAATGTTGTGAAAGACGGAGTAACCGGAAATGCGACATTCAAATCCAGTAACACAAAGGTAGCAACTGTAAGTGCAAATGGTACTGTAAAAGCGAAAAAAGCCGGAAAAGTAAATATTACAGTTCAGGTTGGAAACTACAAGCAGGTTGTTAAGATCACAGTTAAGAAACCAACTATGAAGCTTACAAAATCTTCTGCAAAACTGAAAAAAGGCAAGAAGGTTACAATTAAAGTAAAAGCAGCACCGGTTTCTAAAGTAACATTCAAGAGCAGCAATAAAAAAGTCGCTACAGTCAGCCGCAAGGGTGTTGTTAAAGCAAAGAAAAAAGGTACTGCAACAATTACAGTAAAATGCAATGGAATTACAAAGAAATTCAAAGTAACTGTAAAGTAATAACTGATAGTTAACAATAACAAAGACGGGGGTTGTTTCCGGACAGCCCCTGCCTTTGTATGTTAAAAAGACAGGGAGAAAGCAAGAATAAAAAGGACGGAAAAATTATGCATGATAAAAAAAATCTGCTCAAACTCCTTCCGGCAGCGGCGGTGATCGCGGCAGTGGCAGTTACGGCGGTACAGGGAAAGGCAACCGACGGGATTCAGAAAGAGCCGGAAAATACGGAAGTACGGGATGCCGGAGAACTGTCAGGATTGTTGAAAACAGCATATTTTGATGAGGATACTTCAGCTGACAGCGGTACAAAAGAAATCGCAAAAGCCAAAAAGAAAAAAGCAAAAAAGAGCGGCATCAAAAAAGGTACTGCGAAGGCATTGCCGGATGAGTCGAAGAAAACCTCGGCAGAAGGTCAGGGCAGTACGACGACTCCGACGACAGAAGTTCCGGAAAGTGGATATAAAGACGGAACTTATCAGGGAAGCGGAACAGGATTTGGCGGGACAATTACCGTGCAGGTTACGGTTTCAGGTGGGAAAATTACAGCAATCGATATAGTAGATGCATCCGGCGAAACCACATCTTACTTTGCATCTGCAAAAGGTGTCATTGGCAAAATGCTGGCAGGGCAGACTCCAAATGTAGATGCGGTCAGCGGCGCCACGTATTCCTCGAACGGTATCATTCAGGCTGTTCAGGATGCACTTTCAAAGGCTGGAGGAAAGGAAAAACAGCCTGTGAAGAAAACAAAGAAGAAAAAAACAACTCCGACTCCGACAGTGACCCCAACAGTAAAACCACGCCCGACACAGGCTGCTTCCGGTGATGAGACTGCTGAGGTGAAGTACAAGGATGGAACATATACAGGCAAAGCACGTGGATATTCAGGATTTGTGACGATTTCACTGACTATTAAAGATGGAGTGATTACAGAAGTAAGCAATACAAATACGGACACAAAATCCTTTTTCAGAAAAGCATGGAAGGTTCTGCAGCCTGCGATTCTGGAACATCAGTCTGCTGACGGAATAGATGCTGTCAGCGGAGCAACATTTTCGTCAAACGGGATTATCGGAGCAGCACAAAATGCAATAGAAGCTGCGAAGATTACAGTAAAGCCAACAGCAACTCCGACCCCGGCACCGGAGGCTACGGTAACACCAACGGCCGCACCTGAAGCAACCCCGATACCGAGTCCTGTTCCGACAGTAACCCCGACGGCCACACCAATCCCTGCCCCGGAGGAGAACCCGACAGCAACTCCGACCCCGACACCGACAGTTGCACCAACAGAGACTCCAGGCGGAAAATACATAGACGGAACCTATACTGGAAGTGGAGAAGGGAATTATGGCCCGGGCAGTGTAACAGTAACAGTGACTGTTGCAGGAGGGCAGATCGCATCGGCATCGTATTCCACAGAGGATGATGAAGATTATTTTATAGATGCATGGAATGGGATTTATGGTCAGATCATGGGAAAACAGACGGCTGAAGGCATTGATGCAGTAAATGGATCCACGTATTCTTCACATGGAATTATACAGGCATTTCAAAATGCCCTCAGTCAGGCAAAACGGCAGTAAGTTGTCATATTTTAAGCGCAAAAGGAGAAAATGGAATGAAATACCAGAGTTTTTGTATGAGAGTTTTGTGTCTTCTATTGATTCTGGCGGCTGTAATAGGCTATAATTCTATGCAGAAAAAAGATACACAGGAACAGGAAACTCAGGAGATCACACAGTTAAAGAAACGTGTGGACACACTTGAAGAACAGCAGAAAGAAATGCTTGCTGCTCTCGAAGAAGCAGCTAAAAATCAGGAAACTGCAAAATCACAGGCGAAGACAGATGCAAAGGATAATGCAACAAAAGAAGACGCGGCAGACAGTGAAGATGCAGAAAGTACGGATGATTCTGAAAACTTTTACAAAGACGGTACTTATACCGGATCTGCACAGGGATTCGGCGGTGCGATCGAGGTTCAGGTAACACTGAAAGATGATGAGATCACTGACATTCAGGTGACAAGTGCATCAGGGGAAGATTCTGCATATCTTTCTCAGGCACAGAGTGTGATAAGCTCGATCATATCTGCACAGAGTACAGATGTGGATACTGTATCAGGCGCTACATTCAGTTCAACCGGTATTATCAACGCTGTTATTGATGCCATTGGAAAGGCGGAAAACGAATGAAAAAGAGGCAGAGAAAGATCCGGCTGATCCGGGCTGCGATACAGCTTGTATTTTTCATTTTTTATCCGGCACTTTTTTCCACGGCATTTGCAGGAATAAAATCTGTTTTTCAGGCACTTGCCGCGCACCAGCCGATCACATGGAACTCTTTTCTTGATGTGACGGGAGTTCTTCTGGTGATCACGATTTTGTTTGGACGCCATTTCTGCGGTTATGCCTGCGCGTTTGGTTCACTTGGTGATGCCATGTATGAGCTGACGCTTTTTATCCGGCAGAAGATTTTTCATAAAAAAGGCTGCCATGGTTATCCGGAAAAAATAGTGAGAGTGCTTCAGAAAGTAAAATACATTCTTCTGGCTTTTTTGCTGCTGTCCATACTGACCGGGTGGTATGCAAATCTTCAGGGCATGAGTCCGTGGGATGTTTTTTCCATGCTGACCGCAGGAAAACTTCCGAATGCTTCCTATAAGATCGGAATTGCGTTACTTATTTTGATTCTGATCGGGATGTGCACGCAGGAGCGTTTTTTCTGTCAGTTCCTTTGTCCGATGGGCGCAGTTTTTGCAATGATGCCGATATTGCCGACGGCGCTGTTTCACAGAAACCGTGAAAAATGTCCGGCGAAATGTGGACTTTGTAAAAAACGCTGCCCGGCACATCTGGAGATCGACGGGGATACCTCTCTTTCGGGAGAATGTATCTGCTGTCATGCCTGTGAAGTGACCTGTCCACGTAAAAATATACAGATTGGACCGGTAAAGGTCCGGGAAACGGAGAAAAATGAGAAATAAAAAGAAGTTTGCGACCAGTCTGCTCTGTGGAATGAGTAGTTTTATGCTGGCTGCGGTGCCGGTAATGGCAGATGCAGAGGTGCAGAAATATACAAATACAGATTTTGCGATGGATACCGTTGTTTCAGAGACTTTGTATACAACAGGGGAGGATCTGAATACGACGATCGGTGACAAGCTCCGGGAGATTGAGACGGGTCTGCTTTCATGGACGGATGAGGATTCGCAGATCGCGAAGCTGAATGCAGCGTCCGGCGAGGCGGTAGAAGTGTCGGATGAGCTTGCCGGCTATCTGGAGAAAATTTTTCAGCTTGCGCAGGATTCGGACGGGGCATTTGACCCGACGATAGGCAAGATCATACGTCTGTGGGATATTGCCGGAGAGAATCCGCATGTGCCGGAACAGTCAGAACTGGACGAGCTTCTGAAAGATGTCGGTTATGGTAAAGTTTCTTTGGATGGAGATAAAGTGACACTGGAAAAAGGTGCGACACTTGACCTCGGTGCAACCGGAAAGGGAATCGGGTGTGATGTGGTTTCGGACTTCCTGAAAACACAGACGGATGTGTCAGGAATGATTCTGAATCTCGGCGGCAGCAGCGTGATGGCTTATGGTGAGAAACCGGATGGTTCCGACTGGAAAGTAGCGCTCACCGATCCGCGTGATCCGGAGGGGGATTACCTCGGCGCGATCACATTGAATGACGGGGAATTTCTTTCAACCTCCGGAGACTATGAGAAATATTTCATAGAAGACGGGAAACGCTATCATCACATCCTTGATCCGAAGACCGGATATCCGGTGTGGAACGGTCTGGATTCTGTCACAGTCATCTGTGACAGCGGACTTTTTGCGGATGGACTTTCTACCGCATGCTTTGTACTGGGAATGGATGATGCATTGAAACTTCTGGAAAAATATAATGCAGATGCAGCGTTTGTGGATGAGGATAAGAATATTTATCTGACATCCGGGATGAAAGAACGCTTTGAATTGATGAAGAATACCTATACAGTTAAGGAGTTGCAGTAATTCAAAAAGAAATGCAGAGTATTGATTATGACTATCAGTACTCTGCATGTTTTATTTAGAAATGGATTCGTTTCAATACTTCGTTCGTCAGCGTTCCGATGAGAAGTCCGGTAATGACACCGAAGATCAAAAGTGCCGGTGCATAGTAGATCAGTCCGGAAGTCATTGTGATAAGACCTGCGATGATGAGCTGACCGATGTTGTGGGAAACACCTCCTGCAACACTGATGCCAAGGATGCTGAATCCGGATTTTTTCTTCATGAAAGTCATAACTGCGAGGCTGAGTGCAGCGCCCGCGAGGCTGTAGAGAATGCTGAACAGGTTTCCAAACATAAATCCGATTACGATGATGCGGACAATGGAAACAAGAGCAGCTTCTTTCCAGGTATATTTTTCGAGAATGAAGAGGACTGCCAGATTGGCAAGTCCAAGCTTCATTCCGGGAATTCCGGCAAAGAACGGAATCAGTGATTCCACGTAGCCGAAAATAATCGCAACTGCGGCAAAAAGGCCGAGATATGAAAGTTTTTTCTGATTCATATGTGACATCCTTTATTAGTAGACTGGCTGTAACTGATCGGCAGAACCACGATTATGATCTGGTGGTCGGTTACAGGTATTTATATTCAGACAACAGTATCAAACTCAGGGGAATCATCTTCAGAGGCTTCCCCCTTTTCCCCCTCTATAACAACCTTATTTGGCAGGCAGACGATCGTGCCGCCGGTGCTGTCGACTGCTTTTTGCTTCATACAGAGATGATCCGGACAGTTGGCATCTGTCATGTGGATCTCTCCATTTTTTATTTCACATACATTTGTATCGTTGATCCGGATTACCTGATCCTTTGCAAGGGAATAAGTACCATATACTTCTCCGTTTACGGTGATACGTACGCTTCCGTAATGTCCGCGACGGACAAAGTACATGCCGCCCCAGAGGATCAGGGCAAAAATAACGATGCCGATGATAAAAATCAGTTCTTTTTTCTTCAAATAAAAACTCCTCAGCTTTCAGATAATATGATGCTGTTTTATAAGAAACGGCAAATGATTCGATGATTATCATAGCATATTGAAAGTAGGTTGACAAGGATGAGTTAGATATAACAAACAGAAAGAGAAGTTTTTATGATAGATAATGGGGTGGACACATTTTATTTAAGAAATATTCATTGTTTTATACGGTGGAAAGTGGTAAAATAGTAGGGATTTCTTAAATAGAGTAAATACGGATGATTTCGTATATAAAAGTGATCAGAATAAATATAGAAACAGGAGTTTGATATGAATTTATTTCAAAAAGTATTCGGGACACGAAGTGAGCATGAAGTAAAGCGTATTATGCCGCTTGTAGAGAAGACTGAATCTCTTCGTCCGGAAATGCAGAAATTAACAGATGAACAGCTGAGAGACAAGACCAGAGAATTCAAGAAACGTCTGAGCGAGGGCGAGACACTGGATGATCTTCTTCCGGAAGCATTCGCCGTAGTACGTGAAGGCGCTAAGCGAGTTCTTGGCATGGAGCATTACCGTGTACAGATCATTGGTGGTGTTATCCTGCATCAGGGACGTATCGCTGAAATGAAGACCGGTGAAGGTAAGACACTCGTTTCCACACTTCCGGCATATCTGAATGCACTGGAAGGCAAGGGTGTTCACATCGTTACAGTCAATGACTATCTGGCAAAACGAGATGCTGAGTGGATGGGTAAGGTTCATGAATTTCTTGGACTGACGGTTGGGGTTGTACTCAACGACATGAAACCGGAAGAGCGCCGTGAAGCATATGGATGTGATATTACTTATGTAACCAACAACGAACTGGGATTTGATTACCTTCGTGACAACATGGTTATTTATAAAGAACAGCTGGTACAGAGAGATCTGCACTACTGTATCATCGATGAGATCGACTCCGTCCTGA
>OGPW01002198.1_pt1 | contig 11417 bp, 9 predicted proteins | sample 1553061 | NCBI WGS metagenome assembly OGPW01 (sample SAMEA2580292, study PRJEB22360) | human gut metagenome | biome: human gut; feature: human-associated habitat; material: faeces | place: Denmark | collected 2008/2010
TGGAAACCTTAGCTACAACGTTAAGGAAGTAGATTTGAGAGAAGTTATGGAAGAGTATGGAACAGTAGGCTCAGTCAAGTTAATCATTGACCGTGATACAAGAAGATCAAAAGGTTTCGCCTTTGTCGAAATGCCGGAAACTTCAGAAGCTTCAAACGCTATCAAACAGTTGAACGGCGTAGAATATGCCGGCCGTCCAATGGTAGTAAAAGAAGCCTTACCCAGAAATTAATAGAGTACAAAGAAAAAGGATTTTCCTGCATGGAAAATCCTTTTTCTTTGTCTATCAAGTTTTAATGAATACTGCTTACATACACCAGCTACCACTCTATAAATTTACCACGAGCTCTGCGTTCCGCCAACATCTGTGTAAGAAAACGCTGGCGGTCCTTGGCTATGTAACGCCGGGCAAAAATATTAGGAACAGCTACCCCCAAAGCTATACAGAAAATAATAAGCGCCGAGTTAATACCATTGGAAAAAGCAAGTGTCACTTCCCCTACCACTCCACGCATATTGATAAGCGCCAGCAACGAACGATACATCAAGACACCGGGAACCATCGGAATGACAGAAGGAATAGTCAGCACATGATTAGGAACATGAAACCAATGAACGGCTTTGACAGCTATCAAACTCACAACAAAGCTTCCCATAAACGAACCGATCACCGGACCATATCCTAATTCAAAGTTTACAAAGTTACGGGTGCATACTGCAATAATTCCACCTACAGCCACCACCCACAACAAACGTCTCTGCACATTAAATATAGTGGCGAATCCCATAGCCGCAATAGCAGCCGCAACAGCATATACCCAATAAGCATCGTGCGGCACCATGCTCAGTTCACTGAACTTCTGGTCGATAGTCACATCACTCATCACCAGCAGCCTCAAGGCAAAAGCGATACCAAACGCCATGCCTCCTACCATCATTACCGTGTTGGCTGCACGCGTAATACCTACCAACAAGTGATTGTCAATCATATCGTCCACAAAATTTATCAGCGGCACACCGGGAACTATATATAAGGTACAGGCCAGCAACGGATGATACGGAGTGGAAGATAAACCTGAAAAAGAAAACGCATAAGCCAGACAAGTACATAAAAATGCAGAGATCGCAATACTCATATATACATTGATACCGAACTCAATGCAACGGGCACGGGTACGGAACCCCACAAAAGTACAAATAGCCGTAATCAGAAAAGCAATCCAGTCACCACCAAACAGCTTACAGAACCCTCCACAGGCAAACCCGGTACAGATTGCCACGACATAGGGGGTATAATTACGCTCCTGACGAGCAATCTTCTCCAGTTCTTCCTCGTATTTATCCAATGAATAATCCTGCTCAATGGCACGCCACGAAAGTTTACTGATTTTTGAAATGGCTTCCATATTGATGCCATGTTTCTCGCATTTCTGAAACTTGGAAAAAGAGTGCTTCTCGTCACTCACATTGACCATCAGCATCGTCCACCGGATATCAATATGCAGTTTCTCTTCCGGAATGCCCAGATAAGCGGCCACGCGCTTCATGTTTCTTTCAATCCGGTTAGTGTCTGCCGCACTCTCCATCAGCAGCTTGCCGGTACGTAATAAAAGGTCTAGTTTACGGCGCAATAACAGCACCTCTTGTTCATTTGTTGTCTCGTTCATCTTCTTTTTACCTCAATTTTGTTTACTCTGACAGGAAACAGGTTGTTTTTTCGGGGTGCAAAGGTACAAAAAGTATATGATATTCATAACTAAATGTAGGAACAGAAATGAAATTGTCGTATCTTTGACCCGAAATAATTAAGTTAGATATGGTAACATTCAAAGAATTCTTTTCATTCAAGAATAACCGCTTCTTCTGGCTCAATCTGATAGCGATGGTAGTGGTCATTGTGGCAGCACCTTTGGGAACCCTTCAATGGCTGGACAACTATACACGCCACGGCGAAGCAGTGGTAGTGCCCGATGTAAAAGGAATGAATCTGCGGATCGCAGAAAATGAACTCGACAAGCAGTCACTAAAATCAATCGTCATAGACTCCAGCTATGTAAAAGGAATAGCCCCCGGTGCTATTCTGGAACAGAATCCCGCCGATGGCTCCAAGGTGAAGTCGGGCAGAACCGTCTATCTGACCGTCAATGCAGACAGCGCCCCCAAGGTAGCCATTCCCGATATCATGGATAATAGTTCTCTCCGCCAGGCCGAAGCCAAATTACGTGCATTAGGTTTTAAAATAACCGAACCCGAATATATCAGCGGCGAAAAAGACTGGGTATACAGCATAAAATACCGAGGACGCGACTTGAAAGCCGGAGAAAAGGTTCCTCACGAAGCCGTACTGACACTCACGGTAGGCAACGGCAATGAAACCATGCCCGAAGATTCTGCATTGGTAAATGAATCCGGAACTGCGAACGATGACAAACCGGTGGTAGACGAATCCTGGTTTTAAACTTAACACACAGTGATGATGAAAGAAGAATATGTGGATGAACTGGACGACACACTGGATGATGTGGAACCGGTAGTGGACAACCCTGCCGAACTGTATGAACATTTCCGTGTAGTAGTAGACAAAGGACAGTCACAGGTGCGCGTGGACAAATATTTGTTCGAACGGCTTGTCAACTCTTCGCGCAACCGTATTCAGAAGGCTGCCGACGCCGGTCTTATCATGGCGAACGGCAAACCGGTGAAAAGCAGTTATAAAGTAAAGCCTTGCGACGTGCTGACGGTGATGATGGACCGTCCACGTTATGATAATGATATCATTCCCGAAGATATTCCATTGGATATAGTCTATGAGGACAACGATTTGATGGTAGTCAACAAACCGGCCGGACTGGTAGTGCATCCGGGATGCGGAAACTACCACGGCACGCTGGTCAACGCCATAGCATGGCATCTGAAAGACAATCCCAAATACGACCCTAACGATCCGCAAGTGGGATTAGTCCACCGTATAGACAAAGATACCTCGGGCCTGCTCGTGGTAGCCAAGACCCCCGATGCCAAGACTCATTTGGGACTTCAGTTCTACAACAAGACCACCAAACGTAAATACAATGCTCTGGTATGGGGTGTCGTAGAAAATAACGAAGGAACCATAGAAGGGAATATAGGGCGAAACCCCAAAGACCGCATGCAAATGGCCGTACTGAGTGACCCCGCCCAAGGAAAGCACGCCGTCACCCACTATCGGGTACTGGAACGTCTGGGCTATGTCACGCTGGTAGAGTGTGTACTTGAAACGGGACGCACCCACCAGATACGTGTCCACATGAAGCACATCGGACACACGCTGTTCAACGATGAGCGTTATGGCGGAAACGAAATTTTAAAAGGAACTCATTTTAGTAAATACAAACAATTCGTAAACAACTGTTTCGAGACCTGCCCCCGCCAGGCATTACACGCCATGACGCTGGGCTTTGTCCATCCCCGTACAGGCGAAGAGATGTTCTTCACCTCTCCGCTGCCCGAGGATATGACAAACCTGATAGACAAGTGGAGAAACTATATCAGTAACAGAGAAGAACTATGAAACGTACTATTGCCATAGTAGCCGGAGGAGATTCCAGCGAACTTGTCGTTTCCTTGCGCAGTGCACAGGGACTTTACTCTTTCATTGACAAAGAGCGTTATAACCTATATATAGTAGAGATGGAAGGGCATCGGTGGGAAGTAGTCCTTCCGGACGGCTCTAAAACCCCGATAGACCGTAATGACTTCAGTTTCATGGAGAACGGCGAAAAGAAACAATTCGACTTCGCCTACATCACCATCCACGGAACTCCGGGGGAAAACGGTATCCTGCAAGGTTACTTCGACCTGTTAGGAATCCCCTACTCCAGTTGTAACGTACTGGTATCGGCCATGACTTTCAATAAATTCACCTGCAACCAATACCTGAAAGGCTTCGGTATCCGCGTAGCCGAATCACTGATCCTGCGTAAAGGATTTGAAATTACAGACGAAGAAGTAATCAACAAAATTGGTCTGCCTTGTTTCATCAAACCCAACGCCGGCGGTTCCAGCTTCGGTGTCACCAAAGTAAAGACTAAGGAAGATATACAACCCGCCATCGAAAAAGCTTTCGAGGAAAGTGACGAAGTAATGATTGAAGCCTTTATGAAGGGAACGGAAATCACCTGCGGCTGTTACAAGACCTCGGACAAGGAAGTGGTGTTCCCCATCACCGAGGTGGTAAGTGCCAACGAATTCTTTGACTATGGAGCCAAATACAATGGAGAATCACAGGAAATCACCCCTGCCCGCCTGCCCGAAGATACAGCCGAACGTGTACGTCTGCTCACTTCGGCCATTTATGACATTCTGGGGTGTTCCGGCCTTATCCGCATTGACTATATCATTACCGAAGGCGAAAAAGTAAACTTGCTCGAAATCAATACCACTCCGGGCATGACAGCTACCAGCTTCATTCCCCAACAGGTGCGTGCAGCAGGATTGGATATAAAAGATGTGATGACTGACATTATAGAAAATAAATTTTAGTGATATCACTGACTAACCTTTATAAATTATGAACATACCAGCTGAATTTAACGAGATTCGTCCGTACACTCCCGAAGAGTTGCCGCAAATCTATGAAGAATTAATCGCTGATCCCGCTTTCCGGACAGTGGTAGAGTCTGTTATGCCGGGCGTACCTTTCGAAGGTCTTGCCATGAAGATGCGTCAATGCAAAACAAACCTGGAATTCCAAAAAGCGTTCTTTTACGGACTATTATGGGATTTAGTGAAAAAAACAGCCAACGGACTGACATTCGACTGTTCCGCCTTGTCCGACTTAACCCGGAACTACACTTTCATCTCCAATCATCGTGATATTATTCTGGACTCGGCTTTTCTATCTATCCTACTGATAGACAACGGAATGACAACCGTAGAGATCGCCATCGGCGACAACCTGCTCATCTACCCATGGATTCATAAGCTGGTACGTGTCAATAAATCATTCATCGTGAAACGCGGCCTCAACATGCGGCAGAAACTGGAAGCATCTGCCTTGATGTCGCGCTACATGCATTTCGCCATGAAGGAAAAACATGAGAATTTATGGATAGCGCAACGTCAGGGACGTGCCAAAGATTCCAATGACCGTACCCAGGACAGTGTATTGAAAATGATGGCCATGGCAGGTGAAGGCGATGTTACCGAAAGACTGAAAGAACTGAACATCGTTCCGCTAGCCATTTCTTACGAATACGACCCGTGTGACTTCCTGAAAGCAAAAGAGTTGCAGCAAAAACGCAACGACGAACATTTCCAGAAAAGTCCCGAAGACGACCTGATCAATATGCAGACCGGCCTTTACGGATACAAGGGACGCATCCATTTCCAGACTTCCGCCTGTCTGAATCATGAACTGGACGAACTGAAAGAACTCAATTTGCCGAAATGTGATTTGTTTACCGCCATATCGGAAACCATAGACCGGCATATACACAGCAGTTACCGCCTGTTTGCAGGTAATTATGTGGCGTGTGACCTCTTGATGGGAGACAACCGTTTCACGGCCGAGTACACAGAAGAAGAAAAAGAGCACTTTGAAAAATATCTGGAACAGCAGATTGCCAAAGTCGATCTTCCCAACAAAGACACCGCCTTCCTGCGTCATGCTTTGCTGACTATGTATGCCAATCCGCTCATCAATTACCTGAAAGCGGCAAAAGGATAAGAACGTTTACCGTAAAGGGTGGATGTTACAGTCCACCCTGAAAAAGAAAATAATAAACATGAGGAAAGTCGTTATTTTATCTTTTCTAACCTCTTTGCTTCTCGGCGCGTGCGGTGAAGACGACTATGTATATCCTAATGTTCTGACAGATATGATCGACTTGAAAACCGACCATACAGGAACCGGACGGTATCTGATAACGGATGAAGGGACAGAGTGGCGCATCCAGTCACGTACCGGTCTTGACGGACTGGCACCAGACACCACGTACCGCACGGTTACCATGTACGCTCCATTGACAGACTCGGAAGAAGCAGAAAAAGAAGCCATGCTTTACAATACCCAACTGGTTATTTCTCCTGTTCCCTTGTCCGAATCTAAATTCAAGGAGATAAAGACCGACCCGGTAGCCATTCAAAGCATTTGGCGGGGTGGGAATTACCTGAACCTGATTTTACAAGTCAAAGTCAAAGACCAGAAACACGGTTATCACTTTATTGAGAACAAACTGGAGAACAAAGACGGAGAACAAACATTATACTTGACACTCTATCATGACAGGAATAATGACATCGAAGGTTTCAACCGTAAAGTCTATCTGTCTGTTCCCTTGTGGGCATACGCCGGCAAACTGCATAAAGGCGATAAGATTGTATTCAACATCCGTACTTACAAAGAAGGTATGACCAGTCGTATCTTTTATTTTTAGCAAACAAAAACATCAAAACATTCCATTTTATGATAAAGACCATCTATTTTGTATTCTTCATCTGCGCATTCTCACTAGGATTATGGGCATGTACCGGCAAAGACAGTGACAAATTCAAGAATCTATCCTCCGACCAGTTTGAGGAAATGATACAGGACAAGACCATCCAACTGGTTGATGTACGCACGGTAGCCGAATATTCCGAAGGCCATATACCGGGCAGCATCAATATCAATGTATTGGACAATGAGTTTGGCACAAACATCGAGGAGCTTCTTCAAAAAGACCGCCCCGTAGCCGTTTACTGCAAAAGTGGAAGACGCAGCCGCAATGCCGCCAACATTCTGGTAAAAAAAGGATTCAAGGTGTATAATCTGGATAAGGGTATCCTGGACTGGAAGGAATTAGGGAAGGAAATAAGTTTTTAACCGTTTTTTTCCTTCAAATCCTTCATTATGGCTTAGCAAGTTGATTTACTGCCACTTATTATGAAGGATTTTTTTTCAATCCTTCATAAATTCTTCATCTCTGTAAGTTTGTTCCAGAGTCCCCGCCCGGTCTTCTATTTCCGAAGCGATACCTTTTCCTCTTGAATGGCAATCTTGCCACGCGCTATCTTATATAGTCAAGCCAAGGATACACACAGTTTTTCGTCCGATAGAAATCGTTGCGCTGCCCTTTTCTGTTTACCGTTTCACCTTAGTGATGAAGTTTTATCACTAAGGTGATCAATTTTCATCACATGGGTGATACGGTTTCATCACACGGGTGAAACGATAAATTGAAAAGGAAGAATACGTCATTCCGACCGTCGGTTATTCCAACCCTTCCAGCATTCTTTTTAAAACAACTGTAGCAGAAATTTCCCGGTTGGCCGCTTCAGGAATAACCAACGAAGTAGGAGCTTCAATCACCTCATCGGTCACAATCATGTTTCTTCTCACCGGCAGACAATGCATAAAGAAAGCATCGTTTGTCACTGCCATGTGCGCCGCATCTACCGTCCAGTTCATATCCTTGCTCAGGATCTTTCCATAGTCGGCAGGACGGGTGACACCGGGACATGCCCAGTTCTTGGCATAAATAAAGTCAGCCCCTTCAAAAGCTTTCATCTGGTTATATTCCACCTTCGCGCCACGGACAAACTTCGGGTCCAGCTCATAGCCTTCGGGATGAGTGATGACAAAATCCACATCGGCCTCGTTCATCCAGTCGGCAAACGAGTTGGGAACGGCCTGAGGCAATGCACGCGGATGCGGCGCCCAAGTCAAGACCACCTTGGGACGGTCTTTCTTCTTATACTCCTCGATGGTAATCAGGTCGGCGAAAGCCTGCAACGGATGACCGGTAGCGGCTTCCATGGAGAATAGAGGCTTTCCGGGGAAATGTACCCGTTTGGAGAATACAGGTTTGCCGGAATATTTTATGAACTGATTCAGAATCTTTTCGGTATAATCATCCTCGCGGTTCTCAAAATGAGCGAACGAACGCACACCGATGATATCACAATAAGAAGCCATCACCGGAATAGCCTCCAGTAAATGTTCACTCTTGTCGCCATCCATAATGACACCGCGCTCGGTCTCCAGCTTCCATGCACCTTGATTCACATCGAGCACAATCACATCCATGCCCAAGTTACGGGCTGCCTTCTGGGTACTCAAACGGGTACGCAGACTGTTGTTGAAGAAAATCAGCAGGCAAGTCTTATGCTTTCCCAGGGTTTCATATTTGTAGCGGTCTTTCTTGATTTCGAAAGCTTCGGCAAGGGCACTCTTCAAGTCGCCCAAATCGTGTACGTTTGTAAAGTATCTCATAATTTTTTCATTTATAGTATTATTGTCTTATTTGTCCATCCCCCTGAATAATCCACTTGTATGTGTTCAGTTCCTCCAGTCCCATCGGACCACGGGCGTGGAGCTTCTGCGTGCTGATACCTATTTCCGCTCCCAGTCCGAACTCACCTCCATCGGTGAACGAAGTAGGCACATTCACATAAACACAAGCCGCATCCACCATCTTCATAAAATAATCGGCCGCCCGGTCATTCTCCGTCACAATACATTCACTATGTCCCGAACCATAGATAGAAATGTGGGCCACAGCCGCCTGTATGGTCATAGTCGCCGTCACTGCCATTTTGTAGTCCAGAAACTCTGTTCCGAAAGTATCCGTAGAAGCATGTTTCAGCAAGTGGGAAGGGTAAGAAGTCTTCAGATAATTGTAACACAAGTCATCGGCATAGATTTCCACATTGTCCTGCTGCAAACCGCTACAAAGAGTGGAAAGGTCGGTCAGCCGGTTCACATCTATAATCAGACAGTCCAAGGCATTGCACACGCTGACACGGCGTGTCTTGGCGTTGCGGATAATGGCGGCTCCTTTCGCCACATCACCATCCTTGTCAAAATAAACATGACACACACCAGCTCCTGTCTCGATAACGGGAATCGTGGCGTTCTGCCGCACATAGTCTATCAGCCCCTTACCGCCCCGGGGGATAATCAGATCCACATAGCCGCGGGCATGGAGCAGCGCGTCGGCCGAATCATGTCCTGCCGGCAACAATGCCACCAGATAAGGAGACAAGTGGGCTACATCCAGCAATGTATTCCGGATAATCTCCACCAGAATACGGTTGGAGAAATCGGCATCGCTTCCCCCTTTTAATATACAGGCGTTGCCGGATTTGAAACAAAGTGCAAACACATCCAAAGTCACATTAGGACGAGCTTCATAAATAATGCCTATCACCCCGAAAGGCACACTTACCTTGGTCAGCTTCATGCCATTGGGACGCACAGTCTCATTCAGTATTCTCCCCGACGGAGAAGGCAACGTGGCTACTTGCCGTATGCCTCCAGCTATAGCGCGAATACGTTCCGCCGTCAGTTTGAGACGGTCATATTTGGGATTCGACGGATCCATCGCCGCCAGATCCTTGGCGTTCTCTTCCAGAATCCGGTCCGTAGCAGCCTCCACCCTGTCGGCCAATGCATACAAGGTGTCATTGATGATCTCCTCCTTGCAGAAAGCAAGAGATCCTTTTGCCTGCCGCACCTGTTTAAAAATATCTTTTATCTGTTCCATAGTCACTTCATTTTATCTAAATCATTACCACACCGCATCAGTCCAAATACAAATAATCATAGTGTACCATAGGTTTCTGTCCATGTTTCCCCTGCAATGCACGCGCTTCTGCCGAATCAAATCCGATGCGTCCCACTCCTATCTGCCTGCCCCGGTGGTCTATGATTTTCACTATATCATCTTTTTCAAATTCCCCTTCTATGCGGACCACTCCCACAGGAAGCAGGCTTACCGCCTTCTGTCCTTTCAACACTTTCACGGCCTGTTCGTTCAAATGCAACTCGCCTTTGGCAAAGCCTTCGCTATGGGCAATCCACTTTTTCACGCTGGATACTCCGCCTTCTGCCGGAATAAAGCGTGTACAAACCGTCTCTGCCGGATGTTGCAGCAAATCGACCAGAATATGGTCTTTCTTGCCGTTGGCTATAATGACGGTAATGCCCTCATCGGCCACTTTACGGGCAATGGTAGTCTTTGTCAGCATACCGCCCCGGCCGAATCCCGATTTCTCCGTCTGTATATAGTCCGAAAGATCCTTTCCCTGCTCCACCTCCCGTATCACCTGCGTACCGGGGGTAGAAGGAGAACCATTGTATATGCCGTCAATATTGCTCAGTATGATTAACGCCTGCATATCCATCATAGAAGCGATCATTCCCGAAAGTTCGTCATTGTCTGTAAACATCAGTTCGGTGACCGAAATAGTATCATTCTCATTTACGATAGGTATGACACCGTTCTCCAGCATCACCATCATACAGTTGCGCTGGTTCAGGTAATGACGGCGCGTGCCGAAACTTTCTTTCGTAGTCAGCACCTGCCCGACGGGAATACCGTGTTCGCGAAACAGCTCATAGTACCGGTTGATCAGCTTTGCCTGCCCCACTGCCGAGAAAAGTTGCCTTTGCTCCACACTATCTAATTTTTTGGAAGGTTTGATCTCGCTGCGTCCCGAAGCTACCGCCCCAGATGAAATCAGAATGACTTCCACTCCGGCTTTGCGCAATTCCGCCACTTGGTCTACCAATGCCGACATACGCGTCACATCCAGCGTACCGTCTTTACGCGCCAACACATTACTACCGATCTTTACTGCTATTCTTGTAAACTGAACTGCCATTTCTCTTGTTATTTTAGAAACACAAATATAGATATTAAAATCAATCTGTAAAGTCAAATAAGCCAAAAATTAACCTTTATCGTATTTGTGTGCATGTATTTTAATTCTCATCTTTGCAAAATGAAAATATATAACGATAATATTCAATAGGTAAACGTATGGTTAAAGCTATTTTTTTCGATATTGACGGTACATTGGTTTCTTTTGAAACTCATAAAATTCCCGCTTCAACCCAAGAAGCATTAAAAGCACTTCGTGATAAAGGCATTAAAATCTTTATTGCTACCGGACGCCCACAATGTTTAATAAACAACCTGGGTGACTTAGAGTTTGACGGGTATATCACCGTAAACGGAAGCTATTGTTTTACCGCCGGCCACCAGCCCATTTATAAAGGTTGCATCCCGCAAGAAGACATTGAACGGCTAATAACTTTTCAACAGAAATATCCGGTACCTTTCGTTTTTGCATACGGCAATGAAATGTTCGTCACTGAAGTGAATGACAGAGTACAGGCTGTTTCCGATCTGATTGAAATTCCTATTCCCCCTGTCGCCTCCATAGAAGAAGCCCGTGGAAAAGATATCCTGCAAATAATGGGATACTTTACGGCCGAAGAGGAAAAAGAAACAGATATATTCGGCAAAGTGCTGACCCATTGCGAGCCAATGCGCTGGTATCCATTGTTTGCCGACATCATTGCACGGGGCAACAGTAAAAGTACGGGAATAGACAAGGTACTGGAATATTTCGGCATCAACCTGAAAGACACCATGGCTTTCGGTGACGGC
>OGPW01002209.1_pt1 | contig 11366 bp, 10 predicted proteins | sample 1553061 | NCBI WGS metagenome assembly OGPW01 (sample SAMEA2580292, study PRJEB22360) | human gut metagenome | biome: human gut; feature: human-associated habitat; material: faeces | place: Denmark | collected 2008/2010
GGACGAGGCCTAGATAAATTCCAGCTCTGCGCGGACCCCGTCCCTGGTGCGGATGCCGTCCGCCCCCGGGGTCCATCCGGCCTCGTCCAGCAGCGCCTTTGCCTGTTCTGACAGGTTCAGGCGGTATTTTTCCGCAATGGCAGCAGCCTGCGCGCAGGTCGAGCTGTCCGGACAGGCCGGGCCGCTGGCGATCATATCGAGCGGGTCGCCGAGAATATCGCTGAGCACCACGCCGTACACCGCGGCGGGCGCACAGGCCAGCGCGAACCGCCCGCCCTTGACGGCAGACAGCCGCTTGCGGATCGTGTTGATCTCAACAATATCGGCACCGCAGGCCAAAAGCGCCTGTGTGATGGCCTGCAGCTCCTCAGCGGGCAGCAGCGGTTTTTCAAACAGCGCGCTGCCGCCGCCGGAGAGCAGGAACAGCACGGTGTCGTCCGCCCGCAGACCGCTGACAAGCGCCAGCGCCCGCTGGGTGGCCGCAAAGCTGTTGTCGTCCGGCACCGGATGCCCTGCCTCGCAGCAGGTCACGCCGGGCAGCGGCCCCCTGACATGGCCGTATTTTGTGATGACGATCCCGCCGTCCACACGGCCCAGCACGGTCAGCGCCGCGTGGGCCATATGCCACGCGGCCTTGCCCGCCGCCACGAGAAATACACGCCCCTGCGGGTGAAAATGCTCCAAAGCGCGGCGCACCGCCTCATCCGGCAAAACGGACCGGATGGCCGCTGTCCAAATCGATTCTGCGCGTTGGCGCAAGAGCTGCTCCATTGTGTTGCTCCTTTCCTTTCGTAAAAACAGGGGACAGCCGCCCGCACCCCCTGCGGTTTGTCGCACCGGGCGTTGTCAGGATATGCTCTGAATATTCTCTTATCCGCAGAGCATGACTTTGGCGGTGAAGGTGCCGTTCTGATAGGTAAAGGTACTGGTCCCGCCGGTTTTCTCCGCAATACGGGTGACGGACTGGATACCGATGCCGTTTTCCCTCCGCTTGGAGGAGCGGAAAACGCCGTTCTTTTCGTTGATCTCGCCGTCAAACGCATTTTCAACCTCGATCAGCAGAATCCGGTCGGCGTGAACACAAGCGGTTATTTCGATCTGCCGCTTGCCCGGTGCGGTGCGAAGGCTTGCCTCCAGCGCATTTTCCAGCAGGTTGGAAAGCACGAGACACATATCCATCTCGTCAACCGGCAGTGTCTCCGGCAGATCGAGTCTGGCGCGGAAGGGGATCTCATCGCGCTTTGCCATGGCGCAGTAATAGCCGACAACACTGTCAGCCGCACGGTTTTCACAGAAGCACATATCAAGATTCGGGATGCGGGAGACAGTTTTTGCAAGGTAGCTTTTCAGGTCCTCGAGGTCACCTGCCTCGGCCAGCGCAGAAATTTGATTTAATTGGTGGCGCATATCGTGCCGTGCCTGCCGCGCTTCCTCGATGGCGGTCCTGAGGTTTTCATAGCGCTGCTGCTGCATCGAAAGAAACTGGTTTTCCTGCTGCAGCTTCGCATTGCGGTTGAGACTGGTTGCCATCAGCAGGAAAACCGCATTGAAGCAGAACATAAAGACCAGAAGTGCACTGCTCAGCACAATATAGCCCTGCAGTACGCGGCCTGTCTGGAGCGTTGACTGATAGCGCGGGATCATGAAAAGGTTCAAAAGGATGAACGCCAGCGGCAGGACCCAGAACACATACCAGGTCTGCGCAAAATTGTCGTCCTCGACCATCGCACGCACCGTATGTGTCGCAGGATAATATGCGGCCAGCACGATGCCCCAGCAAACGGCGTTATAGAACACGCAGGCGCCCAGGCAGAGCCACGGTCCGTCCGGCGGCAGCTGCAGATTCCGGATGATCGCGGCGCTGACGGCACGGGACAGGCTGTTCACGCACGCGAACACCGCGCAGACGGACAGCGCAATCGTGCCGGATTTCCAGAGGGAGATGGTAAGCGTTCGGGCATACAGGCAAACGGCAGCCAGCGCGACCCCTGCAAGGGCAAGGAACGTAGAAGTCCCAAGCCGATAGCAGACAAGCCCGCTGCCGATGCACAGGCACGCCATCAAGGGAAAAAGCCAGGCGGCCAGCCTTCCGGGGGACTGCTTCAGATAGGTTTTTACAGGGAAATATCCAAGCAAAAGGCCGGGGAGTACGACGAAAAGCTCCAAAATCGGACGCAGAATATCCTTCATTTCATACGCTCCCTTTGCAGCAGAAATTCCATAAACGCCTGCCGGGCAGGCTTCAAAAGCTCCTGACTGACATAGACGCTGCTGCCGTCTGTCATGCAGAAGGCACCGTCCCGAAAATCTGCGGCATGCTCTAAATTGACGATCGTGCCTCTGCCGCAGACGAAAAAGCGGGGATCTTTTTTCAGAGGCTCGGTGAACACCTTAAAGCTCTGGCGGGTGACCAGCGTTTTCAGGGCAGTCGTGCGGATGTTGATCAGATGTGCAAAATGCTCTGCCGAGATAATATCCCGGTAGCAAAGACGGACATCGCTGCCGCTGACCTTCACCGTCAGGACCGGCTCGGGGCGGGGGAGTCTTGCAAGCATTTCGGCAAGCAGGGCGGAAAGCTCCTCGTCGGAAAAGGGCTTCACGAGATAGTGGAGCGCACGGACCTGAAAGCCCTCCAGCGCGTGGTCGGTTGAGGTCGTGGTAAAAACCAAAAGGCAGTCTGCGTCCGTTTTGCGCAGCTCCTTTGCAGCGTCCATGCCGCTCATCCCGTGCATGTAAATATCCAGAAACGCGGCGGTAAAGCGCTGCTCTTTTTCTGCGGCGAGAAAGCTCTCGCCGCTTTCAAATTCCAATAGCTCCGCCTCGGCGCCGCACAGGCGCAGCTGCCGCGCAAGGCGCGTTTTCAGCTGCGCGCGCTCGGTCTCAAGATCATCCACAATTGCTATTCTCATGCCGGACTGGCTCCTTCCGGAAAGATTCTGTTTAGATTATACCACAACTTTCCGACTCCGGCACGGCGGAAAAACCCGATTTCGTGCCGGAATTGGGGCTTTCGTGCCAAAAGTCTTGAAAAGCCTGCACCGTTCCGTATACTGAAAGCAGAAACAGTCGACGACGGCAGAAAGGGGGCGGAGCGCTATGTACCACATTGCCGTGCTGACAAAGAGCGAAACGCAGGAGACCTTTTACAGAGAACAGCTTTCACGGTTCTGCGCAGAGCACGGTCTGTTTCCCAGGGTGGACTGCTACCGCGGGCAGGAGGTATTCTTTGAGGTCGCGCGCAAAAATGCGCCGACCAACGCTGTAATTTCCCTTCCGGGCGTGGATGGGCTGAATGCAGTGGAGCACCTGCGGGCGCTTTTCCCGGAAACGCGCATCATCTGGTGCAGCGAGCTGGATTTTTCCCTGCATGCGTTCCGGCTGCGCGTAGACTACTTTCTGCTGGAGCCGATAACGGAAGAAGCATTCCGGCATGGGCTTTATGTATGGGTAGAGGAAAAACAACCGTCTGCTTCGCCCCGAGCGGATCACAACCAACACAGCAAGGAGGATCACCGATGAAAAAGAGAAACCCGATTTATACTGCAGGCAGCTTCCTGCTGGCAGGAGCATTGACCCTGTCGATGGCAGCCTGCAGCGGAGCACAGGCACCGGCGGAGGCCACGCAGACGCCTTCCGCCACTGCAACACCGGCTGCCACAGCCGCACCTGCTGAGGAAACGGCCCCTTCCGCGCCGGATACCGGCGCACTCCCCGTGAAGGCCTTGCAGCCCAAGCAGGTCGAGGAAAACCCCTACATGGCAAAGAGTGATGCGAACATCCATCACGACGGCTATAACACCGATTCAACCGACGAGATCCTGCCGCTCGGCATCTATCCGGAGATCCATGTCTCCTATGAGACGACAAACGCGAATGCGTCTCCCGCCATTTACTTTGACAGCTACGGCCATGCAGTCGTTCCGCTGCTCGGCGGCATCGCCATCCGCGATCTGAATGCGGAGGAGACAAAGACGCTCGGTTATTTTTCCCCGAAGCAGCATGACGGCGGCAGCTACCTGATCCAAAGCTCCTACACCTTCCTGGACGCTGAAAACCGCATCGTCTGCCCGACCAGCAACAACCATGTACTGATGCTCCGCGCAACGGACGAGGAGGGCAATGTCCTTCCCGAGTTTGAAAAGGTGCTTGACATCGACATCAAGGCGGCGGCAGAGGCCGCGCTCGGCAAGGAGCTGACGCAGAATCTTCTTTCCGTGGTATTTGACTACGACGGGAACCTCTGGTTCGCCACCGGCGGCTTCCGCATCTATCCCGAGCGCCAGCAGCAGGGCGTTCTCGGCTATATCGCCCACTCGGCAATCGAAGCGATCCTCAACGGTGAGCAGACCGACCTGTCGAAGGCGGTTTTCGTCTACGAGCTGACGCCCGGCGAGGGCGCGGAGAACGGCATTGCCGCCTCCAAGGACGGCGCGGTTATTCTGACCAATAAGAATTGCTATCTGCTGCGCGCCAACAACGGTGTCGAGGCTGTCTGGTGTACGCCGTATGAGAGCGTCGGCGCGAAGGTCAGCGGTGAAGGCGACAAGACCACCGGCGGCGGTCTTGCGTGGGGCGGCGGCTGCTCGCCGACGCTGACGCCGAACCTTGTGATGTTCACCGACAATGCAGACCCCGTGAATCTTCTTGCGCTTGACATGAAAACCGGTGAGGTCGTGGCAAAAACGCCGGTGCTCGATGATCTGCCCGATGGCTATCAGGTGGCAATCGAAAACTCTGCAATCGTCTACGATGACGGCGCGGGCACGGTCAGCACGATTGTCTGCAACTGGTTCGGCGCGGGCAACGCAGGCCTTGCCGACCCCAACAACGATTCTTCGATCCAGAGCTACGCCAACATTTATGACCAGAACTGGCTGATGAAGGGCAATGCCATGATCGCCCCCGGCGTCGAGCGCGTGGACACCGTGAAAACCGACAGCGGCTACGAGATGAAGAGCATCTGGACCCGAAATGATCTGAGCGACACCGCGATCATGAAGCTCTCCACCGCAACGGGCTATATCTACGGCTATGTGCAGGATCTGACCACGGGTATGTGGCAGTACATCATTCTCGACTTTGAAACCGGCGAGACTGTCTTTACGATGGATGTATCCAACAAGTACGGCTACAATAATATGGCCATCGGCATGTACACCGGCAACAGCGGAAATGCACTCTACTGCCCCACCGGCTATCTGGAGCTGCTCCGCCTGCAGGACCGCTTTGTCTACCTGCCCGAGCTTCCGTACCGCGAAGTCGATCTCGATCAGGCGGCAAGAAATGTGCTTGCGCAGGATCAGTTTGCACAGGACGGCGGCGAAGGTACAGTTGCAAGCTGGCGCAACACCGCGGCCATCCGCAATGTGCACCCCAACACCACGGTTGCCTTCCGCATGAACAATCTGTCCGGCAGCGCCTCCGATTTGACGCTCTACGCCTATGGTGCAGACGGCAAGCTGGTAAAGGTTGCCCCCGAGCTGTGGTCGATCACGGACGAGACCGGCGCGGCTGCGTCCGAACTGACGGACGGCGTTCTCTATGAGCTGCGCGTGACCGTCGCCGACGGCGGCGATTTCGACCTGAGCGAAACGGAAAAGGAAATCAAGCTGTCCGTTGTGCTTGGAAAATAAGTGGGTTTTGAGAGGCTGCTGCACATTCCTCCCCAAAAGACCGAAGTAAAGCCATAAAATGCTTGGAGGTTCACACCGTCAGGCAGACAGAAAAGCAGTATTCGTTTATCGTTCGCCGTTTCCTTGTGGAAACGGCGAATTTTTCGTGCAAAGACGAAACAGCCAATTGCACGATCCTCTCCGAAGCATCGGATGCAACCCGGGTGCAATGCAATCTTAACGCAATCTTAATATTCCGGCAGAAAAGCTTAACACCATCTTTAAACGGGCGGCGCTATACTGTATTGTACGAAAATTTTGCTGGAGTGTGATTCCTTTTGCCATCTCATCGGCGTTTAGCCTGTAAGCTCAATTACTTTCAGTCCATAATTCTGCTGTTTGCAGCGGTTATCCTTATCGGGGCGGCACTTCTGATGCTGCCGATTTCTGCGCAGGAGCGCACCGTCACCCCTTTCCATGAGGCATTATTCACAGCAACCTCCGCCGTCTGTGTCACAGGGCTGGTTGTGCGGGATACGGCTTCTCACTGGTCAGCGTTCGGTCAGGCCGTGTTGATGGTGCTGATCCAAATCGGCGGCTTGGGTGTGATCACAGTCGGCGCGTCTTTCTCGCTTTTATCAGGTCGGCGCATTTCCCTGTCCCAGCGCGGGCGGATGCAGGAGGCCATGTCTGCTCCAAAAGTCGGCGGCATTGTGCGGCTGACAGGCTTTGTGATCCGTACCTCTTTGATGATAGAAGGAATCGGCGCGCTTTGTATGCTCCCGGTTTTCTGCCGGGATTTCGGCGTTTCCGGGATATGGAAAGCCGTTTTTCATTCCGTCTCCGCTTTCTGCAATGCGGGCTTTGATTTAATGGGTACCCCCGACATGCCTTTTGTCTCGCTGACCGCATATCGCGCAGACCCGGTTATCAACCTGACGATTTCCGCCCTGATCGTTGTGGGCGGCATCGGCTTTCTGACATGGGATGACGTGCGGAGCAATCGGCTTTGCTTTCATCGCTATCGGCTGCAGAGCAAAGTTATTCTGGCGGCAACAGCGCTCTTAATTTTGCTGCCAACGCTATACTTTTTCTGCTTTGAATTCAAAGGCGGCACACTGCGGGAGCGGCTGCTGCTCTCGCTGTTCCAGTCCGTAACGCCCCGCACAGCGGGATTCAATACGGCAGACTATACGTCACTGTCCAGCAGCGGGCGCGGCCTTACCATTCTGCTGATGTTCATCGGCGGTTCACCGGGTTCTACGGCGGGCGGCATCAAGACAACAACGGCGGCAGTGCTTGTCGCCAATGCGTTTGCTGTATTCCGCAGGCAGAAAAGCCCCGAAATGTTCGGGCGGCGGATGGAAGAAAAAGCGGTCTATGATGCCGCAGCTATTTTTACACTGTATCTCGTCCTTTCGCTGACGGGAGCGTTTGTCATCAGCACGGTGGAGACGCTGCCGCTGTCCGAATGTCTGTTTGAAACGACCTCGGCCATTGCTACCGTAGGGCTGTCTCTGGGGTTGACACCGCATCTTGGAATCGTCTCGCAGGGGATTTTAATTTTCTTGATGTTCATTGGGCGCGTCGGCGGACTGACTATGATTTATGCAGCGCTCTCCGGCAGCAAAAGCAGCGCGGCACGGCTGCCGCAGGAACGCATCACCGTAGGATAAAGAAAGGTACATACCATGAAATCTATTTTACTGATCGGGTTGGGTCGATTTGGCCGCCACATCGCAGAGGAGCTGAACAAGCTCGGCCATGAGGTCATGGCGGTGGACGAAAACGAGGACCGCGTCAACGCCGTTCTGAGCATTGTGACCAACGCCCAAATCGGCGACAGCACCAACGCGGAATTCTTGGAGGCGTTGGGCGTCCGCAATTTTGATGTCTGTATTGTGGCGATCAGCGGAAATTTTCAGAGCTCGCTCGAAACCACTTCCCTGCTGAAGGAGCTGGGCGCAAAAATGGTCGTCTCCCGTGCGGAACGGGATGTGCAGGCTAAATTTCTGCTGCGCAACGGTGCGGATGAGGTGCTTTACCCGGAAAAGCAGCTGGCCAAGTGGGCGGCCATCCGCTACGGGTCCGACCATGTGCTGGATTATATCGAGCTGGACCACGACCACGCCATTCTGGAAGTATCTGTGCCGTCCGCGTGGATCGGAAAGACCGTTGGCGACATCAATATCCGCAAGAAATACAGCATCAACATTCTGGGCATCAAGCGCAACGGGATTGCCGACGTCAACATTGACTCGGACACGGTTCTGCCCGGTGACGGCACATTGCTGGTGCTGGGCGAGGGCAAGGCCCTGAGCCGGTGCTTTCATATCTGATCGTTTGCAAGGGAAGTGGTTCATTTGAGAACGGCACTGCTGATTTTGCTGTTTCTGGCCGCAGGACTTTTTCTTGTTTTTATCGGTGTCCAATGTGATGCGTTCTGGCGCAGCGTTCGCCGCGCACAATTTGAGCGGCGTGAAGGCTTCCGGCGCTGGTAATGCCGCTCGAAATATGGTATGATACCCTTCAGAAGGGAGGATTTGCTGTGAATATTAAAAAGCCATCTCCCGATACAATGAAAGAGCAGGCCGTCCGACAGGCAAAGGATCTTTTGATCACGGTGCTGATTCTGACCGCTGCAACCGGCATCGGCAATATTTTCTGGTATTTCTCTTTTACCAAAAATATCATATCGGTGTATATTCTGGGGACATTGCTGACCTCGCTTTTTACCAAAAGCTATTTCTACGGCTTTTTAAGCTCGTTTTCCAGCGTGCTTCTTTTCAATTTTTGCTTTACAGAGCCCCGCCTGACGCTGCACGCATACGAGCGCGGCTACCCTGTCACCTTTGCCATTATGCTGATCGTTTCCATCATTACGGTCACATTGGCGATTCAGAATATCCGCAATGCCGAGGAGAAAGAGCGCGCTGCCGTCCGCGCCAAGAATGAACAGCTGCGCGCCGATTTGCTGCGCACGATTTCCCACGACCTGCGTACCCCGCTGACATCCATTTCCGGCAATGCCTCCAACCTCATCAGCAACTATGAGAAGATGGACGACCCCACCCGCAAGCAAACGTTTCTGGACATCTACGACGACTCTATGTGGCTCATCAATCTGGTGGAGAACATTCTTTCCATCTCCCGCATTGAGGATGGTCGGATGAATCTGTCCATCTCTACAGAGTTAGTAAGTGAAGTGTTTGAAGAAGCCCTGCGCCATACCAACCGGCACAGTGAGCAGCACACGATTACTGTACAGATGGACGATGATCTGCTGCTGGCGCACATGGATGCCAAGCTGGTTGTGCAGGTCCTGATCAATCTGGTGGATAATGCCATCAAATACACGCCTGCCGGGTCGCACATTGTCCTTTCCGCTGCGGCGCAGGGGGAAAGCGCCGTGATTCGGGTAAGCGATGACGGCCCCGGTATTCCCGACGAAGCAAAAGAAAAGGTCTTTGACATGTTCTCCTCCGGGGAAAAACGCATTTCGGACAGCCGCCGCAGCCTTGGGCTGGGACTGGCCTTATGCCGCACGATCATCGCAGCCCACGGCGGCACCATTACACTGTCCGACAATACGCCGCACGGCTGCATCTTTACTTTTACACTGCCCCTTGGGGAGGTTTCTTTGCATGAATAAACCCTTGATTCTGGTTGTGGAGGACGATGCGCCTATCCGCAACCTGATTACCACGACACTGAAAACGCAGGACTACAAGTACATTGCGGCGGCTACTGCGTCCGAAGCGCTCCAACAGGCAACGATCCATGCACCGGATGTGATGCTGTTGGATCTTGGTCTGCCTGATCTGGACGGTATCGAGGTGATTCGCCGTATTCGCAGTTGGTCTGCGATGCCCATCATCGTTATCAGTGCCCGCAGCGAGGACAGCGATAAAATCGAAGCCTTGGACAGCGGCGCCGACGACTACCTGACGAAACCGTTCTCGGTAGAGGAGCTGCTGGCGCGGCTGCGGGTAACGTTCCGCCGCATCTCGATGCTGCAAAACGCCGCCGGTTGTTCGGTTTTTACCAACGGTGATCTGCAAATTGATTTTGCGGCTGGCTGTGCCACCTTGAAAGGGCAGGAACTGCACCTTACGCCCATCGAGTACAGGCTGCTCTGCGTCATGGCTAAGAATTGCGGCAAAGTGCTGACCCATACTTATATCACCCACGAAGTCTGGGGCAGTTCCTGGGACAATGACGTGGCCTCGCTGCGTGTTTTTATGGCTACGCTGCGCAAAAAGCTGGAATCCGAGCCGGATTCGCCGCAGTATATCCAGACGCATATCGGCATTGGATACAGGATGCTGAAGGTGTAAAGAGATTTAGCCGAAAGAGGTATAATAAAAACCCGCAAAATTGCGGAAAAGTGTGGAGCCTCCCCTGTCCTTCGCTAAAGTTTGATTTAGCGAAATATAATGATTAGAAAAAACCACTTCCCTGATCGTTGCGTTGGTGCGTAATTTATTGTATAATAGAGAAAATCCGTCATGGGAGGAGGTTTGATGTATGGATGCGGTTCTGATGCACAAAGAGATTCCGGTTGTAGATATTGTATTTGATGAAGAATCGAGTGTTATCCTCGGCATTGGCACCATTCATAACAGCGAACATCTTCCGATTGGAATACCTGAACACAATGGTGTTGCAGACCGTGCTGAGTTCAATTCCTGGTGGACGGAACGCTCTATACCGGCAAGCCGGTCCGGCATTAAGGATGCTCTTGAAGAACTGGGTATTCCTAACACGAAAGCCTTATTGCTTCGTTGCTACGGTCTTAGTCTGTCTGATCAATATTGGGTCAAGCCCCAAAATACGAATCTCTCATGGCGGGACATCAATTTCTTTGATAACCCGTTTTCTGATGATGTTGGTGATGTTCTGTTTGGAGCCAACAAGCGCAAGGATGTGTTGGATCTAAGTTCTCCGGATAATACATCTGTTGGCGATTTGAAGAAACGCTGGAAGATCATTGACGGAAAACGCTGCCTTGTCAAAGGCGGCAGCAGCCCATTCCGCCAGCAGCCATTCAATGAGGTTATCGCTGCCAGGATTATGGGTTTACTCGGCATTCCGCATGTGGATTACTCAATCGCATGGGATCAGGGAGTGCCCTACTCTGTCTGCGAAGATTTCGTGACACGGGATACGGAGCTGGTCCCAGCGTGGCGAATCCTAAAAGTCCTTAAAAAAAGCAGCACAGACTCGCAATACCGGCGTCTAGTAAAGTGCTGCACCACGCTTGGCATTCAAAACGCTGTTGAATTTCTCAACAGAATGATTGTTTTAGACTACATCATTGCAAACGAGGACCGTCATCTAAATAACTTTGGGGCAGTCAGAGATGCCAATACCCTTGCGTGGATTGGTATGGCACCCATCTATGACAGCGGCGCCTCTTTAGGATTTGATAAACTGCCGCAGCAGATGAAATCCGAAAAAGATGCCGCTTGTAAGCCGTTTAAAAAACGTCATATCGAGCAGCTTGGGCTTGTAACTGATTTTGGATGGATCGATTTCGATAAGCTCAGCGGGGTCAGGGATATCATCGAGGCAGCTTTTTCTGACAATCGGGCATCGGAATTCATCGATGCAACGCGAATAAAGGCGATTGAGGACAGTGTTGAACGGCGTATCGACGTTCTGAAGTCTTGGGCGTCGGCAAAATAGATGCAGAAAATGGGCTGTTGCACATCCTCTAAAAAAGAAAGACCGAAGTAAAAGCCAAAAAAGGCT
>OGPW01002210.1_pt1 | contig 11353 bp, 7 predicted proteins | sample 1553061 | NCBI WGS metagenome assembly OGPW01 (sample SAMEA2580292, study PRJEB22360) | human gut metagenome | biome: human gut; feature: human-associated habitat; material: faeces | place: Denmark | collected 2008/2010
GTGCCGCATCGGAATCTTGTGCCGCATCAGAATCTTGTGCCGCATCGGAATCTTGTGCCGCATCGGAATCTTGTGCCACATCAGATTCTTGCGCTGGAACGTCTTCTTTTTCAAAAGTTTGATTTGGCTGAGGTGTTTGTTCTTGAGGTTCTACGCTTGCGCGCTGAAGTTCTAATCGTTCTTCAAGCTTTCGGCGATGTTTCTGTAACTTATCGAAGACTTCCGGATGTTCACGTAGAACACGGTCTCTTAAAATACGTCTTCGTTTTTCGATTAACTGAAGAACTAATGGTTGGTTTTCTGCCAGTGCCTGTGACAACTCATCGAGATGAAGCTCGATACGGCGAAGTAATTCGTCCTCATCAAAGGCACCAAGAGAATGCCAATTTTCAAGGTGGTCTACAAGACCGTTTTCAAGAATCTCTTCAATATCCTTTAATCCGTGAATATGATTTAAGATGTGGTGAACTTCATGTTCCATTTCCTCGACTACCTGATCACCATAAGCCCATGCAAATTCCTCCAGTGTATCTTCATCTTCTGCAGGAAGAAATGTCAGGTTTAGTTTTACGCTTTCTTTTTCAGAATCCGGGATATCCAGTTCATATGGAGCGTAAATATCTGCGTCGTGAAGAGCAGCCAGTATTGTCCGGCGGACATGTCCCTCGCGGATCAGATGTTCAACACCTAACTGACGCATTTGCTGGTTCAATTTTTCAGTATGTTCAGTGATATAAAAATGTATTCCAAGGTCTGTCAGACGCGAAGATAATTCCGCAAGGCGGTCTGCAGCAGTAATGTCGATGTTGTTGATTGCTCTTGCGTCAATGATTACGACTTGCGTATCTGGACTGACTGCATCTTCAAGATCTTCCTGAAGAATCTTTACATTTGCGAAAAACAGGTTTTCATTAAACTGGTACATGACAACACCTTTGATAGGATATGCATGTACATTTCTTATAAGGTCATAATATCCATCTTTTCCGGGAATCACACCAAGAAAAGAACGAGTTGGATTCGCGGATTTTGTGATAACAGCAAAGAATGAAAGCAATACACCGATGAGCACACCGTAAATTGTTCCTAAAAATAATACACTGATACAGGCTGCCATGAAAATGGAAAAATCCTGTTTGCTTAGTCGGAAGAGGCGGATACATAAATGAACCTCTACAACGTCCATAAGTGCGGATATCACAATTGCGGTCAGAACCGGAATCGGCAGGGATCCAATGAAGCCTGTGAAAAATAACAGTAGAATTGCCATAGTAATGCCTGCAGTAATGGAAACAACTTGAGAGTGCCCGCCATATTGTTCGTTCATAGATGTCCGGGAAATGCTTCCATTCACCGGGCAGGAACCTACAAATGCAGAGGCAACGTTACCGGCAGCACAGGCTAAGATTTCCTGGCGGTCATTCAGATTGTAACCATTGCGGAAAGCAAAATTGTTTTCTGCAAGCAAAGTTTCAGCCATTACGACCAGTGAAATCATCAGTCCACGCCCAACAGCCTGAGTCAGATCTACCTGACTAAAGTCAGGAATGAAAAATGGCGGAAGTCCGGTTCCAACAGAATCAAGCAGTGCCACACCCTTTGCGTCAACATGGAAATACACAGTAGATACTACGCCTGCAGCCATGATAAGAATTGCAATTGGAAATTTTGGAATCCATTTTTTGCATATTCTTATAATAAGTAATGTACCAAGTCCTAATCCGAGAGAAAGCCCGTGGAAATCCTGACCGGCGGCATAAATGTGTTCTGCAAGTTCGATGATTTCACCAGATCCTGCAGAGCTTCCCATAAGTTTCGGAATCTGCATGAAGATAATAGTTAAAGAGATTCCACTGATGAATCCGCCCATAACAGGGGTTGATATAAAGTTTACAATCCGATCGGCTTTTATAATGTAAAAGAAAAGAAGCCACAGACCAGTAAAAAGTGCCAAAATCGGTATATAATTCAACGCAGCTTCAGATCCGGGAACAATACCAAGAGAAAGCAGCGCACTGCCTGCAAGAGCAGCGGGAGCAGCATCTACACCAAAAATAAATTGTTTTGATGTAGAAAAAATTGCGAATAATAATATAGGAAGAATAGAACCATACAAGCCATAAGCCGGAGGAAGCCCGGCAATCTGTGCATATCCCATGGAAATGGGAATAGATACAGCGGCTATAATGATACCAGAAAAAATGTCCTGTTTTAAATAATCCTTTTTATATTTTTTTAATGTTGATAAAAGCTGTATTTTCATAAGTAAAAGAACCTCCGTCTAGCAATTATAACAGTAAGTAGACAAAAGAACAATATTGGAGACGTAGTGTTTTGTTAAAATGTAAGATCGGAAATTGTGGCTCGAAGTGCATTCTTGAAACTGTAGTTATGATAGAAAGTAAAAAACTGAATTGTGTGAATTGCGCGAATAAAATAAAAAATAAAAATATATTTGTGAGAGACACAAATAAAAAATAAGGAGGATGTGACAATGAAAAAAAGTTTAAAAAAGGTGATTGGTGCGGGGCTGGCTTTATCAATGGTTTTCTCTATGGCGGCATGTGGACAGAAGAGCAGTGACAGGAGTGCTTCTACTTCCGGATCAGAAGATAAGACAAAAATCGTTGTTATGCCAAAAGTAGTAGGTATCGATTATTACAATGCAGTAAAACAGGGCGTTGATGAGGCAGCCAAAGAACTGGGTGACAAAGTGGAAGTGACATGGCAGGGACCTACAGAAGCTACTGTAGATAAACAGATCGAAATGCTGGAGACGATCATTCCGACACAGCCGGATGTAATCTGTATTGCAGCAAACGATCCGGATGCGATCAAACCAACACTTGAGAAAGCAGAAAAAGCCGGTATTAAAGTAGTATCCTGGGATGCAGATGCCAATACAAGAGATATTTTTGTAAATCTTGTAGATTATACAACATTCGGTAATGCAATCATCGATTCTATGGCGGATCAGATTGGTGAAGAAGGCGACATCGCAATCATCACAACAACATTTACAGCAGTTAATCAGGTATTATGGATTGATGCGATCAAAGCACGTATTGAAGAAAAATATCCAAATATCAACATTGTAGATACACGTGAAGCGGGCGAAGATACACAGAAAGCAAATACACTGGCAAGCGACCTGATGAAGAGCTATTCTGACCTGAAGGGAATCATCGCATTAGGTGCACCGAACCTTCCGGGAGCAGTAGATGCAGTTGTATCAGCAGGCAAAACAGGTGATGTTGTAGTTTGCGGTAACTCTACTCCGAATATAATGAAATCTTATCTGAAAGACGGTTCTATCAGAGATGTACAGCTGTGGAGTGCACCGGATCATGGATATCTGACAGTTTACACAGCATATACTCTTGCAACAAGTGGAATTGAAGCAGGAAAAGCATTTGAAGCAGGAAAACTGGGTGAGTTTACACCGGAAAAAGATGATCTCAGCATGAATATTAGTCTTCCGCTGGTAGAGTTCACAAAAGACAATGTAGATGATTTTGATTTCTAAATAAAACAGGAAGCAGGTAAAGATAATATGAAGATGTATGTATTTGAGCTGGGAAGCCTGAAATTAGATAAAAATCTGGTAGTATCCATGTCACATGTGGCAAGAGTAAACGATCCACGATGTGAGAATGAGATGGTGGAATTCCCGGTACCGGCATATTTATTTGAAACAGAGGAAGGCTATGTGCTGTATGATACAGGCTGCCATCCGGACTGCATGGGCGAAAATGGACGCTGGCCGGTAGAATTTCAGAACCAGGTGCCATATGAAGGTGATGAAACAACAACAATTCTTTATCAGCTTGAACAGCTGGGCATAAAACCGGATGAAATTAAGACGGTCATTTTGTCCCACATGCATAACGATCATGCGGGATGCGTGGAGTATTTCCCGAATGCAGAATTTATTGTACATAAAGATGAATTTAATGCCTGCATTGGTGCATATGCACAGCACAGATATATGGATTCTTACATCTGGAAAGATACAGATGTATGGATCAAAAAGAAATTGAATTGGAAATTTCTGGAGTGTGGAGAAGGTGATTATCAGGTGTGCCCTGGTCTGACAATCTTAAATCTCGGACCTGGACATGCGAGGGGCGTTCTGGCACTTAAAGTTGATCTTGAGAAGACAGGCACCGTTATTATTACATCAGATGCAGTGTACTGTTCTGAAAATTATGAGCAGGAACGTGAGCCGGGAGTAATCTATGATACCGTGGGTTGGAGAAGAAGTCTGAAGTATATCAAGAAAGTTGCAAAAGACAGTAATGCGCAGGTATGGTTTGGGCATGACCGCAAACAGTTTGACACACTTGTAAAGGCGCAGGGAGGATACTATGAATAACGAGACAAAATATAGACCGGTCACAGCAATTACCATGGGCGACCCGGCAGGAATCGGCCCGGAAATTGTCGTAGGTGCAATGCTGGACAAAGAATTACATGAGTGCTGCAAACCATTTGTGATTGGAAGTATTGCAATTATGGATCGTGCGGCAAAAGTACTTGGCAGGGAACTGAAATACAATAAAATTGAAGATCCGAAGCAGGCAAAGTACGAATATGGTACAATTGATATTATGGAAACCGGAGATTATGATACGGATTCTATTGAATGGGGAAAGGTGCAGAAACTTGCCGGACAGATGGCGGTTGACTGGATTATGAAATCAATTGAACTTGGAATGAACAAGAAAATTGATGCAGTGTCAACTGCTCCGATCCACAAAGAAGCAATCAAACTGGTAGGAGTGAAAGAGCCGGGACATACAGAGATTTATCAGCATCAGACCAATTCCCCGTATGCGCTGACGATGTTTTCCTGCCACAAGCTCAGAGTATTTTTCGTAAGCCGCCACATGTCATTAGTGGATGCATGCCATTATGCAACAAAAGAAGTGGTTCTGGAGAATGTAGTAAATATTGACAAGGAACTTCGAAAGATTGGAATTGAAAATCCACTGATTGCAGTTGCCGGATTAAACCCTCACAACGGTGATCATGGATTATTCGGAACAGAAGAAATCACAGACCTTGAACCGGCAGTGAAAGAAGCTCAGAAGATGGGAATCAATGCAGTTGGCCCATGCCCGGCAGATTCCGTTTTCCATATTGGAAAATCCGGAAAATATGATGCGATTTTATCCTTGTATCATGATCAGGGACACATTGCGTGCAAGACGCTGGATTTTGAAAAATCTGTAACGCTTACATTCGGACTTCCGTTTATCAGAAGTTCAGTAGATCATGGAACTGCATTTGATATTGCCGGAAAAGGTATTGCAGATGAAGTGAGCCTGATCGAATCAACAAAAGTGGTTGCTGAATATGCTGCAAAACAGCATGAAAGCAAATAGCAGCTGAAAAGCATCAAAAGCAGTAAGGACACTCAGGGCGGGAAAGCTATCACGCCCTGAGTCAGAATAAGGGAGATGGTAGAATGGCTTACCTTGGAATTGTGGCAGATGACCTTACAGGTGCAACGACAACGGGAGTATTGTTGGCAAGAAGTGGTGTAAAAACAAAGGTTTATTTTCATGAGGAGGCTGTAAACAAAACAACAGATGCGTCCGAAAAAGATGCAGAAGGAGCAATTGTAATCAGTTCAAACAGCCGTGCATATAAACCTGAGAAAGCATATGAGACAGTGAAATTTGCAACAGAGGTTCTTATCGGACAGGGCTGCAGATATTTTCAAAAAAGAATTGATACTACCATGCGCGGCGGCATCGGGACAGAAATCGACGCAATGTTAAGCGTGATGGGAGAAAATACGGTTGCAGTTGTAGTACCGGCTATGCCGAAATCCAGAAGAATTCTGGTGGGTGGCTATTCGATCATAGATGGAACTGCACTTGTAAATACTCCGGTTGCAAAAGATGTGAGAACTCCTGTGACAGAAAACTATATTCCGCGTCTGCTGGAAACACAGACTAAAGAGAACGTGGCGCTCATACCATTGGAAAAGGTACTGAAGGGAAGTTGGGCAGTTGTTGAAGATATGCGCGAAAAGCGTGCAAATGGAAGCAGGGTACTTGTGGCAGATGCAATTACAGAGCAGGATGTCGCAGTAATAGCAGAGGCCTGTATGAAGCTGCAATGGAATATACTGAGTGTGGATCCGGGACCATTTACGGCAGAACTGGCAAGACAGAGAGGTTTGGCGGGACAGGAACAGGATGGGCCATATTCCCTGAATGTAAAAGAAAAAACATCCGTTAAACATGGACGTACAGTTCTGGTAGCGGCAGGAAGCGCTACAGAGGTCACAAAACGCCAGATGCAGAATCTGTTTGAAAAAACAGACGCACACCAGATCAGCGTGGATCCCGTACGGTTGCTGTCAGGTGCAGAAGAGGCGGAAAAAGAGATTGTAAAAGCAGCAGAGGATGCAGTTGAAATTTTGAAAAATCAGAGTAATGTTCCGGCAGTAGTGTTTGAAACGGCATTACATGGAACGCTCCTTGATCTGGATGCAGAAGATAAAAAACGCGGTTATCCAAATGGAATGAGTGCGGACAAAATCAATGAAGGACTGGGGATAATCGTAAAAAAAGTACTGGATACATGTGGAAAAAACAGAATTGCTGGTCTGTATATGACGGGCGGAGATACCATGGTACACGTATGCAGAAAGCTTGGAACGGAATGTCTGGAGGTACTGGATTATGTGATTCCGCAGACAGATGTTTCAAAACTTGCAGACGGAAAATATCAGGGAATGACTGTGATCGGAAAAGGCGGAATGACAGGATACGACGAAATTGCAGAAGATATAGTAAATGCTCTTTTAAAATAAAAAACGAAAGAATTATGTGAAAACGAAACGATAATGTGCAAATTGAATAAAAATATCAGCATTAATTCTTGATTTTGCGTAAAAGTTGTATTAGAATGAAACACGTAAACGCGCGAAACATTGGAGGAATTGTATGAGTAAAGTAACGGTACCCTTTCTGTTTGTCAACCCGAAATCATATTTATGGGGAAAAGAAAGTCTGGAACTTGCATTAGCATGCGATAAGATATCTGCCGAAACAGGTGTTATGATATTTTTTACCTGTCCTTATGCAGACATTCGTCTGATAGCAGAAAATACAAAGCATGTAGTTGTGACTGCACAAAATATGGACAGCCTGAAACCGGGAAGAGGAATGGGCGCAGTATTGCCTGAATCTCTGGTTGAAGCTGGGGCAAAAGCTGTTGTTTTAAATCATGCAGAAAATCAAAAAACACTTGCAGAACTTTTTGCCTGCATAACCAGGGCGAAAGAGTTGGGATTGATTACGATTGTATGTGCAGATTCAACAACAGAATCTAAGGCTGTGGCAGAACTTGGTGCAGATGTGATTCTTGCGGAACCAACGGCTCTGATCGGAACCGGCACAACAGCAGATGCAAGTTATACAGTAGAGTGTTGTAAAGAAATCAAGAAAGTAAACCCTGATACTAAAGTAATGATTGCTTCCGGAATCACAACGGGAGAAGATGTTTATAAAGTGGTTTATTACGGAGCAGATGGCTCCGGCTCTACATCCGGAATAGTAAATGCGACATCCAGAGCAGGAAGAGTAAATGAAATGGTAGTGGCTCTTTTAAAAGCGATGGAAGATCGAAAATAGCCACTCTGTTACAGCGTAGTTTGTAAAACTGCAGTGGAGGACAAAGTGGAATGAAAAAAATACTGAATGCTGATGTAACAAATGTTGTAGAAGAAAGCTTAAACGGCTACCTTTTAGCGTACAAAAAATACTACAAAAAGGTTGATGATTTCAATGCCTTCTATTACCGCAATGCACGCAAGGACAAAGTTGTGCTTGTAATCGGAGGCGGCAGCGGACATGAACCATTATTTACAGGATTCTGCGGAGCAGGACTTGCCGATGCAGTAGCATGCGGAAATGTATGTGCCTCGCCTAATCCGGAACTGATCAAGGCAGCAGCAAAGGCTGTTGATCAGGGCAAAGGTGTATTGTTTATGTACGGCTGTTATGCAGGCGATAATCTGAACTTCGATATGGCTGAGGAACTGTGTCAGGCAGAAGGAATGAAGACTGCACATGTAAGAATCTGGGATGATTTTGTATCTGCACCTGAAGAAAGAATCGGAGAACGCCGTGGTATTGCCGGAGATGTATATACATTCAAAGTTGCCGGTGCTGCATGCGATGCCGGACTCAGCCTTGAGGACGTCGTAAGAGTAACCGAAAAATGCAGGGACAGAATTAATACATTAGGTGTATGTACAAGTCCGTGTACCTTGCCGGGAAATGATGCACCTACATTTACAGTTGCTGATGATGAAGTCGTATTTGGAATGGGACTTCATGGAGAAAAAGGTATTGAGACAACCAAGATGATGCCATGCAATGAAATGGTGGCAAAGATGTACAATACCTTTAAAGAAAAATCAACAATAGCAAAAGAATTAAAAGAGGGGGCAGAAGTTGCCGTTATGGTTAACGGTCTGGGTTCGACCCCTCTTCTGGAATTAAATCTCGTTTATTATGAATTATATAAACTGTTACATAAAGATGGTATCAAAGTATATGATTCAGAAGTAAAGACATATTGTACATCTATGGAAATGGGTGGATTTTCCATCACGATCCTTTTGCTGGACGACGAGCTGAAAAAATATCTGGATGCACCATGTTTCACACCATTTTATGCAAAGGGAGAATTCTCAGGAGCAGCCAGACTTCAGGATGTTGAAGATGAAGAAGAACTGGAGTTTGATGAAAATGATGTAGAACCGGCAGTGATCGTCAGAAGCAAAGAAGGCGTTTTGGATATGCTGAGTGCCGAAGATACCAGAAATATGCTGATCTATGTGGCAGATAAAGTAATCGCACAGAAACCTTATCTGACAGTGATCGACAGTGCAATCGGTGATGGGGATCATGGAATCGGTATGTGTGGCGGAATGCAGAAAGCTAAGAAAAAACTTGTAAAAATGCAGGGAGAGACCAACGCATACAAATTATTTGAGACAGCCGGCATGGCAATGCTGAATTCCATGGGCGGTGCATCGGGCGTAATTTTTGGAAGTCTGTACCTTGAAGGGGCAAAAGGAATGGACCCGAAAGCTGAACTGAATGTAGAAGATCTTGCTGTAATGGAAAGAAAGAGCCTGACCAACATTCAGAAGCGTGGTGGTGCGCAGGCTGGTGATAAAACAATGGTCGATGCACTGATTCCGGCTGTAGAAGCACTGGAAAGCCATACACAAAGTTCACTTCTTGAAGCACTGAAAGCAGCAGAAGAAGGCGCTCGCCAGGGAATGGAGGATACGAAGAAATATATTGCGAAGTATGGCCGTGCGAAATCCCTTGCACCAGAAGATGTGATTGGACATCAGGATGCAGGCGCAACTTCTGTATACTTTATTTTCCAGGGAATGCGTGAATTTATAGAAGGTAAAATCTGATTTTCTTTACAGATTCCATCAGAACACAGACTAATATTGCTTTTAAAGATTGGAGATAATACTATGAAAATTGTAATTGGATGCGATCCGAATGCACAGGAAGCAAAAGAAAAAATCATCAAATATATCGAGAAAAACGGCTATGGCGAAGTAACAGATTTCGGAAGTGAAGATCCGATTTATGCAAATGTAGCAATCAAAGTTGCAGAAGCTGTTGCAGCAAAGGAATTTGACAGAGGAATCCTGATCTGCGGAACAGGAATAGGTGTTTCACTTGCAGCAAACAAAGTCAAAGGTGCATATGCAGCACTGGCGGCAGATGTTTATTCAGCTGAAAGAGCCCGCCTGAGTAATGATGCCAATATCGTTTGCATGGGTGCTTTTACAACAGGCGAAAAAGTACGTGAAGGGATTGTAACTGCTTTCCTTACAAATGAGTTCGTAAAAGGCTGTGCATCTCAGCCAAAAGTTGACGCTTTTGTAAAATACGATATGGATAGATAAAAATTATAGAATAGCAAAGATAAAAAGAGTACTGATCAGAATGTTGGTCAGTACTTTTTTTATTGCCCTCAAAACAAATTGTCTATTTTGCACAAAAAACAATAAGGTTGATAAAACAATTTGAACATATTGACATTTGCTATGTTATATGCTAATATTCAATTACAGTTTCATATATGACTATACAATTCCCGTATATGAAAAAACGCGCGAGAATAAATGAAGTCAAGGAGGAAGAAAAATGAGTAAACCAGTAATCGGAGTTCTGGGATTTTCAGATGGCGATAAAGCCGCACATGAAATGCTTAAACCAATCGTTCAGGCTCAGGTAGATGCAATCACAAATGCATTAAGAGCGGATGGCCGTGTGGAGGTTGTAGTAGCAGAAGATATCGTACACAGTGATAAGACAGCGAAGAGTTATGCGGAAGACCTTAAAGCAAAAGGTGTTGATGCGACTATTTTTGCTTATGGTGTATTTGCATTCCCGGTATTCAGTGTTATCGCAGCAAGATACGGCAAAGGTCCATATCTTCTGGCAGCACCGTTTAATCCGGACTGGCCGGGTATGGTATCCATGCTTGCAGCAGGCGGCGGCCTTGATCATGAAGGTATCCAGCATTTCCGTGTTGCCGGAGATGTTAACGATAAAGATGTACTTGAGAAGATCATCAAATTTGCAAAATGTGCAAAAGTTGTAAGCCGTCTGAACGGACAGAAATATGGCCTTATCGGTGGAAGAAGCCTTGGTATGTACAGTACGACCGTATCCATGCAGGACTGGCAGGAAAAATTCGGTATTGATGTTGAACATATTGATCAGCTTGAAATCGTCAGAAGAGCAGATGAAATCGATGATGAGCAGGTCGAAAAAGCATATAAATGGCTAACAGAAAACGTAGGCAAAGTTGAATTTAACGGAACATCTTTTACACCTGAAAAATTAAAAACTCAGATTCGTCATTATGAGGCAACAAAGAAGATTATCGATGAAAATGAACTCGATTTTGTCGGTGTGAAATGTCATTATGAAATGAGTGCACATTACTGTACACAGTGTCTGAGCGCAGCATTTTTGAATGATCCATATGACTGGGACGGAGCGAAGGAACCTTTTGTCTGTGCATGTGAGGCTGACTCTGATGCAGCACTTACCATGCAGATTCTGAAACTTCTGACAGGTGATCCGGCAATCTTCATGGATGTCCGTCACTGGGATCAGGAGAATGGTGTAATGGAATTCTGTAACTGTGGTTCACAGTCAACATGGTATGCAGCAGCCAGTGATGACTACAAAGAAAACCTGGCAAAGGTTACTCTGTATCCGGCACTTGACTTGTATCCGGGCGGTGGATGTCATGTAAATTTACAGACAAAACCTGGAAAAGC
>OGPW01002220.1_pt1 | contig 11320 bp, 7 predicted proteins | sample 1553061 | NCBI WGS metagenome assembly OGPW01 (sample SAMEA2580292, study PRJEB22360) | human gut metagenome | biome: human gut; feature: human-associated habitat; material: faeces | place: Denmark | collected 2008/2010
TTTGCATACAAATCAGTTATACTGGTTTCAGTAAAATAATGTAGCAGCACGGCACTCCTGTGTCGTCACAAATCTCGCAACAGGAAAGGAGTTCTCCCATGACGCTGAAAGAAATTGCAGCAGAGGCAGGCGTATCGATTTCAACAGTCTCACGTGTGATCAACCAAAATACCAACAGTCCTGTCAGTAAAGAGGTTAAGGAGCGTATACTGGAAATAGCAAAACGTACCAATTATGTTCCAAAACATGCAAAGAAAGGTACTGCTGAAACATCCGACTCATCTCCTGCAAAACAATTACATTCTATTGCCTGTCTTTTTGCAAGAGTTCCGGATGGTGCATCTGATTATTTTTTCTCTACGCTGGCCAAAAGCATTGAACAGGAAGCATTTCGTCACAACTATATTTTGAAATATACATTTTCTGCCTTTGATATTGATGATCCCTCTACTTTACAGTTGATTGCCACTAATGATATTGACGGCATTGCTGTTCTTGGACGCTGTGATAAGGATCTTCTGAAATTCCTGGACGGAAACAGCGAGATCGATCACTATACCCGTGTGCAGCTCACCAAGATGACGGCTCCAAAAGAAAAGGGAAGTGTCAGTATCTATGTGTATGTTCCGGAAAATACGGAAAATTTTAAAGAGGATGTAACATTGCGTGACAGAAAGTCCCACGAGCAGTATGAGCTTACCGATGATGGAGCGGTGATCTGTGAAAAAACGGCTTCTCTTATCGGTGTGAAAGCAGGAGACAAGATCATCCTGGAGAAAGACAACAGAAAGTATAAAGTAAAGATCACTGCTGTCACAGAGAACTATATGGGACATTACGTTTACATGACCCCACCCTGCTATGAAAAAACATTCGGAGAGAAACCGGAATATTCAAGTACAGTATATACTATGAAAGAGGATGCAGAGAGTGATCTGGAAACTCTTGGAAATGCGATCCTGAAATATCCGGCAGCTTTAAGTATCAGCTATACAAGCAGCACAGCAGGTCAGGTAGAGCGAATGCTGGGATCCCTCGGAGCGGTGATCTGGGTCCTGATCATTTCTGCCGGAATGCTGGCATTTGTGGTACTGTATAATCTGAACAACATCAATATCACAGAGCGGCAGAGAGAGCTTGCAACATTGAAGGTCCTGGGATTTTATGATGGCGAGGTTTCCCAGTATGTATTCCGGGAAAATATCCTGCTGTCCTTCATAGGGATTCTGGCAGGCGCAGTGTTCGGAATCCTCCTTCACCGATATGTGATCACAACCGTTGAGGTAGATGCGGTGATGTTTGGAAGAAATATCAAGCCAATAAGCTTTGTCTACAGTGGGATCATTACCTTTGGATTCTCCATGTTTGTAAATATGGTAATGCATTTTAAGCTGAAAAAGATCAATATGGTAGAGTCACTGAAGAGCGTGGAATAAAATAATGAAATGATAAGACTGTCTGCATACAGGAATTTTACATATTTCCCTGTATGCAGGCAGTTTTGTAATGAATATCCTGAAAGACTGGGATGACCATGATCTGCCTGAAGCTAATTTTGTAAGTATTTCACAATTGAAATGTAAACGTTTTCCTGTAAGATGTAACCATAGAATTCTTCCGGAGGAATTTTAAATATGGCAAATATAGATATTAAATTTATCGCGAAAAAAAGCGGGTGTTCGATCGCTACAGTTTCCCGTGTTATCAACCGTTCCAAACCAGTCAGCGAGAAGCTGCAGAAAAGAGTGGTAGATACCATCAGAAAGTACAATTATAATCCCAGCGTTCACGCACAGTATCTGGCTGGTAAGAAGTCAAAACTGTTCGGCTTTATAATGACAAACTACATTAATCAGTATCAGCTTCTGTTGTTTCGGTATCTGAATGAGTTTGCATGTAAGATGGGATATGGCTGTATTATCCGTTATTGCAATTCAGGATTTGAGGAAAAACTGGAAGCATTAAGAGAACTGGAGATCAGAGGAATCGAAGTCTGCTTTAGCCTTTTTCTGCTCTCACGGGAAGAGGAAGCGTATATAAAAGAACATTTTAGGATTAAAGTCTGTCATATGCAGTCACCGGAAATGCGTTTGAATATCATGGAAAAAAATGAAAGCTCTGTCTATGAGACCATATGCTATCTTGCCCAGCTTGGCCACAGAAGGATAGGGGGCATCTTTTGCATTGACGAAATGGACGACAGCTTCCTTATTGCAAGGAAACGGGGATTTTTAAGAGCTGTAAAGCAGATGCAGCTGGATCAAGAAGAGTCCCTGATCGGTCAGATCCATGGAGACTATGAAAAAAGCAGTCTGATTTCTGTGATAGAGAAGATATTTGTACCTCAGAAGCTGCCAACGGCATTGTTTTGTTTTAGCGATGAAGTTGCGATAGAGGTAATGTCCTGGATCATGAAGCATGGTTACAGAATTCCGGAGGACGTATCTGTAGTTTCGTTTGACGGTATTCCGTTTTCGGAACGCATAACGCCCTCACTGTCTACGATCAGTCAGCCGGTAGAATATCAGGCAAAAAGTATCATAAACGGCATGCTGTATCTACAGGATGGAGTCGAGAGACCATGTGATGAAAAGGAAAATGAATATCTGCTGCAGATCCGTGACAGTGTGGGGATTCCTGGTCATTATGAAAAATAGGAGGAAAAATATGAAAGCGAAAAAATTAATTGCCGCTGGTATTGCGGCATCAATGTCACTGCTGACTCTTGCAGGATGCGGAACAGCCGGAAATACTGGCAATTCCGGAGGAGACACCGCCAAAGAAGATACCGTCAAGGAAGATACAGCCAAAAAAGATACAGACGAAGAAGATACAGGCTCTGTATATTTCCTGAATTTTAAATCTGAGCTTTCCGCTGAATGGGAAGAAGTAGCAGGAAGCTTTACAAAAGAAACCGGAATCAATATGAAAGTAGTTACGGCAGGAAGCGGAACCTATGAGCAGACATTAAAATCCGAGCTTTCCAAAAAAGAAATGCCGACACTTTTCAATGTTAACGGACCGATCGGCTATCAGACCTGGAAAGATTACTGTGCTGATCTGAAGGATTCCCAGATTTATGAATGGCTGACTGACAAAGATATGGCGATCACAGACGGAGATGGCGTATATGCTATACCGTATGCGGTAGAAGGATATGGAATCATCTACAATGATGCAATTATGAAGAAGTATTTTGCACTTCCGGATAAAGCCGTTGATATTTCAGATACAAAAGAGATCAAAAATTTCGACACACTTAAAACTGTAGTAGAGGATATGACAAAGCATAAAGATGATCTTGGAATCCAGGGAGTTTTCGGATCTACTTCATTTGCTCCTGGAGAAGACTGGCGCTGGCAGACACATCTTATGAATCTTCCGATCTACTATGAGTATAAAGATGATGACGTAGATAATCTGGATGAGATCAAATTTACATACAATAAGAATTTCAAAAATATTTTTGATCTTTATCTGAACAATTCATGTACAGAGCCAACTATGGTCGGTGCTAAAAATGTTGAGGAATCCATGGCAGAATTTGCAATGGGCGATGTGGCTATGATCCAGAATGGAAACTGGGGATGGGCAATGATCTATGACCTGGATGGAAACGTAGTCAAAGAGGATGATATTAAGTTCCTTCCAATCTACACAGGAGTAGAGGGAGAAGAAAAACAGGGACTCTGTGTTGGAACAGAAAACTATATCTGTGTAAACAGCAAGGCTAATGAAGCTGACCAGAAAGCTTCTCAGAAGTTCCTTGAGTGGCTGTTCAACAGTGACAGCGGAAAAGCATACTGTAATGGAATCCTTGGAATGATTCCTCCGTTTACCACATTTGGAGAGGATGAAAGACCGGATAACCCGCTTGTACAGGATATGCTGACTTATATGAACGATGATTCTTTATACACGGTCAACTGGGATTTTGCAACATTCCCGAGCCAGGAATTTAAAAACCAGCTTGGAAGCTATCTTCTTGAGTATGCACAGGGAAGTATGGAATGGGATGATGTAGTGAAGAAGACAATCGACTGCTGGGCATCGGAGAAAGCTCTGATCGCACAATAGTAGAAGAGCATGGGCAGAGACAGAAATGTTTCTGCCCTGTGTAATAAAAGAGAGGGTTTGTAAAAGATGGAAAAAGCTTTTAAAAAGAGATTTGTGATATTGGTACTGCCAACACTGATCGCATTTACAGTTGCATTTATTATTCCATTTATACTGGGAATTTATCTTTCATTTACTAAATTTACGACTGTGGCAGATGCACAGTGGGTTGGACTGAGCAATTATATAGTTGCATTCCAGGATAAGGATTTCCTGGCTTCTCTCTGGTTTACCGTTAAATTTGTGCTTGTAAATCTTGTGACTATCAATCTGATCGCTTTTGCACTGGCCTATGTGCTGTCGAGAAAGCTCCGTGGAACAAATATTTTTCGAACAGTTATATTTATGCCAAATCTCCTGGGCGGAATCGTACTTGGTTATATCTGGCAGCTGATCATCAATGGTGTTCTTGCTTTTTTCAAAACAACGCTTACTGTGAAGGCCTCATACGGATTCTGGGGAATGGTGATCGCCATGAACTGGCAGATGATCGGATATATGATGGTTATTTACATTGCGGCTATCCAGAATATTTCAGAGGATGTAAAGGAAGCGGCTCTTATCGATGGAGTAAACCGGAGACAGATGGTTACAAAGATCATCCTGCCTCTGATCATGCCTGCAATTACGATCTGTCTGTTTATGACAACGACAAATGCATTTAAAATGTTCGACTTAAACCTTGCTCTGACAGCAGGACTTCCGGGAAAATCAACTTCGCTGGTTGCACTGGACATCTATAATTCATTCTACAACAGGATGGGATATGAGGGAATAGGACAGGCAAAAGCGGTGCTGTTCTTGCTGATCGTAGCTGCAATCTCAGTAACGCAGCTTGTTGTCACACGGCGTAAGGAGGTTGAAAGCTGATGAAAAACAAGAAAAGCGAAATAGCAATGATCGTAATTCTTACAGTGATCTCGGTTTTATTTATTGCCCCGATCATTATTGTATTTATGAATTCCTTTAAGAGCAAGCTGTATATCAACAGTACACCGTTTGCACTTCCTAATGCTGACTCCTTTGTAAAAATGGCGAATTATGGAGAGGGTCTGATCAAGACTGGTTTTATACAGGCATTTTTTATTACTTTATTTATAACTGTAGCATCTGTGGTCCTTATTGTTCTGCTGACTTCGATGACAGCATGGTATCTGGTACGTGTAAAAAGTCATTTTACAAAGGTACTGTATTATCTGTTCGCTTTTGCAATGATCGTACCGTTCCAGATGGTTATGTTTACTCTTGTTAAAGTGTCAAATATGTTTAAGCTGGACAATCTGATCGGCATTGTGTTTATCTATGTAGGATTTGGCGCCGGCTTGTCAGTGTTTATGTTTACAGGTTTTATCAAATCAATCCCGGTTTCTTTGGAAGAAGCGGCAATGATCGATGGTTGTTCTATTATGAAAATCTACTTTAATGTCGTGCTTCCTGTGATACGTCCTACCGTCATGACAGTTGCGATCCTGAATGCCATGTGGATCTGGAACGACTATCTGCTTCCATATCTTGTAATTGGCTCTGAATACAAAACGATCTCTGTAGCGATCCAGTATCTTAGAGGAGGATATGGCTCTATCGATCTGGGACTTATGATGGCTATGCTGGTGTTGGCGATCATACCAATCGTTATTTTCTATATGGTCTGCCAGAAATGGATCATACAGGGAGTAATTGCCGGAGCGGTAAAAGGATAAGGAGGAGACGAGCATGAAAAAAGTATTATACGAGGAATTACTTCCGGAAGAATGTGTACAGAGGATAAAGGAGATGCCGGTTGCCTATCTGCCACTTGGCACACTGGAATGGCATGGTCCGCATATGCCTCTTGGAGCTGACGGGATCCAGTCAAAAGAACTGTTTGTCCGGGTGGCAGAAAAGGTCGGTGGTGTAGTGCTTCCGATGCTGTTCATGGGACCTGACCGTTTATTTGATGATCGGGGAACTGTATTTTATGGAATGGATATCAATACAGAGGGCGCACTGAATATCTATTGTGCCCAGCAGATGAAGGGCAGTGCTTACTGGATGGAAAAGGGACTGTTTCAGGATCTGCTGCGCAGTATTTTTGCACAGCTTTCCAGAGCAGGAGTCCGCATCGTTGTGGGACATGGACACGGTCCGTCAACAAATGCATTTCAGGAAATGAAGGAAGAGGCAGAAGAAAAATACGGACTGTGCATTATGACAGCATGGACCTATGCGGATGATGAGAGACTGAAATATCAGAATGATCATGCCGGAGCAAATGAGACCTCTATTGTAATGGCTGTTCGGCCGGAACTGGTTGACTTTGGACAGGTAAAAGAAGATGAGAGTAATCTGATCGGTATTGCAGGACGTCATCCGGTCCGAGAATCATCGGAAGCATTCGGAAATGAAATTCTGGAATATACAATGAAAACACTGATCGCAGGCATTGAGAAGGAGTACAAAACAATAAAAGAAAGATAGATAAAAAAATATCTCCATTGGAAAAAATAACCGGTGGAGATATTCTGTTTTATTTTGATTTTTACTTTTGAAATAAGGCCTCTGTCTTGACAAAAAAAGAAAATTTCATTATAGTAGGAACATGGCAAAGGCGTTGAATAAGAGGAGTATGCAGATCTACGCTGACAGAGAGAAATGCACAGACGCAAGAGAAGCGCAGGCTGAAAGGCATTTTCAGATGGAGGACTGCAGAAGGTAGCTTAGGAGCCGGGAAACTGAAAGCAGAAATGCAGAACAGATGCAGATGCTGCTGTGTAGGTTTTCACGTACCCCGCGTTAAGGGACAAGAGATAGACGGGAATAACAGATGTTTTTTCCGGATAATGAAGGTGGTACCGCGAGAATGATCGCCCTTCGCACATTAGTTATTGGCTTTTGTGTGGAGGGCGTGTTTTTTCTTGCAGAGAACAGGAGCATTTTAAGGTTCCTATAATCAGAAAGATTCAGGAGGAAAACATGAGTAAAGAACTTGCAAAGACTTATGATCCCAAGGGTATTGAGGATCGTCTGTACAAAAAATGGATGGATAACGGATACTTCCATGCAAAAGTTAATCCGGACAAAAAACCTTTTACAATTGTAATGCCGCCGCCCAATGTAACCGGACAGCTGCATATGGGACATGCACTGGATGAGACCATGCAGGATATCCTGATCCGTTTCAAAAGAATGCAGGGCTGTGAGGCTCTCTGGCAGCCGGGAACTGACCATGCAGCCATCGCTACAGAGGTTAAGGTAACAGAGAAACTTCGTAAGGAAGGGATTGATAAGAACGAGATCGGCCGTGACGAATTTATGAAACATGCCTGGGCATGGAAAGAGGAGTACGGCGGAAAGATCATCAATCAGCTGAAAAAGCTGGGAGCATCTGCAGACTGGGAGCGTGAGCGCTTTACCATGGATGAGGGCTGCTCCAAGGCTGTTCAGGAAGTATTTATCCGCCTTTATGAGAAAGGCTATATCTACAAAGGCTCCAGGATCATCAACTGGTGTCCTGTATGCCAGACCTCTATTTCTGATGCAGAGGTTGTACATGAGGACCAGGACGGATTTTTCTGGCACATCAATTATCCCATCGTAGGTGAGGAAGGACGTTTTGTTGAGATCGCGACCACTCGTCCGGAGACACTTCTCGGCGATACAGCAGTTGCTGTAAACCCGGAGGATGAAAGATATAAAGACCTTGTAGGAAAGATGCTGAAGCTTCCTCTTACAGACAGAGAGATCCCGGTTATTGCCGATGAGTATGTTGACAAGGAATTCGGAACAGGCTGCGTTAAGATCACACCGGCACACGACCCCAACGACTTTGAGGTTGGACGCCGTCATAACCTTGAGGAGATCAACATCTTAAATGATGATGCCACCATCAACAGTCTTGGCGGAAAATATGCAGGTATGGACCGTTACGAGGCACGTAAGGCCATGGTAGAGGACCTGAAGGAGCAGGGACTTCTTGTAAAGGTTGTTCCGCACAGCCACAGTGTTGGTACCCATGACCGCTGCGGTACAACGGTAGAGCCGATGATCAAACCACAGTGGTTTGTAAAAATGGACGAAATGGCAAAAGCTGCTATCAAAACTCTGGACGACGGAAACCTTCAGTTTGTTCCGGCACGTTTTGACAAGACTTACCTGCACTGGCTGGAGAATATCCGTGACTGGTGTATTTCCCGTCAGCTTTGGTGGGGACACAGGATCCCGGCTTATTACTGTGATGAGTGCGGTGAGATGGTGGTTGGAAGAGAGATGCCGGAGAAATGCCCGAAATGCGGATGCACACATATGCATCAGGATGAGGATACTCTGGATACCTGGTTCAGTTCCGCACTGTGGCCGTTCTCCACACTTGGATGGCCGGATAAGACACCGGAGCTTGAGTATTTCTATCCTACAGATGTTCTGGTAACCGGATATGATATCATCTTCTTCTGGGTTATCCGTATGGTATTCTCCGCACTGGAGCAGACCGGTGAGACACCGTTCCACCATGTACTGATCCACGGTCTGGTACGTGACTCACAGGGACGTAAGATGAGTAAGTCTCTTGGAAACGGTATCGATCCGCTGGAGGTTATCGACAAATACGGCGCAGATGCCCTTCGTCTGACACTGATGACAGGTAATGCACCTGGAAATGATATGCGTTTCTACTGGGAGCGTGTAGAATCCAGCCGTAACTTTGCAAATAAGATCTGGAATGCTTCCCGTTTCATTATGATGAACCTGGAGGGCAAGACAGTAACAGCGCCGGAAGACCTGAACGCACTGTGCAACGAGGATAAATGGATCCTTTCCAGACTGAACACAGTGATCCGTGATGTTACTGAGAATATGGATAAATATGAGCTTGGAATTGCCGTACAGAAGGTCTATGATTTCCTGTGGGATGAGCTCTGTGACTGGTATATCGAGATGGCAAAGGTAAGACTGTGGAAGGCAGAGGAAAACCCGGCAGCAGCAAACGATGCACTGTGGACACTCCGCACTGCGCTGACACAGGGACTGAAGCTTCTTCATCCGTTCATGCCGTTTATCACAGAAGAGATCTACTGCACGCTGCTTCCGGATGAAGAGTCCATCATGATCTCTGACTGGCCGGTATACAGAGACGAGATGGATTTTGCAGATGCTGAGAAAGCAGTTTCAAGCTTCCAGGAGGTTGTACGTGGAATCCGTAACACCAGAAACGAGATGAACGTACCGCAGAACAGAAAGACCAATATCTACATCGTAGGCAAGGATGCAGAGTGCTGTGCACGTTTTGAGTCCTGCAAGAAATCCTTTACAAACCTTGCGTTTGCAAAAGAGATCCACGTACAGCAGGATAAGAACGGAATCGGTGAGGATGCGGTATCCATCGTTGTGGCAGACGGTGTGGTTTATCTGCCGCTGGAGGATCTGATCGACCGTGAAAAAGAGATCGAACGTCTCACAAAAGAGCAGGAGCGACTTACAAAGGAGATCGCACGTTGCGAGGGAATGCTGAACAATCCGAATTTTGTGAACAAGGCACCTGCAGCCAAGGTAGAGGCAGAGAAGGAGAAACTTGAGAAATACAAAGAGATGAAAGAGAAAGTGAACCTGCAGTTAACACAGATGGTGAAATAACGAAGGAGTGTTTTAATGAAGTGGTGTAACTTTTTCAATAAGATTTCGCTGATACTTCAGGCTCTGGGCTGTGCAGTCCTGTACTTTGTGATCGAGGCCATATGCAGGCACTCGTTCACAGAGGCGTGGACCTACATGACCACAAGGCCGCTTGTATTTGCTTATAATGCAGCGTTTATCTTTACGACGATGCTGATTGTTTATCTCTTCCGAAAGAGAATTTTCTGGCGTATCTTTGTGGGCAGCTTATGGCTGTTTCTGGGAATCGTAAACGGTGTGCTTCTTCTCAACCGTGTCACACCGTTTACAGGACCGGATGTGAAGAATCTGACAGATGGTCTCAGTATTGCAAAAAAATATCTGACCCATACCCAGATGACCATAGGTGCAGTTCTTCTGGGAATTGCGGTTCTGATCCTTCTGATCATCCTGATAAGGTCGCCGAAGTACAGAGGCAAGCTGAAATACAAGGTGAATATTCCGTTGGTCCTGGTCGGGGTCCTTGCCTTTGGAGGAATTACACAGCTTGCTCTGGAAAAAAGAGTTCTTTCCAATTATTTTGGAAACATTGCCATAGCTTATGAGGATTACGGATATCCTTACTGTCTGGCAACGACGATCTTTAATACCGGAATCAGTGCCCCGAGAGACTATTCCAAAAGCGAGATCAAAAGGATCGAGAAGTCGGAAGAAAATCTTCCGGAAACGAAAGAAGGCAGTCATCCGAATATTCTGTTTTTACAGCTGGAGTCCTTTTTTGATCCTACGCTGGTAAATTATCTGGAGCTGTCAGAAGATCCTATCCCGAATTTCAGAAAGCTGATGAAGGAGTATTCCTCCGGATATTATAAGGTACCTTCCGTAGGAGCCGGAACCGCAAATACTGAGTTTGAATCCATTACCGGAATGAGCCTTCATTATTTTGGACCGGGAGAGTATCCTTACAAGAGTATCCTTAAGGAAACTACCTGTGAGAGCGCACCGTATGTTCTGAAGAATCTGGGCTATACTGCTCATGCAGTACATAATAATGAGGCGAATTTCTACGGAAGAAGAAGTATTTTTCCGAATCTGGGATTTGATACCTTCACTTCGGCAGAGTATATGAAGGATGAAAACCAGAAGAACCCGTTGGGCTGGACCAAGGACAGTGTCCTCACCGATGAGATCGTCAAGTGTCTGGATTCTACAGAAGGGCCTGATTATGTATATACTATTTCCGTACAGGGACATGGAGATTATCCTTCAGAACCGGTACTGGAAAATCCGGAGATCACAGTTTCCGGGGCACCTACTGACGAGCTGAATAATAAGTGGGAGTATTATGTAAATCAGATCCATGAGATGGATAATTTTGTCAAAGAGCTGACTGACAGGCTGGCAGATTATCCGGAGGATGTGGTACTGGTCATGTATGGTGATCATCTGCCGACCATGGGACTGACCGTGGAGGATGTGGAGAATAAATATCTGTTCCAGACAGAGTATGTGATGTGGGATAATTTCGGACTTAAGAAAAAGAAAGAAAATCTTGCGGCATACCAGATGGCAGCAGAGGTTATGGACCGTGTAGGTATCCATGAGGGAAATGTTTTCA
>OGPW01002244.1_pt1 | contig 11247 bp, 9 predicted proteins | sample 1553061 | NCBI WGS metagenome assembly OGPW01 (sample SAMEA2580292, study PRJEB22360) | human gut metagenome | biome: human gut; feature: human-associated habitat; material: faeces | place: Denmark | collected 2008/2010
CCCGCCTCGGTGGCGACGACGCCGGGCAGCGTCTTGACGAACGCCTGCACGCCCCACAGGCACCCGCCGGCAAAGTAAATCGTTTGCATGGGTTCTCCCTCTCTGAATCGCTCGAGTACACGAGACGGCGATTGCGCTGAAGGGCGTCCTAGCGCCCAGGGAAGTCGGAATTGCGGAGGGCGCGGCCCGGCGCCGCGCGAAGACGACCCAGGCCGCGCCCTCCAGACGTCGAGCTTCTACTGAACCTCGAACTGGATGTCCTCGTAGGAGAGGCCCTCGGGCTCCTCCTCGCCGAGGATGAACACGGGCTTCTGGCGGCTCGCGTCCACGAAAAGCTGCATGTTGCCCGGCGTGGAGTAATGGCCGGCCGGATCCATGAAGTACTTGGCGACCGGGATGAGCCCCAGGTCGATGTCGGCGACGAGCACGCCCTCCGCATCGTGCTCCATCTTGGCGATGACCCGCCCCGTGGGGCTGATGATCCGCGTGAACCCGTGACCGTAGGCCATCGCCTGGCGCTGCGCGTCGGAGCGGCAGATCTTCGCCTCCATCTCCGGCGTCCAGATTTGGCTGGCGCACAAGGTGAACGTCCCCGTCGCGAGCGCGTAGTACTGCGCACCGACGGCGCACTGCTCGTCGGCGAAGGAGGCCGAGGGGTCGGGCATCCCGATGGGCCATGCGCTGACGTGGATCTGCTCGTTCTTGGCGGCCATGGTGGCCACGTTGTGCGGGATGTAGTGCTCCCAGCACTGAAGGCCGCCCAGGTTGCCGTACTCCGTCGCGAAGACGGGCATCATGGAGGCGTCGCCGTCGCCCCACACGGTCATCTCGTTGGATGTGGCCTTCATCTTGCGGTGCTTGCCCAGAAGGTCGCCGGACGGTCCGAACCACAGCTGCGTGAGGTACAGGCTACCCCCGTCCTTCTCGGTGACGGACACGCACACGTAGGCCTCCGCGTCGCGCGCCGCCTGGGAGAGGCGCGCCACCTGCACGCTGGGAATCTCCACCGCCTGGCTGTACAGCTCGCAGAACAGGTCCATGCCCTGGATGGGGCCGTCCATCCAGATCCACCAAGGGTAGCCCGGAATGATCGCCTCGGGAAATCCAATGACTTTGGCGCCAGCATCGGCTGCCTCGCCTATGTAGCTGATAACCTTGTCGATGGTCGCATCGGTGTCGTTCTGCACGGGAGCCATCTGCACGGCAGCGACTTTGAACTGGGTGGTTTGCGTCATAGCGGACCTTCCTTCTCCGATCGGGTGCGCCCAAGGGTCGAAGGCATAGGGGATTATAGCGGCGGAATGTTTCGTTTTGGTCAAGGGAGACCCAGCCTAGCGCTCGGCGTACCCATCGTGGGGCCCCTCGAGGCTGCCTGTGGCCCCGTTCGCGCGCCCCGCCTCGGTGGCGACGACGCCGGGCAGCGTCTTGACGAACGCCTGCACGCCCCGTAGGCACCCATCGGCAAAGTAGATTGTTTGCATATTGTTTTCCCTTAACACTTGATGATTGTGGCTATCCACCTTAAATGATGGGCGTGACGTAAGTTATTTCACGAGGCTAAAAAGCGTTATGTGAATCATGTTGCTAGAGGGGAGCGGCTCATCAATATGATGATTGCGACGCTTTCGAGGGCTCCTCCACGGACAACCGATACGCAAATTACGCTTTGCGCCTAGGCTTTTCGAGCTATAGCATATGCATTGGTGTGAGATATAATTGCTCTGCATCAATAAAACTTAGAGGACTGGAGACACGTGGCGTCCAAAGAGATAAAAGCCATCGACTTTTTTTGCTCTGGAGGAGGAATGTCGTATGGTTTGAGTCAAGGTGGAATTAATGTTTTAGGTGGAATTGATATTAATTCCGAATGCGAGGCGACATATACGGCGAATATCAAGGACGCTATATATGTCTGCAAAGATGTCTTCGAATTGCGTGAAGAGGATCTGGACACTTATTTCGCAATTGAAAAGAACGATGACAATATGGTGTTCGTGGGCTGCAGCCCTTGTCAATATTGGTCGATTATCCAGACAGATAAGACGAAATCCGCCCGTTCAAAGAATTTGTTGCAGGAATTCGAACGATTCGTTTCTTATTACCGTCCAGGCTATGTTTTAGTTGAAAACGTACCGGGCATTTTGCGAAAAAGCGAGGAGAGCGGTTTTGATGCATTCGTTGACCACCTAGAGAAAATGGATTATGCAGTGCATTTCGAGGTAGTCAATATGAATGAATATGGCGTGCCGCAAGCAAGGAAAAGGCTATCTCTGGTCGCTAATAGGGTTTTGGGTAAGACTATATTCCCCAAAAAAATCAAGGGACGTCCTACTGTTAAAGACGCGATTAAAAACATGCCCATTATTAGGGAGGGCAAGCAGGATAATTCGCCTTTCTTCCACTCTTGCGCAGGGCTTTCGGAAAAAAACAAGCTTCGTTTGAAGAACACGAAGAAAAACGGGGGATCTTGGACCGATTGGGCTCAGGTGGATGGTCTACAGAGACAGAGTTATAAAGGCTCAGGCTTTCGAGATAACTACGGCAGAATGAGCTGGGACAAGCCGGCTCCTACCATAACAACTAGGTTTTATAGCATATCGAATGGGCGTTTTGGACACCCAACGCAGACCAGGGCAATTTCGATACGGGAAGGTGCGCGCCTTCAGTCATTCCCAGACACTTTTGTGTTTGAGGTATCGTCAATGGCCCAAGCTGCTCAAATTATAGGAAATGCGGTTCCACCGAGGTATGCGCAATGTCTAGCTAAAGCCATCATAGAAGCGAGCTGCAATGAGTGATGCGAAAAAAACGGATCTCGTCATGACATTTGATCCTAGCACGATTGAGCATCTCGGAATTAGGATGTACTCAACTCTTCCACCCGTGATGGCGGAGTTAGTAGCAAACGCGTATGATGCAGATGCGCGAAAGGTTACAATCACTTTATTCGATGGCGACGAGAAAAGAATAGTTGTTAGCGACAACGGCGATGGAATGTCGTACTCTGAGATCAATGACAGCTTCTTGCGTATCGGGAGAAATAGACGAAATGAGAGCGCGGATACAACGAAACTTGGTAGGCGAGTAATCGGCAAGAAGGGGCTAGGGAAGCTCTCTTTTTTCGGAATGTCGGATTGCGTTGAGATTTCTACAGTCAAGGACGGACTGAAGAATGTTTTCGAGATGAACCTAAGCGATATCCTGCAATCTTCTAGCCAAGTCTATAAGCCCAAAGTGTTGGTCTACGAAGAAGCGTCGAAAGATGATTCAGGTACAACAATAGTTTTGCACAATGTGAAGAGAAGGACCGACTTCTCTGCCAAAGAGCTCGCTATATCATTGTCAAGATTTTTCTATATGGATGATGAATTTACTATTGAAGTAAGACGAAACAATGAGAGTTTCATCGTTTCTGAAGAGCTGCGAATGGAAGGGATGGAGAGTCAATTTGAATGGCGGGTTCCCGATGAGGCAGACGTTGAGGAGGGCTTTTTTGAGCGCAACTCAATAATGGGGCGTATTCTGGCCTCTGGAAAGCCCATTTCGCCGGAAATGCGTGGCATCACCCTGTACTCTCGGGGAAAGTTGGTAAATACTCCCAGCAGCTTTGTCGAAGGAGATTCAAGCCACTTTTATTCGTATATGACAGGGTATCTCGATGTCAGCTACTTAGATTTACTTCCGGAAGATCTCGTGACAACAAATCGGCAGTCTCTTAATTGGGATAAGGATGAAGCCATTGTTTTGAAGAGGCAATTGTCGGGTTTGGTTAAAAAGCTAGAGCGCTCCTGGCGAGAAAAGCGAAAACACGAAAAGGAAAAGAAAGCAAAAGAGCAAACAGGCGTAGACATCGGTGCATGGATAAGCAGCAATGCAAACGAAACGCAAGCGGAGCTAGCGGGTCTTGTGGACGACATTTTAAAGGCGTCTGAAACGCATAGCGAGAAAGCTGCATCAATGATAAAACGAGTCCACGACCTTGTTCCAGAGTACGCCCGATATCATTGGAGACATCTGCACGAAGAGGTACAACAGGCATCGCGGCAATATTATGAAGTGGGTAATTACTATACAGCAGTATTAGAGAGTACAAAACGATATGTTGCGAAGGTTAAACGCATCAGCGCTTCTCCGCTGACTCAAGAATTGGCCATGCTCCAAAACGTGTTTCAAGAGAGCAATCCCGTGTTGAAGGTGACAATGGGTTACTCCAGATCCGATGGTAGCGATTTTGAACCCGATACGTTGAAAAATATCGAAAGTGGTAATCGTGGGTTTGCGGTGGCAGTGTGGCAGGGTGTGCGTGATCCGCTTAATCACGAGGAGATCATGGAGCTCAATCAATCGGATCTATTTACGGAGGCTGACTGCCTGGATGCGTTGAGTCTGCTGTCACATCTGTTTCGACGTCTTGAGCACGCTCAGGTGGTTCGATCGGCGTGAGATGGCTGCCTTTATCTGTGACCCCCTCGGCTTTGAGTGGCAGCCCCCCCCCCGATACAGTCAGTTACCTGGCTTGGCATCATCGATCAGTAAAAAACGGGATCGCGAGCTGGTCGTTTCCGATACCGCAAATCGACGCGCTTCTTCTTGATGAAGCGCTCGCGCATGTTCGGGTCTTCGAGGTCTATGTAGCGGACGTTGCGATACGGTTGAGGGTGGGATCGGCTATCAGCTCGCGTCCTTAGGACGATGGGCGGACACGCCGACAGACTGTGAAACCACGCACCGAACTGTGCGCAATAAGTGTCGACCGTTGAGAGACGTGCGTTTCTGTTTGTTTCGGAATCGCGCAATCAACTGATCCTAGGTGTTTTCCGAGGTCTTGCACAAATTCAAACAGATGGCCATCGGCGTCATCGTTCGTCTAGTAGCGATGCGTCCTCGTCCCTTCCTGATTCTCGCTTGGTTGTATGCTTCTTCCCTAATGAAGCTTCTTGGCTGCGGGTGTTTTAAGGGGCAAGTCGACAAGCAAGAAGATATACCGTAAATATGGACGTAGATCATGTTGCATTAAAGGTGTTCACCCAGAAGCTATAATGTTTGCAAATGTATTGCACCAGTAACAGCGAGCCAAGGGACGTTGCATGGATTACGCAGAGCTAGTAAAAAACGAAGTCACCCCAACGGAAATACAGCAGTACCTAGCGCAAGGGGAGCAGACTGCTTTCACGGTCCGAATTCCTAAGAACCTTTTGGACTCCGCTAAGGAAGCAGCTTCGATGAAAGGAATGGCATTTAGCGCATTCGTGAGGATGTGTTTGATAGAGGAACTTAAGAAAGGTTTGTGAACATAGCAAAAAGGGAGGCATTCTGAACACTTTAAGTCAAGAATGAAAAACTCTCCGCATGCGCCGAAGCGGTTAACGTTTGACATACAGTGTAAATGGCTTTTAGAAAGTACTAAAAGGAGATGGTCGTGTGACAATTCAGCGGGATGATAGATATGGCGTCATGTCGTTTTTCTCCGGCGCAGGGTTCTTGGATCTAGGTTTCGAGCATTCAGGTTTCCCTATAAGCTTTGTCAATGAGATGCATGTGCCATTCATGCGCGTCTATCAGTATTCGCGAGAGAAAATGAACATGGATAAGCCTGAGTATGGGTATTCTTGCGAAGACATCAATACATTGTTAGGGCCGGGCAGCAAAGTAAATGAAATAGTCGAAAAGCTGCGAGAAGAAGGAAAAATAGTTGGTTTCATTGGAGGGCCGCCGTGTCCGGATTTCTCCGTTGGAGGTAAGAATCGAGGGCGTGAAGGCAGCAACGGAAAGCTGTCACAAACGTACGTGCAGCTGATAGTCGAGAATCTCCCAGATTTTTTTCTTTTCGAGAACGTGAAAGGGTTATGGCGCACTGCCCGACATCGGGAGTTTTACGACGAGCTTAAGCAAGCGTTGCACAATGCTGGCTACGCCACCACGGAACGACTGACGAATTCTCTAGAATTTGGCGCTCCTCAAGATCGCGATAGGATTTTGCTGTTTGGCGTTCACAAAGAATTGCTACCAGCAAACGCCGTTGATGGTAATGAATTACTGGGTTTTCCGTGGAAGAGATACATAACGGAGGATATAGATATAATCAAGAATTTTGCTTGGCCGGAAAGAGACTCATTCATTGTGGATTCCGTAAAGGACGCACCGTCTGATATTAGCGATCACAGAGAGCTGACTGTGCAGTTCTGGTTTGACAAGAACGATGTCGAGAATCATCCGAACAGCGAGCGCTATCTGATTCCGAGGCAAGGTTTAGCGCGAATGAAGACCGTTGATGAAGGGGATGTTAGTAAAAAGTCTTATAAAAGGCTGCATCGATGGCGTTATTCTCCAACTGTTGCATACGGTAACAACGAGGTGCACCTTCATCCTTACCGCGAACGCAGGTTAACGGTGGCAGAAGCCTTGGCGTTGCAGTCGCTACCAAAAGAATTTGTGCTACCTAACGATATGACGATTACTGATTCATTTAAGACCATAGGTAATGGGGTTCCGTATCTGCTCGCAAAGGGCATAGCCTCTTCAATAAAAGATTACCTTGATGAATTTGTATCAGAAAACGAAAGCAATCCTCCCATAAGCGCTAATTGCTAAAGAAACGAGACAGCGATGGATTTTGATACCTTGATTGACGATATCGAGAAGCTTGTCGGAATGAAGCTCAACAGCATACAGAGCGGCAGCGAGATAGTGGTCGACGGAGTTGATCGAGATGCGGAGGCTATTGAGCTGCACACAATTAGCGGTGATCGAAGAAGCAGGCGATCATTTACGGAGATGCGCAAACTATGGCGAGCACTCAACGAGGAAGTATTCGTACATGTGGATAGAGCTTTGGACGGTTCCGGGTCAAGCCGAAACCAGCCTGAGACAATACTTGCCAACCTACCCTATATCGAATGGTTAAGATATCAGGGCAAGAAGCATATTTCATATGTCGGGGAGGAGACTCATTCTGCGGGAACCTTGAAGGAGATGACGCTGAAAGAGGTTGATGCAATACAGAGGCGTTGCAAATGCAGTAAGCGGGTTGTTGGCAACAAACTCCCTCATAACATTATATATTTCGGAGCTCCAGGAACCGGTAAGTCATACGAGTTGAACAAAGAAGCGACTAAGCATTTCGACGAAGACAAGATTACGCGAATAACGTTCCACCCTGATTACACCTATTCACAATTTGTAGGAGGTTATAAACCGGTTCCAATCTTGGATGACGAGGGAAAACCTACCGACAAAATAACGTATGATTACGTTCCCGGGCCATTTCTCAAGACGTACGTTAAAGCAGTGCAGAATCCGAATGAGAACTATCTTCTGATAATCGAAGAGGTAAACCGCGCAAATCCGGCTGCGGTATTCGGGGACGTATTCCAGCTCATGGATCGTGATGCGAATGGTGTGAGCGATTACGCGATAGAAGCGCCGGAGGACATGTCCTTATATCTTCGGGTGCGTGTTCCTGAATTTCACACAAATGCCAGCATGGATGATCCAATGGAGTTCTTGGCGGAGAGTAGTCGGCTAAATGATGCGACAAAAAGATTGAAGCTACCCTCCAACATGTATTTATGGGCAACTATGAACAGCGCCGATCAGGGTGTTTTCCCTATGGACACGGCCTTCAAGCGCCGTTGGAGTTTTCGATATATGGGCATCGATGACGGCGAAAGCGTCATATCGGATCTGGCTATCAATCTTGGCAACACTGGGCGCAAAGCGAAATGGAACGATTTCAGGAAACGGATCAACGAGATCCTGTTGAATGCTCGCGTGAACGAAGATAAGCTTCTGGGGCCGTTCTTCATTGACCCCGACCTCATCGAAGATGAGGAGGCATTCAGCAGTGCTTTCAAGAGCAAAGTGCTTCTTTATCTCATCGAAGACGCTGCAAAGACGAAGAAGGCCAACGTGTTCAAAACGGAGAACGCAACTTGCTCGGCAATTGCTGCTGCCTTCGATGCAGAGGGTGAGAGAATCTTCCGAGGCATGGAAAGCTTGCCTACGTATAACGACAATGCAGTAGATGAGCATACGAACGAAGGCGTTGATGAAGAAGTAGAGCAGTGATGCCATGGAAGTCTGCTATCTTCAGGAGCTATCGTACTGGACGGCCCAAAGCCTGAGCGTACGGCTAGACGTAGATATCGAGTTTGCGAACGAGCTTATTCGGGTTCTCGCAGCGAGAGGCATCTTGAAGCTCAAAAGCAATGACGAGATAGACGAATACGATCTTCTGGGAAGCGACACGGTAGATGTTAGGGGCAAGTACCAGCTCGTCTTTGTCGGGCTTGCGATCTACAAAGATGTCGTGCTGGTCGTGTATCCGAAATACTTCGGCGATTCCGCACCCACCATTGGGCAGATGCGCGTAGTGTTCAAGGTAATAATGCGCGCATCGGGCGCCAAGCCCCAGGCCATGGTCGTGACCGAAGACGGAATGAGCAGCAACGACCGCCTCGCTCTGACTCTGGCCATCCTCGATATGTACAGCGAGTATGGCGAGTACGCAAACCATAGGAGGGAGCATTGCGCCAACGGGAGCGGCGACATATCCTGGGAGCGCACCATCGAACGGCATCAGCCATTTCTGAGCGGTGGTGCGCCAGTGTATCTAGACTATGAAACAGTTTATACGGCACAGGATCAGTCTGACTTCATGACGAGGCTACATAGGGCTGTAGTGACCAAGTGTTCTGCCGACATGAGGGCTTGCGGTATATCTGATTTCTTGGCGATTGACGATATTGAACTAAGCGATGAGGCCATAGATGATCTGGGAGATATCGCAACGCTTGAATACAAGATCGACAACGAGATGGGCGTCCAGTACGTAACGTGGAAGCAGGATCTGCTGCGATTGCTCCGAGCCTATGTTCTCGAGCCGAACGCAATGGTGCCTACGAACATAGCAGTTTGCCTCGGGACGTCATCCTTCTACCACGTTTGGGAGTTAGGCTGCAAAGCCGCCTTCGGAGACCAGCTAGATGTGCCGCTGAATAAGCTGCCGATCAAATTGAATGACTATTGGGCGAAACGCTCCACCGAAACGCTGCTTTCGATAATACCGAAGCCGAGATGGTATGTCTACGAAGATGGAGAATGCAGCTATTCGGGCGTAGCTTCGACGCTGATTCCTGATACGGTTGCGATTTGGCAAGGCGACGTTGGGGAAACCTTCGCCATCATGGATGCGAAGTACTACACGCCATCGCTTGAAGGCGCGCCGCGAAGGGTGCCCGGTGTTGAATCCGTGACGAAGCAGCATCTATACCAAGCTGCGTATAGGAAGTTTGTGCTTGATTGCGGATTCGAGAGAGTGACGAATGTGTTTCTCGTGCCTACATGCGCCAGCGAGACCACTTTGATGGGCAAGGTGGAATTCCCCTCTATCTTCGAGAAAGAGCCAGCGCCTTTTTCCTATGGAGTGCAGATGTGGGCTGTGTCGGCTGAAGATGTGTGGGAATGCTATCTCGGTAATCGGCAGATGGAAGACGCGAAAGATGAGATAGCGAAAGCGACGTGGTGAAGGTTATTCGAAGCGTGAGCTGAAAGGAAAGAGTAGGTTGCTAGGAATCTCTGACGAAATGGAAGCTGCATTAGCGTATGTGGCGCTGAGGATGAATGAAGATATCCCCACCTTTGACGACAGCATGATGCCATCAGAGCCCTTTATCCAGCTGAAAGATGCGAACATGCTAAGCCTGTCCACTGATTGGAGCCACAGCCTCGTTGTCATTCACGGAATCACGTCATTAGGTATTGAACATCACCAGACTGTCTTGTCTAAAAGACGAGCCAAATGGCCAATATCCGAAGAGGCTGATGCTTTATTGGGCGCGATTGTCGCCAACGAGGCATTGAGAAGGCGAGGACGCGAAGAAGCGTTCTTCCCCGAGGAAGCAGCGTATGATGATTTTGCGGCTTTGAGCCTAAAAGGCCTTCTGAACATTCAATGGGCGGAAGACAGTCCCTACTTCTATAGCGTAACCGAAGATGGCCGTTCTTGTGTAAAAGGATGGTTCTTGGAAGAATTGGAGCAATTGAAGATGGAAGTCAACATTGCGCCTACCTTTAATAACCAAGGCGCTACGGCTACGAGTTTATCCACTGCAAACAATGTGCTAGAGATCAGCCTATCTAGCGTGATTGGCGTTATCAATAGCGCCGACATTGATAGCGAACTCAAGAGAAGAGCCATGGCGGGTGTCTCAGAACTAGAAGATGCCGCTAAGCAAAAAGATGTGAGTAAGTTTGCAGATGCCATGGAAAAAGTCGCGTCAATTGTGAAGAATGCGACTGAGCTGGGGTCTGTGATACTTCCCTTCGCTGGCGCGCTAGCGCAAACGTTTGGATGCTAAGAAAGCTAGGGCGCGTCTATCAGAAACCCATTTTGAAGGAAGTGCGAGGGTGATGTCTTCCAGGGTGAAAAGGAGCATCGTTGCGAAGATGCTACGGACACGGGCATCGTTCTTCATGGGGAAGCTAGTATAGAAGTCAGAAGCGAAGCCGATTCGCTCGATATAAGCCCCTATGAAACAAGAACCTTCAACGACGATGCAGCCAAAGCAATGCGCTTCACCGAGGCATTGGCTTCTGCGGCAGGGGCAATTGCCGAAGCAAATGTGCAGTACGGGTAGACGACGGTGAAATTCCTGGATGGCAAGGGTCGGATCGGTCTTCTGAGCAGAGTGGCGTCCGATGATGAGAGTTGGAAGACACTTGCAACCAGGAAGAACAAGAAGGGGCTGCGGTGGTAGCCCAAAAAGTATCAATCTCAAATCGGACTGGTGGGGTTGTTGAATGCGACTGCTGGCACCTGGTAATGTGTACACCATCGAATGGTCGGCGCGTGGAAGAGGTGGTCGCGTGGAATTCACATCGGCTAGTGCCAACAAGTACCTGCGGAGATTGCAGGACGAGAAGGATCGACTCCTGCGAACCGAGCAGGAGGTGAGCACCTACGTGCTCGCGGAGGGGGAGGCAGCCGAGCCTCCTGCTTACGACTACGGGGCCGTGCGTGAGAAGGTCGCGCAGATCGACGGGCAGGCGCGGGCCATTCGCCACGCCCTGCACCGGTTCAACCTGCAGACGGTTCTGCCCGAGCGGGGCATCACCATCGACGAGGCCCTTATCCTGCTCGCGCAGCTGTCGGGGCGCAAGGATCGGCTGAACGAGCTCGCCTCGCGTCAGCCCCAGGAGCGGCTGGGGGACCGGGTCTTCGGGAGGCGGCGCGGGGGCGCTCAAACC
>OGPW01002266.1_pt1 | contig 11143 bp, 8 predicted proteins | sample 1553061 | NCBI WGS metagenome assembly OGPW01 (sample SAMEA2580292, study PRJEB22360) | human gut metagenome | biome: human gut; feature: human-associated habitat; material: faeces | place: Denmark | collected 2008/2010
TCTTCAGTGAACTTTATCGAACAGACCAAGTTGTATTCCAATTTATAACGAATTTATAGTATTAGGAAATAAATTGCTCATTTATATCTGTTTCACCATTTAAGAGGATAATGTACAATATTTAGCCTATTATTTAATGACATTTCAATAATGAAATGGCTGTGAGATTTTAAAGTTCATTACTTTTGTGATAATTTTCACCATATATTATTGAGGACTTCTAATCAACAAGAAGTCCTCAAAATTTTTTATTTCAGCGAAATCTTATTCGCCGTCTCTCGCTTCTTGGAATTGACCAAATCAGCATAGATTTGAGTGGTGGTGACATTTTTATGCGTCAGCATCTTCGATACTGTGTAAATATCTGTACCTAAAGAGATTTGGATGACGGCGTATGAATGACGGAAGCAGTGGAAGGTTATGTGCTTTCTGATTCCAGCTTCGGCAATCCACTGTTTCAGGGGATGATGGGTCATGGAGCGGGTTAAGCCTTTGAAGACTTTTCCGGTGACACAACTCCAGTGCTTCCTGACTGATGGGAAGGGTAGCCTCGGTTTCTGTCTTTTCGGTACAGATACGAATATAGTAGCCTTGATCTGGCCCGACTTCAAAATCACGCCAGTCCAGCTTCAGAATATCACTGATACGGAGACCAGTCATGCAAGCAAACAGGGATGCCTGTTTCAAGACAGGAATCTTGCAGGGCGTAGCCGCCAGTTTCTTGACTTCATCAAGTGTCAGATACTCTTTCTTGACCTCTTTCCATTCTATCTTTTCCAGAAAGTCGTTCAAGTTCTCACGCAGCATCTTCTCTTTGTAGGCTATTTTCAATAAGGCACGGAATGTCGAATAATAACCAGCTGCCGAATTGCGTGAGATATAAGCATTGGGATGATTGATCTGTTTGCATTTGAGCAGATAATCCTTAAACTTTTCGCACAGTTCCACGGTAACATCGCCGAATGTACATTTGCCGCCGACAAATTTCTCAAAGTGGTTGTAAACACAATCCCATTTCTCATACTTTTCCCGTGCCTTTGTCCGGAAGTAGGCGAGGAAATCTACCTTTTGCTTGTTCTTGTCCAGGAACCCGAATTCTTCATTGATAAGCGACTGGACACGGATACAGCGGATTGCCTCTGCCTTGTTCAGCATATCCTGATTGAACATTCTTTGTTGCTCGTTTTTGGGTTTGGCATAGATATAGATGCCGAGGAATTCCCGGCGACTCATCTTCATCGTATAAGGATTGCGGATGGCCGGGTAATAATCCAGATAAAGAGATATGCGGTCGTTACGCAATGGCTTTTGTCTCAGAGTTACGTTGGTGCATGTAAGTGTCATAGCTATATTGTTTTTTATTAATACTTGTTTTTGTTGCAAATAAAATAGGTGTTCTGATGGTGGTTTTCATCACCGGAAAATAACTTTTGGCTCATTCTATCTTTGGAGGTTCAAAGAATTTGTCCAGCTCTGCCCGCAGAATCTTTGTATATTTACCGACCTTGATACGGGGGATATTATGGTATTTCACATAATGGTAGAGTTGATCCCGTGTCAGATTGAACCGCTCCATCGCTTCGGCAATGGTGTAGTATTTGGGCTCTTCGGGAGCTATGAGACCTTTGGCAATGTCCACATGCTTCTTGGAGTAGTACACCATGATGCCAACCTTCTTCTTGGGAATGGCATTCTTTGATACAAAAGAATAAATGGCCGTTAGCGTCATGCCGAACTTCTCCTGCATGTCTTGTGTGCTGTACCATTCCTTAATTTCAGGATCGGGAGCTTTCTTTGCAAAGTAGTCATCAATATGCTTTTTGCTCCAAAAGGTTTTCCCTCGATTAAAGGTTCTTGGTATATTATGCTCTTTAGCTATACGAAATATCCAAGAATCTTTGACACCGAATTTCTCTTTAATCTCATTGGTGGTATAGAAGTCTGTGATAGGAAGAGTGTCTTTAGATTGTCGTTTCTTGTAGGGGTTTCTTTTAAGCATCTCTTCTATATCGCTCTGCCGAACAAATGAAAGCCTACTGCTCAACTTATAAGCAGCAAGATGTCCAGTATAAATCATTTTATAAACAGCTTGCAGTGAAAGCCCCAACAAAGTAGCAGCCTGAGCGATCGACAAATATTCCTTGTCTTTAATATCTATCAAAGGCTTTTCACTCTTAACGATTTGAATCCTTTGCTCTTCCTGCTGAATCCGTTTTGCTCGTATGGCCTGTTTATAAGCCAAATTCGCGCATCTGTGTGAGCAGTATTTCGTAGTTACTTTTTGTGCTACGAATTCTTGGCCACACCACTCACAAATCTTTTTAATTCTAATGTTGCTCTTTGCCATTTTACTTGAATTTTTAAGGTTTATTTCTCCTTGATTTCTCCAGTTTTATTCCACCATCTTAAACTATATTCCACCATATTCAACTTTCTCCACGACCTTGCCAACGAAAATCCTCAGATTTCGTGGTGAGGTACACAGGAGGTACAAAAAATGGCGTAAAAAGGCTTAGCAACGATTATCAACGATACTTGAACAACAAAAAAGGCGCCCGTAAAGAGCGCCATATTAATCGATTGCAATCAATTTAACTATTTGATAATCAGATATTTACTTACCGATGCAAAACTTGGAAAATATGGTCCCAAGTATTTCGTCAGTAGAGATTTGACCTGTGATTTCTCCGAGGTAGTGCATGCATTCTCTAATGTCTTGGGCGAGGAAGTCTCCGGAGAGGCCGGATTGTAGTCCGTTAAGGGTACGTAGGATTGCGTCGTGGGCATTTAGCAGGGCTTCGTAATGACGTACGTTGGTGACGATAATGTCATTTTCGCCAGTTTGTGTTGACTGTATGGTATCTGTAAGCTGTTTTTCGAGTACGTCGATATTTTGGTCGTGTGAAGCTGAAAGAAAGATGAATGAAGTGTTGGGTTTTTTACGAGTGAGGCGTTTGTATAGGTCTGTGAGTTGTTGTTGGGTTGCGGATTCAATCTTATCTACTTTGTTAAAGGCAACGATGAGGCGTTTATCGGTGCAGTGGGGGAGGACTCTTCCAGCGATTTTTTCAATGTCTTGTGTCGATCCAGTGGCATCAATAAGCCAGATGACGATGTGGGCTTGGTCTAGTTTTTGGAAGGTGCGTTCGATCCCCATATTCTCGATGGCATCGTGCGTTTCCCGTATACCGGCAGTGTCGATAAAGCGGAAAGTAATTCCTTGTAATACGACGGTATCTTCGATGACATCGCGGGTTGTACCGTGTATGTCCGAGACGATGGCTTTATCTTCTTTGACAAGGCGGTTGAGCAGTGTCGATTTCCCGGCGTTGGTTTCTCCTATAATGGCAGTAGGTACACCGTTTTTGATGGCATTGCCGAGTGTGAACGAATCGGAAAGGCGCTTAATGACTCGTTCTATTTCACTGGCGAGGTCGGTTAGTTTCTCCCGATCGGCAAATTCTACTTCTTCTTCGCTGAAATCAAGTTCGAGTTCGACGAGCGAGGCGAATGTGAGTAGTTTTTCCCGTAGTTGGATAAGTTCTCGGCTGAATCCTCCACGCATTTGTTGCATAGCTAAACGATGAGAGGCCGCCGAGGTGGAAGCGATAAGGTCGGCCACGGCTTCGGCTTGCGAGGGGTCAAGTTTCCCCTTGGTAAAAGCCCTACGGGTAAATTCTCCCGGTTGGGCCAGGCGGCAGCCTGCTCGCAATAGAAGGCTGATGATTTGTTGTTGAATGTAAATCGACCCGTGGCAGGATATCTCGACTGTATCTTCTCCTGTAAACGAGTGGGGAGCGATGAAAAGCGTAACGACTACATCGTCAATGGGAGTTCCATTTTCATCGGCGATTGTTCCGTAGTGTGCTGTATTGGGCTTTGCTTCGGATAGTTTTTTCTTGTTTGCGGTGTAAAATATACGATCGGTTATAATGATAGCGTTTGTTCCGCTTATGCGAATTACGGCAATACCTCCCATACCGGGAGCGGTAGAGATGGCGCAAATCGTATCTTCGGGTATTGGCTTGTTTAGTTTAAGTTCCATATTTCAAGGGATAGGTCGCTTTCTATTTTATGTTCAATACTGTCGGGTAAGTTGTGGAAAAAATCTATTCCGGTCACTCGTTCCACACTGTCGATGGTGATTGCCAACTCTTTTAGAGACGGTTGTTCCGCTTCATTGTCGAATATAAATGCGATTCCTCTGGGCGTGCCGGAATACGGAACAGCGACTACTTTGAAAAAGCGGGTAGGGACGACTATCTCGTGTCGTCCGATTGTCTTTCTCGGAGTAGAAACGATGGGTCCGCAAGTAATGAGTAGTGCACTGTCTCGTTGTACCCATTCACGTATTTGTTCTTCCAGTTCTTTCCAGCGGCCTCGGTTTAATTCGGGAATTTGCGGACAGATATTTGAGAGCAGGAATGATTCTTCCATTGCTGTTTCGTTCCATTTCATATCGGCAGCCGGAGCCATATGTCCTCGGTCGTATCCGCTATGCGTGTAATCACGGGTGTCTATCATTGTGCCCACTACATCGTAGTCGGGGGTAAATCGGTTGTTGCGTGTAGCACTACCTTGCAGTTCGTCTCGTAGTAATTCGTAACTTACCCAGTTGGGTTGTTTCCAATGGGAGTTATACGAGACCGTGTAGCCCGTACGATATAATATTTGTTCCGGCGTACCTTCGGGAGTATGGGCCATTTCAGCATCTTTTACATGACAAAGAGAGTTTGTAAACGATTGTTGAGGATTTTGGGGTTGTTGAGCTTGTTTTATTAGCCACCATATACTGTATGTAACGAGTAACAGCAGAAATAAAGCCCCCCAATTATTTATTTTTTTACTGTTCGATTTTTTCTTTTTTCTCTTTTTAGCCATATCCTCCACTTTTGAATGTGGTCGTGCAAATGTAAGAAAAAATTTTTTTACCTTTGTTCGTCGGTTGGATAATCCATCGACTTAGGTTTAGATCAAGAAAAACCAATAAAAATATATACGATGAATTTAGTAGATCGTTTCCTTCATTATGTGAGCTTCGATACTCAATCGGACGAGCTTACAAACTTGACTCCCAGTACACCGGGACAGATGCTGTTTGCCCAAAAACTGGCCGAGGAGTTGGAGCGTATAGGCCTTACCGAGGTGACGCTCGATGATAACGGGTATCTTATGGCCTCATTGCCTTCAAATATAGATAAAGATGTCCCTGTGGTAGGATTTATAGCCCATTTGGATACTAGTCCCGATATGTCGGGACGGCATGTGAGTCCGCGGATTGTTGAAAATTACGATGGTAAGGATATTGTATTGTGTGCGGAGGAGGATATCGTATTGAAACCTTCGGAGTTTCCCGAACTACATCATTATATAGGTCAAGACCTTATTGTTACGAATGGGAAGACTTTGTTGGGGGCCGACGATAAAGCAGGTATTGCCGAAATTGTGACAGCGATGGAGTATCTTTTGAAACACCCGGAGATTAAACATGGCAAGATACGCATTGCATTCAATCCTGACGAGGAGATAGGCAAAGGAGCGCACAAGTTTGATGTTAAAGCCTTTGGAGCAGATTGGGCCTATACGATGGATGGTGGTGAAATAGGCGAATTGGAGTATGAAAACTTTAATGCGGCTGTGGCTCGAGTGACTTTCAAAGGCCGTAACGTTCACCCGGGATATGCCAAACATAAAATGATAAATTCGATTCGCATAGCCAATCAATATGCTATTATGTTGCCGCGTTGGGAAACTCCCGAACATACCGAAGGTTATGAAGGTTTTTATCATTTGATTTCGTTCGAGGGCAGTGTGGAGAAGACGGTATTGACTTATATTATTCGTGATCACGATCGAGATCGTTTCGAACGCCGTAAGAAGGAACTCGAACATTTAACTCGTAAAATAAATAACGAGTTTCCGGGTTGTGCCAGTATCGAAATAAACGACCAATATTATAATATGCGTGAGAAGGTCGAACCTGTGATGCATATCGTCGATTTGGTATCCGAGGCTATGAGGGCCGTAGATGTTGTTCCGATGGTGAAGCCTGTACGTGGTGGAACCGATGGAGCGCAACTGTCGTTCAAAGGATTGCCTTGTCCTAATATTTTCGCCGGTGGGTTGAACTTCCACGGGCGTTATGAATTCGTGCCCATACAGTCTATGGAAAAAGCTACCGAGGTGATTGTGCAAATTGCCAGAATGGTAGCCGAGAAGTAATAATCTTTGTCGGGTTTGGACAGATATGGAAATTATTTTTCATATCTGTTCCTTTTATTTCATAGCGAAAAGTTCATGTCGGGCACACTCATTGTTCTTACAGGGCCTACCGGGGTGGGAAAGACCGAGCTTAGCCTTCAATTGGCAGAGCGGTATGTTTGTCCTATTGTGTCGGCCGATAGTCGGCAGTTCTATGGCGATATACCTATTGGAACGGCGGCTCCTACAATCGAGCAACTGTCGAGGGTCGAACATTATTTCGTAGGGCAGTTGGCGTTGTCTGACTATTATAGTGCTTCGTGTTATGAAGAAGATGTCTTGAAACTGCTCGATAAACTTTTCAAGACAAATGACTATGTTCTATTGACAGGAGGCTCTATGTTGTATATCGATGCGGTTTGTAAAGGTATCGACGAGATACCTACCATTACCGACGAGATACGTCGTGAAGTTGCGGCGCATTACGAGAAAGTGGGTTTAGCCGCCCTTTGCGAAGAGCTTAAAGTGCTCGATCCAGTATATTATGCAGAGGTTGATTTGAATAATCACAAGCGGGTGATTCATGCGATAGAGATTTGCCGACAGACCGGTGGCCGATACAGTGATCTGCGTACTCGTCGGGTGAAATCCCGCCCTTTCCGAATTATAAAAATAGGATTGATTCGTCCACGGGAAGAGCTATTCGAGCGGATAAGTCAGAGAGTGGAGCAAATGATTGCCGATGGCTTGGTCGATGAAGCTCGAAGGGTATACCCTTATCGTCATCTTAATTCTTTAAATACAGTGGGCTATAAAGAGTTGTTCGCTTATTTCGATGGGAAGATGACCTTAGAAGAGGCTGTCGAGAAAATCAAGAGAAATACCCGGGTCTATTCCAAGAAACAAGTCACATGGTATAAAAAGGATCTCGATATGAAGTGGTTCTCCCCAGATGATAAGGACGGGATTATCGCTTATATCGACGAGAATTCCGTTTTGTGAAAGACTAATGTGATGTTTGTTTATGCGTGATCTCGAATGGTATCTTTATAAAAAGGATACAGGATTTATATCTATAAAGTTATGAGAATATTGAAGCCTTTTATGTTACTAGCTGTTATTGGTGTTTTATATTCCTGTGCAGCTGTTCATTTGCAGACTTATCGCAATGGCTATATCATGGATAAGAATAATGTAGTTGTCGGGTATTATTGGAATGGGTATCTCCTCGATTTGGAAAAGAATATCATCGGATACTATGCAAACGGGTATATTTACGATACTCGCCATGAGGTTATAGGAAATTATGTAAATGGATATATAAAGAACTTGAAATTAAAATAGGTCTGATGTAAATTTCATGTTCTTATTTATTTGAAGGTTGGGTTCACGGGCTCTATCTGGTATTCTGTCACTCCTTTGTTGTATTTTGAAAATATCTCATGGGCTTTTTCCACGAATCCTTTCAGATGAGGCCGATGGGGATGCTCTTTCAATTCTTGTATCGCAGGTACTACCCGGAAGTTTTCTTTTTGTATAGTTGGTCGTCGGGTATAAACAAGTGTGTGTTGTGCCGATTGTAACAGTATTTTTCCCGTGATATCCCGCCGGATAACAACCTTTACCATTGCTCCGCCCACCGTATCGCGGGTTTTCATATTGGAGATGAAATTTCCCAGTGAATAGACGATGAGGGCACAAGGGTTCCCTTGTTCGTCGTATCGTAATTCCATAGGTTGTATCACGTGTGGGTGGGCTCCTATAATCAGTTGTACACCTTCTTTCACTAAAAAGTCAGCCAAATCTTCTTGTCGTTTGTTCGGCAACAGTTGGTATTCATCGCCCCAATGTAGGCAGGTAACGATAAGGTCGGCACTCAACGTTTTGGCACGAAAAATGTCTTTTTTTATTTTTTCTTTGTCTATGTAATTGACAATTAATGGGGAATGTGGCGTAAATCCATTCGTTCCGTACGTGTAATTCAGAAAGGCGATTCGTATTCCTTTTATAGAGGTTATGAACGGATAGAATCTTTCGAATGAGTCTTTTGAATCGTAGGTCCCTATATGGTCTGCTCCGATAGAGTCGAGCATATGCAATGTGCGTATAGCTCCTCGGGTATAACGGTCGAGACAGTGATTGTTGGCGGTAAGGAAAAGGTCGAATCCTGCGTTTTGTAATGCGATTGGAAATTCGTCCGGCGCAGAAAAACAGGGATAACCGGTGTAAGGTTGTCCGCCGATGGGTGATTCTAAATTGACGACTGCATAATCCGCCGCAGCTATTTCGTGAGTAATGTCTGCAAAACAAGGTGAATAATCGTATGCCTCGCCTTGTTTTGCAGATTGTATTTGGGCTTTATGTTGCATGGCATCGCCAGCGAAAAGAAGAGAAACTTCGGTAGCGGGTATTACCGGAGCTTGTCCTAAAATGAGCGGTGCTAAAAAAGATATAAGCCCTATCATACGAGTTTAGGGATAGATTGCTTTTTTCCCGGCCAACAGGGTGTTACGCATGAGCGACACGATAGTCATAGGGCCTACTCCGCCGGGAACGGGGGTGATAAAAGAGCACTTGGGAGCTACTTCATCGAATTTTACGTCTCCGGTGAGCTTGAATCCCGATTTTTTTGTAGCATCGGGAACTCGGGTCGTACCCACATCGATGATGACGGCACCCTCTTTTACCATATCGGCAGTGACGAATTCGGGAGAACCGAGTGCGGCGATAATAATGTCGGCCGTACGGCATATCTCTTTGATGTTGGGGGTTGCACTATGACATACGGTTACCGTGGCATTGCCCGGATAAGCCTTTTGCATCATGAGTGTAGCTACCGGTTTGCCAACAATGTTGCTTCGTCCCAGTACCACACAATGTTTTCCTTTGGTCTCTATTTCGTAGCGGGCAAGCAACTCCATGATTCCGGCGGGTGTAGCCGATACGAAACAGGGCAACCCGATGGACATGCGCCCTACATTGACCGGGTGAAATCCGTCGACATCTTTCCGGTAGTCGATAGCTTCGATCACCTTTTGTTCCGAGATGTGTTTGGGCAAGGGTAGTTGGACGATAAATCCGTCGATATCGGGGTCGTTGTTCAGTTCGTTTACTTTGTTCAAGAGCTCTTCTTCGGTAACATCGCTTTCATAGCGAACGAGAGTCGATTTGAACCCGCATTGTTCGCAGGCTTTTACTTTGTGCGCCACGTATGTTTCACTCCCGCCGTCGTGTCCCACCAGAACAGCTGCTAAATGAGGCCGTTTGCCTCCGGCACTGCAAATATATTCTACCTCTTGGGCGATTTCTTGTTTTATGCGGTCGGCCACCGCTTTTCCATCGATTAGTTGCATAATATTGAGATTTTGTAAAAAAAGACTACCGGACACACCCCCTTTTTGCCTGTCGGCAATCGATTAGAATCGGGAGTATATCCGGTAGTTTCATGTTGAGTGATTAAAATTATCTTCTTTTGAATCCTTTCATCATGGCTCCTTTGTTTTGGGTAACCATTCGCATCATCTTGCGGGTTTGGTCGAACTGCTTGATAAGTCGGTTCACCTCTTGTATCGAAGTTCCGCTACCTGCGGCGATACGTTGTCGGCGGCTACCGTTGAGCAGTTCGGGGTTGCTGCGTTCTTTGGGGGTCATCGAGTAAATAATCGCTTCGATACTTTTGAAAGCATTGTCATCGATGTCCATGTCCTTGATCGCTTTTCCCACACCGGGAATCATAGAAGCCAAATCTTTGAGATTACCCATTTTTTTGATTTGGTGTATCTGGCTGAGGAAGTCGTTAAAGTCGAATTGGTTTTTGGCAATCTTCTTTTGTAATCGTTTGGCTTCTTCCTCGTCGTATTGTTCTTGGGCTCGTTCTACCAAAGAGACGATATCGCCCATGCCCAAAATGCGGTCGGCCATACGAGCCGGGTGGAAGTAGTCTATGGCTTCGAGTTTTTCGCCTGTTCCTACAAATTTAATAGGTTTGTCGACTACGGTGCGGATAGAGAGTGCCGCACCGCCACGGGTGTCGCCGTCCAATTTGGTGAGAACTACTCCGTCGAAATCGAGACGATCGTTAAATTCTTTGGCTGTGTTGACCGCATCTTGTCCGGTCATGGAGTCAACGACGAACAAGGTCTCGGTCGGGTTGATTTTTTTCTTGATAGCCTCGATTTCGTTCATCATTTGCTCGTCGATAGCCAAACGTCCTGCCGTGTCGACGATAACCAAATCGAAATGGTTTTCTTTGGCATATTTTACGGCATTGGCGGAAATGCTCACAGGGTCTTTGCTATCTTCCTCGGTATAAACCGGTACATCGATTTGTTCACCTAAGACCTTTAATTGCTCGATAGCGGCAGGGCGATATACGTCGCAAGCGACCAGCAAGGGGCGTTTCCCTTTTTTCGATTTTAGCATTTTTGCCAACTTACCGGAGAACGTGGTTTTACCCGAACCCTGTAATCCTGACATGAGGATAATCGACGGATTTTGCGACAAGTTTACTTCGGCGGTTTCTCCACCCATCAAGGTCGCCAGTTCGTCGTGTACGATCTTCACCATCAATTGTCCCGGCTTCACGGCGGTGAGTACGTCTTGCCCCAATGCTTTGGTTTTTACCGTGTCGGTAAATTGTTTGGCTACTTTGTAGTTGACGTCGGCATCGAGCAGTGCGCGTCGTACGTCTTTCAGCGTTTCGGCGACGTTGATTTCGGTGATTTTACCTTCACCTTTCAGTATTTTAAAAGACCGTTCGAGTCTTTCACTAAGGTTTTCAAACATAGTTTTATAACAATATTTTTACACAGATGGATAAATCGTTGCGAAATTACTCAAAATCGTCGGAATATGCGAATAAAAATATAAGAATAACATCTTTGAACATACGACAGTATGTAAGAGAGTTGGTATATGAGTAGAAATTTGAATTTAAAATATG
>OGPW01002277.1_pt1 | contig 11095 bp, 7 predicted proteins | sample 1553061 | NCBI WGS metagenome assembly OGPW01 (sample SAMEA2580292, study PRJEB22360) | human gut metagenome | biome: human gut; feature: human-associated habitat; material: faeces | place: Denmark | collected 2008/2010
TTCGCCCCACGTTCCGTACGAGATGATGGCGTCGCCGATGGGGGTGCCTTCGAGGCTGCGTTCCTTGAGAATCGGCATGAGCGTGCCGAGAGCGGTGGTGGTAAGTGCGATTACCGTGGCGATGCCGTTGATGCCTTGCTTGGTGAAGAACGGAAGGAATGTCACAACCAGCCAGGCGAGGCCTAGCGTGATTCCCCATGTAAGCAGTCCGACTTTGCCTTGATGTCCGGCGAGTCGTTTGGGGTCGATTTCGTAGCCGGCGAGCAGGAACAGGAACGCCATGCCGAGCTCGTTCAAGAGTTTCACGGCGTCGTTTACTTCGATCACGCCTAGTCCGTACGGGCCGAGCGCGGTTCCGGCGGCGAGCAGCAGCACGGTTTGCGGAATGAACTTGCCCGGGATCAGCTGCGCCACGATTGGGCTGACGGCCGCCACCGCCATGATGATGGTTAATGAAACGAGCTCTTGCGTCATGTTTCCAGCCTAGTGAGTCTGCGTGACGGTGCTCGGATACGCGGTGACCCCCATGACGCGCTGGGGTGAGGTTAAGTTTTTGTTAATTTTATGGGGGGGGGGTCTATGAGCTTTTATTATCCGTGGAAAATGGCGGGACTGTTTTGTTTGAAGGTTGGCCCCCTCTTTTCGTTGAAGGGGATGGGTCTTTCGTTCGAGGGTTTTAACGAGGGTGTTAATGGAAAGAGCCCGATATGATGCTGAATCGAGCTGTTTAGGCGATTTAGGGGGTGTAAAAAATGATTGATGGCAAATTCACAGCAAAGGAGCGTGCGTATCTGGCCAGCCTGCCAGCGGTCAAAAGCGTGAGCCCATCCCATATCCGGTATACCGATCGCTTTAAGGTCGAGGTCATGTGCCGGTACAACGCGGGCGAATCGCCGTCGGCCATCTTTCGGGAGGCGGGTCTCGACCCCAAGCTGATCGGCTACAAGCGCGTGGAACGGTGCATCGCGCGCTGGAAGCAGCAGGAGGAGCGGAACAAGCGCAGGAACGAACATACGAACCATTACATGCAGGATTGTGATGACGAGCTGGAAGCCATCGAACTGCGCGGAGACGATGTGGATCAGTCCGTGGTGGATCTTTATGGCGCTGGCGCGGCAGGGACGTCGGGAAGCGACGTCGCGACGAGAAACGTTGGCGCGTCGGGAAGCAACGGCGTGCAATCGCAAGGCTCGGACAAGTTGCAGGAATCGCGCGCATCGCAGGATATGCTGTCGAAACTTGCACAGGCACAGCTGACCATCAACAAATGCGACATGCTGATAGCCAAGCAGGCGTTGCGTATCGACGAGCTGGAACGCGTGCTGCGGAAGTTCATCCAGTGATGCGTGCGAAACGTATGAAAAACATGGAACGTACGGAAGGCGCAGAACCGTCTTTCAACGAGATAATCGACGTTTCCGACGATATGCGCAGACGGCGTGGCCGCCGCAGGAAAACCGTCGCCATGCGTGTCTCCGCTGCGCTGTTGATCGTCATTTCCATTTGCATCGGCGGTTTTCCGGCGATGCTGCAATACCGGTCGGCGCACGAACTGTCGAATACGTCGGACCAGTCCGCGCGTGCGGTTGCGGGTTGGCCGTATCCGCAGGCCGACGACGCGATCGCCGCGGCCAAGGAATACAACAAACGGCTCGCCGCATCGGGCCAGCCGATCCTCGGCGAGGCGAAGGATCCGTTCTCCCAGGCGCAGGGCAGCTCGCGGTCCAGCGAATCCGGTTCCAACGAATCAGACAGCGCCAGCGCCAAAGATACGGAATATCAAAGCCTGCTGGATTCCGGCAGTGGTGTGATGGGCACTATCCGTATTCCGAAAATCTCCGTGAAACTGCCGATTTACCATGGCACGTCGCAGTCGGCACTTGCGTCCGGTGCGGGGCATTTGTATGGCAGTAGTCTGCCGGTGGGCGGCAAGAACACGCATGCCGTAATCACCGGGCATCGCGGGCTTGTGGATGCGATGATGTTCACCCGATTGGATGAAATGCGCGTCGGCGACTACTTCTACATCGAAGTGATGGGCCGCACGCTCGGCTACCGGGTGGACCGTATTTCCGTGATCGAGCCGAACGATACGTCGAAGCTGAAGATCGTTCCCAGCGAAGACCGGGTGACGTTGATGACGTGCACCCCGTACGGCGTTAATACGCATCGACTGTTGGTTTCTGCGGTGCGCTCGCCGATTCCCGACGTGGTACCGGCGGAGCATGATGCGGCGAAGGATGCGCGAACGATTGCGACCACGGCCGCGGTGGTCACGTTGCTGCTCGGTCTGCTGCTGGCATGGTTGCGCGGGCGACCGTGGCATATCCGTAGGCATGCGGCTTGGTGGCCGAAGCGTGGCTAACGACCGCTGTTTGCCGATGCCCCCTGCCGGCTTTTTTATTCGGGTATCACCCATATTGTGAAACGTTGCGATTGCAACGGTTGACGATGGTATGATACCTCGACTTTCCCGCACTTAGGGTGTGCATCTCCCGACGTCTTTTCTCCTACATTCAAGATTGGAGCGCCGGAAGTGTATCCGTACTGGACATAGCATGTGCCGGTGCGTGATGCGCGGACGGTGTTAGAGACGGAAACCGCGTTGAAGCGCGGTATTAAGGGGACAATGCACATGAGGCATGTACATGAATCTGAGGCAAAGCCAAAAGGGAACTTTGCCAAGCGAATCGTAGCCGCGGTAGCCGCGGTCGCCATGCTTGGTGGCATGGGCTACGCCACCACTTCTACTGCACTAGCCAATGACGTCAATGCCACTGTTGAGCAGCAGAATGGTATCAGCATTGGTCTGCATGATTACGATCGCAACTCCATCAACAATAATCATGCGTTGCATTTTATGAGCGGAGGAAACGAAGCCGGCTATAACCGCTATGTTCAAGATGGCAGAGGTGCGTACGCGGGCATTGTGAAGCCTCTGCTGACTAACGATTATCCGACCATGGCGGATGGCAACGAATCGCTGGATTATCTCTTCGGCGGTGCGTCTGATAATGCTGTGACTAATTACACGCCGGACGGTGGTTTGCTGACTCCGGATGGTCAAGGGAATTACAGTTTCGATGCGGCGTCGAAATATGCGAAATATGACCACAATAGCAATCGATTCGAATTGACCAATCAGACCCAGAGCGGGAATCGTGACCCGCTGTTCACGCCGTTTGGCAATGACAGCGACGACAATAGGTATTCGTTCGGCATGAACCTTGGGGCCGATTTCTATATGCCTAAAGATGGCAAAGTCAACAATCAGAACATGGTGTTTGATTTCACCGGTGACGACGATGTGTGGGTGTTCATCGATGATGTGCTGGTGCTTGATTTGGGTGGTATCCATCAGGCGATACACGGAACGATTGATTTTGCTACTGGGAATATCACGTATGATCGAAATCAAAGTTATGGTTCGGATCGCGCGACGACAATTAGCCAGGCATTCAGTAATGCGGGCAAGAACTGGGATTCCGCTGCATATAAAATCCATCATTTGAGCTTCTTCTATCTGGAACGTGGCGACGGTGGCTCCAACTGCAAGATCAGCTTCAATTTGCCGGTGAAGCCGTCCAAGGCCATTGACATTGAAAAGCAGACATTGGGCACTATTCCAGCCGGTCAACAGTTCCAATTCCAGCTGTTCGCCAATGGCTCGCAAACGCCATATGAAGGCAAATACAGCGTTTACAATGCGTCCACCAATCAGGTTGTCAGCTCTGGTTTGAACACCGGTTCGAACGGTGTGATCACTTTGGCCAAAGGCCAATTTGCTCGTGTGCAATCCAATGATTTCTCTGATGACACAACCTATTCGGTGCGTGAGCTGAATTCCGGCAAATACACTGTTTCCGCGAATGGTAAGGCGTTGTCGCAGCACAACGATGGAAATGGTGGTTCCTATGCGGAAACCCATTCTTTCAAGGTGAGCGATACCAGCCATGTGACTGTTATCAATTCCAATGTGAAGCCACAAAACAATAAGACCATCGAAAAGGTCGATGGTGGTGATGGCGACCAGTACGAGTTGCATTTGAATGCTTCGGGTGATAGCGCTTCTTCCGAAACCACTATCGCCACTCCGGCCGACATTGTGCTGGTTATGGATAAGTCCGGCAGTATGCAGGATAAAAACGACAATCGTGATACTAACGCGAAGAACGCGGCAAATAAGCTTGCTGAGAAATTACTGACCGAGGCGAATTCCAAATTACCGGAATCTCAACAAGTCCAAATGGCGGTTGTGACATTCAGCGACACGGCCTCGACTAAGCAAGACTTCACCACATCTGTCAGCAAGATTAAAACAGCTGTGTCCAGCAGACCTGATGGTGGAACCAACTGGGAGGCTGCGCTTAAGCAGGCGAATGATCTGCAAGGACGCACGGGTGTGAAGAAGCACATCATTTTCTTGTCTGACGGCAATCCGACGTTCCGTATATCCAATTATCCGATTGGGTGCAGCAAAAAAGGGTGCAATCCTGATGATGATTGGCGTACTACACCTCAGGGTGTGCATGGTGCAGGTACCGAGGGTAGTGATAATTACTACGGTTACAACTATGCTGCCGCTCTGGCCGAGGCCAACAGGCGGGAGAGTAATGTTTCGCTTTATGTGGTGAAGGCTTCGACTGACGCCAATAGAATGTCCGATTTCGCCCGTGAAGCCAGTGCGGTGAACGGTAAGGAATTCGATGGCACGAATGCTGAGAATCTGACAAAAGCATTCAACCAGATCTATTCCAGCATCACCTCCTCCGCGAAGATCAAGGTCTTCTCCATCACCGACACCTTGTCCAAGTGGGTCGACCCGGTCGATTTCGCTGGCATGGCTGCCGGTACCAACATTACGCGGTATGTGACGGTGAAAAACGGCAATAAGATGCTGACGGGCGGATATACGGCCACGTACGGTGTCGATCAATTTGGCAATCGCACGGTGACGGTGACGTTTAACGGCAATGACGGCATCGTCGCAGAGAAAGCCGACAGCATCGACGTATCCTTCAAGGTCAAGCCAAGCGATGCCGCCTATGCCACTTATGCCGGCAACCAGCAATACCCGAATGTGGGAGAGCCGAATACTGGCACCGCATCTGCGGGCCAGCCGGGATTCTATTCCAATGTGGACGCGCGATTGAACTATTGCGTGCTTACCGAGGTTAATGGAACTACGTCATGCGCACCGACTGAAGTCGAGTATCCGCATCCTGTGGTGCAGGTGAAGCTCGGCAAGATCAAGATCGTCAAGCAATGGTCGGATGGTGCGAGCAAGCATGATGACGGTTCCGTTACGGTGCAGTTGCAGCGTAAGAAGAGCGGCGATTCCAATGCTCAGCTGGAGAACGTCGGTGGCGTAATCACGCTGAATAAGGGCAATGATTGGCAGACGACTGTCGACAACCTGGTTCCTGGATACACGTATTCCGTGGCGGAAATCTCTGGTGATGACCGATATGACGTCTCCTATATGGGAAACAATGTCGACTTGACCAAGCAGATGGTGTGGTCTTCCAATGCCGATGCGGGCACGTTGAACGCGACCATCACTAACACGTTGAAGACGGTTGCCCTGGAGAACGCGATTTCGGTGAAGAAGGACCTGGCCGGACGCGAGTGGAAGACCTCCGACACGTTCGATTTCACTCTGGCGGCGAAGGGCAATGCGCCGTTGCCGGATAAGTGCGAAGCCGATCAACCTTGTACGGTGAAGGTGAACTCCGATTCGGGCAGCCATACCGCGTCCTTCGGCAACATCACTTACAACGCTGGCGATGCCTCTTACACGTATTACGTGACGGAGGTCAAGGGCTCTATCGCTTCATTGCATTATTCGCAGGCGAAGTATGAGGTTGTCGTGACTGTCGCGAAGGACTCCAACGGAGAGTGGAAGGCTTCCGTGAAGTCCGTGACCAAGGTGCTGGATGACAACGGTGCAGCAGTTCCCGAATCGCAAAGTGCTGCTACTGAACCTGTCACCTTCACCAACCGATATGTCGCGGTGTCGGCGCTGCCGTTGACGGGTGGTGCGACGGGACGCCAGTGGCTACTGGTCGGTGGCGTGATCGGCGGACTCGCGGTGCTGCTTATCGGCGCTGCCGAAATTTGGAATAACAAGAAGCGACTCGTCTGAGTTGCTGTGTGAGGCCGGAATGCCTACCAGCTTGAGGGCATTCCGGTCGGCAAATCAAAATTTGCGGATCGCGGGAGCAAGTTGGGTTCCCGCCTCCCGCGATTGCAAAAACAAGTAATCAAACAATAAGGAAGAGAGGATTCTCATGAAGATGAGGAAACTTTTCGCCGGTATCGCCGCCGCTGCGACGCTGCTCGGTGGCATGGCATTGGGCGCAGCCAGCGCACAGGCTGATGACACTCCTACAACGGTGACGAGGGACGCGACGTTCACGTTCACTGCTGAAACCGCTGAACAGTTGACCAACGCCAAACTGAAAGCATACAAGATTGGCGATTATGTTCAGTATGGTTCCGGCGAGAACGTTGCTTACGGTGTGGTGACGAATTCTAGCAATAAGACTGCCGTTGACTTCGCGTTGAAGGCTGCCGGTGTGGATACTACGGATTCTGAGGTGGACCATCTGGCCGCAGCCCTGAATGCCGGCCAACTGGATGTTTCTGATGTTCGCCCATGGGCTTCTCCTACGGCAACTCGTAAGTTTGCCGATGCTTTGGAGAGCGAAGGCCGTTTGACTAGCGGAACTGATGTTACGCTGAGCAACCCGGTTGCTGCACAAGACGGCTCTTATTCCGCCACCGTGTCTTTGCAGGCAGGTATCTATGTGTTCATTGACTCTGCGGTTGCTACTGGTTCTGTGACCCAGGCAATCCCGATGATTGTCGCTTCCGGCACGGTTGCTGATAAGGTCTTGACTGATCCGATTCGGGGCGCCAACACCGTGAACATGAAGAACACCAACAACCCCGAAAAGACAAAGGAAGTCAATAAGACTTCTGCTGCCATCGGTGACACTCTGACCTACACCCTTACCGGCGTTGTCGCGAACCCGGCTCCGACCGCGTTCAAGTTCACCGATACTCCGAGCAAGGGTCTGACCATCAAGGCTAACAGCTTCCAGTTCTTTACGGAGGAGGCTAATGCGGAGCGCCAAGCTGAACCTGCGAGCAACTTCAGTGTTACCCCGACTGGTGATTTCACGGGTAATGGTACCGCATCTTTCGATGTCGAGGTGGAGAATCCGTCCGCTTATGCAGGCAAGAAGATTGTGGTCACCTTTGAAGCAGTGATCAATGACGAAGCTGACGTCGAGAATGGTGTCGTCAACAAGCTTGACAACTATGGCACCTCGGTTCAGGTCCCGACCACGTTTGGCAAATTCGAATTCACCAAGGTGGATCCTGATGGCAAAGGCATTGAGAACGTTACCTTCCAGGTAAAGGACGGTGACACCACGCTGTACTTCGTGAAGCAGAAGGACGGTTCCTACAAGAAGGCTGCTTCTGCTGCCACTTCGGGCGCAACTGCTGATGTCAAGACTGGTGCTGATGGCAAGCTGTCTTTCACCGGTCTTGATAAGACCAAGACCTACACCGTCACGGAAACTAAGCGTGCCAGCGATGCCTATCTCGACATCATGCCGAGCTTCACTGTGTCTTTCAACGAGGAGAACGGTTCAGCTGTTCTGGCTAAGACCGCCACTTCCGATCCGTGGGGCCTGGTCAACACCACCGCCAAGACCGTGAAGAACATCAAGTCCATCACCCAGCTGCCGCTCACCGGCGCTGCGGGAACCATGCTGTTCACCGTTGTGGCTCTGCTCGTGGCTGGCGCTGGCGTGACCATCGCCATCAAGTCTCGTCAGAACGCCGAGGCCTGATCGCCCATCTCTGACGGTGTTCGTTAAGAACACCAATTCGGAGTGATTTAAGGTCGACCCATTATGGGTCGGCCTTTTGTATTGCTCTGTATTTCATATGGGATTGCTTGGATTGCGCCATATTACCGTTGCTTTGGACGTGCCACCCGATGTGGGTGGACATTGCGTTTTTCGAGGGTATAAGGCGTTTCAGTGGGATGTGTTGCAACAAACGGAATCTGGAAACGTGAACCGTTATGGGGGCTGTTAGTCAGGGGAGTGAAGTGGGGGTATTGCACGGAAGGAGGGCCATAGAATCGCAGGCACATCCGCAAAAGAAAGCAACGAAGCATCAATGGGAGGTATTGCGATGCGCAGTGGGGGAGCATTCAGTGATGAGGAGATTCAGCTGTTGCGTGGATTGCCGGCTGTTTCCAATGTGACTCGTGATCGTATCACCTATTCCGACACATTCAGACAGGTGTGCACCATCCGATATCTTGCGGGGGAGTCGCCCACCAAGATCTTTCGTGAAGCGGGTCTGCCGCCGGAATTGGTTGGTTACAAGCGTATCGAGCGCAGTGTGGCGCGGTGGAAGGATGCGGCCATCAAGTCGGTGAGCGGCAGCGACACCATGACCGATGGTGAGATCATAGCGCAGCTTGCGGCGCGGTATAAGCGTGCGTTGGCGACGAGGCGGAGTCTTGAAGACATCGCCAATACGGCCACTGAGCCGAAGCCTGCCGCAACGGCTGCGTCGAATGACGTTCATCCGTTGTCTCTCGGACTGTTCGACGGTGATACGGCCGGCATTATTATCAGGCAGCAGGCTCGTCGTATCGACGAGCTCGAGCGCGATGTGGTGAGGTTGCGCAACAAGCTGGACAAGGAAGTCGGGCCCAATCCTGCCTCCGCTGAGGCCTGACTTATGCTATCTAGCTTATAGATGGCGGATGGTGCGCCTTATTTGCCAGTTCAGGGGTACAAAACATGCCCCCGAACTGTCTATTCCCGTCCAACACCCGCCATCTATAAGCCAGATAGGCCCGGGGATCGGTCCGATCAGGAGATCAAAGCCTCGAGACTGTCGAAGTCCAGCACTTTGCCGTGCCGTGTGGGGAAGGATTCGCTGCCGCCATAGACGACGAACCGATGGTCTGTGTCCACTCCCATGATCGGCGCGAGATCCTCCAGGTTCTCGAAAGCGCTCGGCCGGTACGTGGCGGACGATTTGACCTCGACTGCGTACAGTGGCCTGTCGCCCTTCCGATGCCCAGCAGATTGGCCGCCAAGCCAGTGTCATAGAAGTATAGTTTTAGAAAATCGCTCATGCTTAAGCGCACTAGGTAGGGTGCAAAGTCCGTCCGGAACGCCATATAATGTCCCTGTACTAGGTGGTTCAAGGGGGCTTAAACTGATGGCAGGCATTTTGCGAGGAGGCACGTGTGGCGGGTCGAGAAGCAGCGAGTCGCAAGATATGCGCACCTACGTTCCGCCGACGTTCGCCGAGGCGACCGATGTGTCCGAAGAAATTCGCGAGCGTCGCGCCGACGTGGGTAGATCCATTGCCCTGCGTGTGCTTGCGGCGGTGCTGATTTTCTCCGCAATCGGCATTGGTCTTTTCCCGAAAGTGCTGCAATACCAGTCCGCGCAAAAGCTGGCGAGCACGTCCGCCCGTTCCGAGCAGAGCGTCGCGGGCTGGCCGTATCCGCAGGCCGACGAGGCATTCGCCGCAGCTGGGGCGTACAACAAGCGTCTCGCCGAATCGGGGCAGCCGGTGATTGGCGAGGCTGAGGATCCGCTCGCCGAGTTGTACAACAACAATCAGTCCGACTCCAGCGACGGTTCCGGTTCCAGCTCGACGGGCGCAGACGCCACTGGCGATGGTAACAAGGATTCCGCTAGCTCCAAAGACGCGGAATACCAGCGTTTGCTGGATACTGGCGATGGCGTGATGGGTTCCATCCGCATTCCAAAGATTTCTGTGAATTTGCCGATCTACCATGGCACGTCGGAGCAGACGCTTGCGTCCGGTGCGGGGCATTTGTATGGCAGTAGTCTGCCGGTGGGTGGCAAGGATACGCATGCGGTGATTACCGGACATCGGGGTTTGGTTGAAGCCTCAATGTTTACGCGTTTGGATGAGATGCGGGTTGGTGATTACTTCTATATCGATGTGATGGGCCATACGCTTGGCTATATGGTGGATCGTATTACCGAAATCGAACCTAACGACACATCGCAATTGAAGATTACCTCTGGCGAGGATCGGGTCACGTTGATGACATGCACTCCGTACGGTGTGAATACGCATCGTCTGTTGGTTTCGGCATTACGTTCCGCCATTCCCGAAGAGATTCCCGCGGAGGATGATGCGGCAAAAGATGTGCGTGTGATTGCGGGCGTGGTGTCAGCTGCCACGTTGCTGGTCGGTTTGTTGTTGGTTTGGCTGCTCCGCTGTCCGTGGTATGTCCGTAGGCATGCCGCTTGGTGGCCAAAGCGCAACTAGGGGTTGATGGCGTTAATGTTGCACTTGACAGATGCTTTTTTGTCGGGGAAAATTCTGAAAGAGGCATGACAACGTTTGCTTATAGTTTTTGCATCGCGATTTACGGGGGCAAGAATACTCTAGAATCGCGATGATATGTGCGATTTCAAGGAAAGTATATCCCCTTGATTACCTCGTTGGGAGGGTATGTATCCCTCTGTTTTTCTCCTTAAGGTTTAGGCAACGAAGCGATTGTCGGACGGTATGTGAAGCGAAGACGCATCAAATATACCGGTCGAAGGAGGAAGGTATTTCCCCGATCGCTTAACGGTACAAGGGGGTAGGCGTATGAGACACGTCTTTGAGCGAAACAGGGCGAGGGGCACAGGTCTGTTCACGCGTCGTGTCATTGCGGCCGTCGCGACGGTCGCAATGCTCGCCGGCGTGGGGTGCGTCACTGCTTCGTCAGCGGCGGCGGAAGATGCCACGGGAGCCTTGGAACAACAAATCGAGCAGCCGGTATTGCAAGAATCTGGGCAAGAGGATTCACAGCCGGTGGAACAAAATTTGATGGTGGGAGAAGAGCAGCCGTCAGAGCAAGAGCAGCCGTCAGAGCAAGAGCAGCCGTCAGATCAAGAGGCTTACCAGCAAGTCGAACAAGAAACGGAACAAGAAACGGAAGAAGAGACTGAGCAGTGGGTTGAGCAGGATAACGCCCGAATTCTTGCGCACTTTCGGATTCCGGCCCTGACGTAAGAGGGCA
>OGPW01002280.1_pt1 | contig 11094 bp, 10 predicted proteins | sample 1553061 | NCBI WGS metagenome assembly OGPW01 (sample SAMEA2580292, study PRJEB22360) | human gut metagenome | biome: human gut; feature: human-associated habitat; material: faeces | place: Denmark | collected 2008/2010
CTTATAGATTTAAGAAATCCGAAAGAGTACCATACCGGACATATAAAGGGAGCGGTAAATGTGCCATATGAGAAGTTTGAAGAAATGCAGACATATAGCTGTCGATTTCTCCTTTATCTTTGCCCAATCGGGATTGTAATTGTATTAAAAAAGATTTATGATCCATTCTCCATTATTTTTTTATTGAGAGAAGTTTGTTTGTACCATTAATAGCCTATGTGCAAATTTAGAAAAAAATTTGTACAAACGTACATTATTTGTATATTTACCGTTACTTAATCAACATAAACCACTATGGAAAATGTTCGAAAATATTTTAAACGCGATATAAGTTGGCTTTCTTTTAATTACAGAGTATTAATGGAAGCTATGGATCATACGGTTCCGTTATTTGACCGAATAAAATTTTTGTCTATCTATCAGTCCAACCAAGAAGAATTTTATAGAGTGAGAGTATCGGAATATCACCAAATACTATCTGATCCACTGCAAAGCATCGAGGATAAACGACAGGCCGAAAATACACTGAGTGCAATCAATCAAGAAGTAAATCGACAAGTAGATATTTTCAATAAGTTTTTTTTCAACGAGATTATACCTGAACTTGAAAAAGAAGGAATGGTATTGTATCATAACGAACAAATAGAAAATTGTCATCGAGAAGAGATCCGTAATTTCTTTAAAGAAGAGGTATTCCCCTTTCTACAACCGGTCTTGATACTAAAAAATGATATTGTCTCTTTTTTACGAGATAATCGACTTTATTTGGCCATAAAAATGTACAAGAAAGGAGATCCCGATAGACAACCGTTTTATGCCCAAATAAAGATACCATTTAGTAAAGTACCTCGTTTCATAAATCTCACACCTCACGATGGCAAAAATTATCTGATGTTTATCGACGATATGATCGCCTTAAATTTAGACGTCGTATTTCCCGGATTTATTATCGATTCTCACTATGCGATAAGAGTCTCTCGCGATGCAGATTTTTCCATAGAAGCCAAAGAGGTAGCGAACATCGTCGATGCGGTACGCAAGCGCGTAAAAAAGAGAAAAATAGGGAATGCCAATCGACTGGTTTACGATGGCTGCATGCCCTTAGATATGCTGCAATACATTTGCGATGCCTATGATATTCCTCACGGACAATGTATTCGATCAGGGAGATACCTTAATTTGGAAGATTTATCGAAGTTACCGAATCTAACCGGAAAAGAATTAAGCGAAGTACTCCCCTCGCCTATGCAGATACCGGCATTCGATAGAGCACCAACCATGTTCGAAGTTATTCGGCAACGGGATTTTCTAATTCATTTTCCATATCAGTCGTTTAGTTATTTAACCCGTTTTCTTACCGAAGCTGCCGATAATCCTAACGTTACCGACATAAAACTCACCCAATACCGTGTCGCTGAAAATTCCGAAATCATAGATCGTTTACTTTATGCAGCACAGAAGGGAAAACAAGTAACTGTATATGTAGAGATAAAGGCACGGTTCGACGAGGAAAACAATATCATAACTTCCGAACTGATGCGAAAATCTGGGATTCGCGTGGTGTATAGTACTCCCGGATTAAAAGTGCATGCAAAAGCATTATTAATCAAATGTTCTACACTTCACAAAAATCAGCCACAAGCTTATGCTTTTTTAAGTACAGGGAATTTTAATGAAAATACGGCTCGAATTTATTCGGATATGGGTCTGTTCACTATAAATAGGGAAATTACCAGCGAATTAGATAAATTATTTTCCATTTTAGACGGCTCGTCAAACGACCGATATTTCCAAACTTTATTGGTCGCTCAATTCAACATGGTCGATGTGTTGAAACAGAAGATAAATTTTGAGATCGAAGAGGCTCGTCAAGGTCGGAAAGCCCATATTATATTAAAAATGAATGGGCTGCATGATACGAATATGATAAATGCTCTTTATGATGCCAGCGAAGCGGGTGTACATATAGATTTGATCGTAAGAGGTATTAATTGCTTAGTTCCTAACCAACCTTACAGTCGCAATATCCGTATGATTCGCATAATAGATTCTTATTTGGAACATGCGCGTATTTGGTATTTTTACGCTGGTGGACATGAGGATATGTACCTTTCTTCGGCAGATTGGATGCGACGGAACTTGAACAGACGCATTGAGACTGCTGTTCCCATATTCGACCAAAGCATAAAAAATGAAATATTATCAATTATATCCCTTCAACTGCAAGATAATGTCAAGGCTTGTTATATAGACGAAAATTTAGAAAATCACTATGTTCAAAGTCGGGAAGCAAAGCTCCGTTCTCAACGACACTGCTTTCATCTGTTAGAAAAATATTCTATTCCCGACACTCAGTCTGTGATACCCGAAATTTTTATCAGTTGATTGGGATTTACTAATTTATCATTCGGTAATTTCGACATTGTTACCTTCCGGGTCGAGTATAGTACTCTCATAAAATCCATCACCGGTAAGCCGAGGTTGTCCTATAACCGTATATCCATCGGTTTGCAAACGTCGGGTAAGCTCGTCGACAGCTTCTCGACTACCTACCGATATAGACAAATGGGCCAAACCTTTCACTTGGCCTCGGTTGAAAGGCATATCTAAAATATCAGGACGATTCATTAATTCAAGACAAGCTGTTCCCTCATCAAAAGATAAAAAATAAGAAGTAAATTTCTTGGATTCATTGACATATCTGTCATTGCATAAAGCGCCGAAATATTTCATATAAAAAAGACGAACCGATTCGATATCGTCTGCCCATAGTGCAACGTGATTAAGTCTCATATGAATGTGTAATTTTTGTACAAATGTACATTACTTATCTATATTACAAATTCTCATCGATTAAAAAAAATTAAAAGAATAACGATTATCATGTGATTTTCATTTTGTTTTTTATTATTATTTTTGCAGAAAAATCTCAAATCATGAAAAAGATAGTATTTTTATTTCTAATTTGTATGCCGATATGCCAGGTTGTATCGGCTCAAACCTTAAAGAAGCAGAACCAAATGCTGAAAGATTCCATCGGTATTATGCACAAAGTAATCGATGAAAAGTCTTCGGTAAATAGTGCTTTATCGAAAGACAACAGTACACTTAAAAATCAAAATGTATTACTAAAAGCCAGTAAAGACTCATTGATTAAAGAGCAGAAAACACTTCTCGGTAAATATAAAAATTTATCAGAAGAAAACGATTTATTAAAAGATTCGCTTTTTATATATCGGGGCCAAAATAAAACATTGAATTTACAAGTAGATAGCCTTAATACAAAAATTGAGAATCTTACCGAAGAAATGAATACAAAACTTGATTACATGGCTAAACAAGAAAAAATTTGGGGAAGAAAAAAATACTTCAATATTTCTTATGGTATGCCTTCATTAACCCGGGGTAATGGCTTAGAAAAATTAAATAGTGATTTTGCTGTGGCTATAAACCGAGGGAATACTTATTATTTGCACAAAAAGCCTCTTTTCGGAATGTTAAATTCGGATTGGATTGGACAGTCTTCGATATAGCAGCAGCAAAATATACCGTAGAAGAAAGTGATTTTGAAGACGGCGGAGATATTTATAAAGCTGAAATCGGAATGCAGTTTGGTCCTTCTATCACGATTAATCCGGTCGATTTCTTAAAAATAAACGTATATTTCCGTTATGATCCGACTTTCTCCGTCGCATATAATCAAGACAGTGATTTCCTGATGAACTATGGATCTTATTTTAATACAGGTTTAGCAGCTTCATACAAAGTTATATCTCTTGGTGCTGAATATCGTTGGGGTACGACTTCGTATAAGATAGATGAAGAAAATCAAGATTGGAAAGTATCAGGCGCATACCTATATGTTAGTTTCCGATTCTAATCTGTATAATTTATTATAGAGGCACAGCCGATAGGATTCCTTCTTATCGGCTGTGAATTTTTCGAACAATTTGCCAATATATAGATTTTATATCTGTATCTTGGGCAGATATAGCAAAACTACCGGTCTCTATGCGGCAATTGATACAGGGAGTACAAATAACTTCATCTTGAAAAACAAATCCAATTCGTTTCCCTATCGAATGCTCTGTTGCGTCTGCCCACTTTTCTACACAATCAGCAGCTACATGGCCCGTAATTTGATATATGAACTTACCTTTTAAGTTTTCTGCCGAATCTAATTTTATTTCTTCAAAATCATTAATAGTTACGATAGGTTCTAAAGAAATACTGTCTTCTACACGATCGGTGATATAATACCACCCATTTGGTCGCTCGTTTTTTTTCGGATTGCAGACACTCAACAAAAAGAGACATAAAGGAATACAAATAAACCTATTCATCATACAAATTGTAATCGAGGTAAAAGTACGTAAAACTTGGTTTACACCAAAGCATAAAATTTACATTTAGTACAAATGTACTATATTTCTCTGAATAGCTTTACCTCGTATTTCAAATTATTGGCAAAACAATTTAGAGATAAAGAATGTTTAAAAATAAACTGACATTTTATAGCCAGCTTTATACTCATAATAACAAAGATATCTTGTTAATATTAAAAAATTAAGTATATTTGAATTCTGACAATTATAAATGCATTTCTTTTTATACTTTATTCCCATCTCAATTAAACATAACAAAAAAATGAAAAAATTACTTTCTTTATGGATAACGGTTGTTATCATTCTATTTCAAGTTCAAGTCTCAGAAGCTTGTACCGGCATTACTTTAACAACAAAAGATAATTCTATGATTCTTGCCCGAACAATCGAATGGGGCGGCAGCGATTTAAATAGCCAATATGTTGTCGTTCCTCGTGGTTACGAACAGTATTCCTATATTCCCGGAGGAGAGCGATCGGGAATGAAATTTACAGCTCGTTACGGTTATATCGGGTTATCCGTCGAACAAAAGGAATTTGTGGCAGAGGGACTAAACGAGGCTGGACTATCTGCCGGATTATTTTATTTTCCCGGATATGGTCGATATGAAGACTATGATTCCAAACTGAAAGATTCCAGTATAGCCGATTTACAATTAGTATCATGGATATTGGGAAACTTTTCAACGGTAGACGAAGCTATGAAAGCTATAAAAAAGATACACATCGTGCCGATTGACCCGAGAGCCTCAACCGTTCATTGGAGAATGGCAGATATTACAGGAAAGCAAATCGTATTGGAGATTGTTGATGGTCAACCTAATTTCTATGAAAATACATTAGGAGTACTTACCAATTCTCCCGGTTTTGACTGGCATATGACCAATCTGAATAATTACATCAATCTTTATCCCGGGACTACTAATCCGAGGACACTCGGAAATATAAAACTTTCCTCATTTGGTGCAGGCAGTGGTTTCCTCGGCATTCCCGGTGATGTCACTCCCCCATCCAGATTCATACGTGCCGCTTTTTACCAGACTTCTTCTCCACAAAAAGAAACAGCGATAGAAGCTGTTATACAGAGCTTTCACATTTTGAACAACTTTGATATACCTATCGGTATAGAGTTTTCTGAAAGTGAAACGCCTATCGATATACCGAGTGCCACACAATGGACATCATCGACAGATCTTACACACAGAGTTATCTATTATCGTACTATGTATAATAGCGACATTCGTTGCATAGACTTGAAAGCCATCGATTTTAATCGTGTAAAATATCAAGCGGTTCCACTCGATTTGATAAAACAGCAACCTATACAGCCGGTACGAATCAATTGATCAATACTCGGTATACTTTGTAAATGTAATCACAAAAAGACCGTATCTATCATAACGATATGGTCTTTTTCCATTTTGGAAATATCGCCTTTATATTTGAATTTAATAATTAATTATAAATCAAATAATTATATAAATTTCAAACTATGGTATTTTAATTGCAAAGTATAAAACGAAAACTCTGTAATAGAGACATGTGAGAAATGGAAAAGCAGAAAATGGATCGTAAACAAGAAAAATTCAAAATCTTGAAATTCGGAGGAACTTCATTAGGAACCGTCGAGAGAATCAAACATGTAGCAAATCTTATTTGTAATAATGAGTTGAATCTGGTCGTACTATCGGCAATGTCGGGCACGACCAATTCATTAGCAGAAATAGCCTCATTACTATTTAATGGAGATATCGACGGTGCACAACGTGACATTGAGTGTTTGAAAAGCAAGTATATCGAAGTCGCCGATAAGCTCTATCTTTCTGCAAAGAGCATAGAAGAAGCTAAAAAGTTTATTCTGTGCTCTTTTTCATCGCTACAAACAATAGCTCAATCTCCCATTTCTTCAAAACAAGAAAAAATTATACTGTCACAGGGCGAATTACTGATAACTCGACTGATGCATATTTATTTGAAAGAAATTGGAATCGTATCGGTTCTGCTTCCTGCGATTGAGTTCATGCGTACCGACAGAAACGGAGAGCCCGATATACACTTTATCAAAAGGAATGTATGCAAATTATTAAAACACTATCCCAATAATCGTTTGTTTATTACGCAAGGTTATATTTGTCGTAACGTATCCGGTGAAATAGACAACTTACAACGAGGCGGTAGCGATTATACTGCATCATTATTGGGTTCTGCCTTGAATGCATGTGAGATACAAATATGGACCGACATAGACGGACTACACAACAACGACCCAAGAGTAGTATCGACAACTGCACCAGTGCGTACTCTGACTTTTGACGAAGCCTCCAAACTCGCTTATTTCGGTGCAAAGATTTTGCATCCGACATGTATCCTTCCGGCCAAATTAAAAAATATCCCTGTAAGGTTACTCAACACTATGAATCCCCAAGCTCCGGGAACGCTTATTTCCGATACTGCCGACACCGGGAAAATAAAGGCTGTTGCAGCCAAAGATAACGTAACTTATATTAAGTTGCGCTCTCATTATAAAATACCGTGTTACCGTTTCCTCGAAAAAATATTTCACTGCTTTGCACAATCCCATACACCTATCGATTTGGTTGTAACGTCTAATGTGGAAATATCTTTATCAATCGACAATAAGATACATTTGCCGAAAATAATCTCTATGCTGGAACGATATGCCGATGTTTCGGTCGAAGATGATATGGTAATTATTTGTGTTGTGGGTGATCTGAAATGGTATAATGTGGGCTTTGAACATCAAATAGTCGAAGCCTTAAAAGATATTCCTGTACGAATGATCTCTTACGGAGATAACTGCGATGTGTCGTTCGTTATGCGTCGTGATGATAAAAAGCGAGCTTTGGAAGCACTTAGCCAACGTGTCTTTTCTTAATAAATAGCAAAATAAACCTGTTAAAACGGGTGATAAAGTCAGACAAAAAAGGTCATTCTGAAAATGAATGACCTTTTTCTTATAAAAATAATTTTAATTCTACTAATTTACATCTTTCACTCCCGCAAGTTCCGGGTCGATCATAATACGTCCGCAATATTCACAAACGATAATTTTCTTACGCATTTTGATATCGAGTTGTCTTTGAGGTGGAATACGATTGAAACACCCTCCACAAGAGTCGCGTTGAATATAAACCACTGCCAAACCATTGCGTGCGTTCTTACGAATTCTCTTAAATGCAGACAACAAACGAGGCTCTACTTTATTTTCAAGTTTCTTGGCCTTTTCCCTCAGCTTTTCTTCATCTTGTTTGGTCTCCGAAACAATTTCATCAAGTTCGCTTTTCTTTTCATTCAAAATATGCTGGCGATCCTGTAAAATCTCCTCCGAAGCTGCGACTTCATTACTCTTGGCCTCTTGTGCTGCGATAAATTCATTGATACGTTTTTCGCACAATTGAATTTCAAGCGTTTGATATTCGATTTCTTTCGACAGAAAATCAAATTCTCGATTATTCCGCACATTATCCTGCTGCTTGGTATATTTCTCTATAAGCGTTTGGGCATTTTGTATTTCTACTTTTTTAGCCGACACAGCAGCTTTAAGGTCTTCTATTTCTGTATGAAAGTTTTTGATACGAGTTTCAAGACCTGCAATCTCATCTTCAAGGTCTTGAACTTCAAGAGGAAGCTCACCTCTCAATGTTTTTATTCTATCGATTTCCGAAAGAATGGTTTGCAAATCATACAGTGTTTTCAACTTCTCCTCCACTGTATATTCTTTCTCTGCTTTTGTTTTGTCAGTAGCCATACTTTACAAATAATTTATCGGATTTGTATCTACCTGTGTAGAATGGATTGCAAAGGTAGGGAATTTTTTTTGAATTATCTCACAAAAAATTTCTTTTGTATATTGTTCGCTCTCATAATGACCGATTTCGGCCAATAGTATATGAGATTCAAATTCGAAATAGTCGTGATAACGAATCTCTCCTGTAACAAACATATCGGCTCCGGCTATGACAGCTTTTGTCATCAATGAGGCTCCGGCTCCTCCACATAATGCTATTCGTGAAATTTTTCGGTTATGCAACGGAGAATGTTTTACGCAACCGGTCTTAAAAATTTCTTTCAGCTTTTCCAAGACCAACACTTCATCGACAGGTTCCGGTAAGGCTCCTACAACACCGCTCCCGACTTGTTCCCATCGGTTGGATAACGGAATCAAATCGAATGCCGGTTCTTCATACGGGTGGCTCCTTTTCAGCGCATCGATAACCGCTTCTTGTACATGTATAGGAACTATCACTTCCAAGCGCGTCTCTTGTTCCCGGTGAAACTCCCCTATCGTACCGCAATATGGATTAGCATAGGTTCCCGCACGAAACGTCCCTGTCCCTTCTTGTCCGAAACTACACTTGTCATAGTTTCCTATATGACCGGCTCCTGCTTCAAAAAGAGCGCTTCTTACGCTCTCGACATGAGTCGAAGGTACATAGGTAACCAATTTTATCAGTCGGCCGCATAACGGGTCTAAAACTCGAATTGAGGTCAATCCCAGTTTCCGAGCCATTCTGTAAGATACCCCCTCCGGGGCATTGTCGAGATTGGTATGGGCTGCATAAATGGCTATGTTGTGTTGAATAGCTTTAATGACAATCCTCTCGACATAACTATTCCCCGTTATCGATTTCAATCCCTTGAAGAGTAAAGGATGGTGAGATACAATCAAATTATATCCCATAGAGATAGCTTCGTCGACTACGGCTTCCGTGACATCGAGACAAACAACCGCACCCGAAACCGATTGAAACCGACCGCCCACTTGCAATCCTGCATTATCATAGGATTCTTGCCAATTCAATGGAGCGACCGATTCTATCGCCTTTATGATATCGTTAACTATTATCACGAATCTCTAATTCTTCGGGTTCACTTTTATACATAGTTCTTCTAACTGGGATTCCGCCAAAACAGAAGGTGCATTAAGCATAACATCTCGACCGGAATTGTTTTTGGGGAATGCGATGCAGTCTCGTATAGAATCTAATCCGGCGAACATCGAGACTAGACGATCCAAACCGAACGCCAAACCTCCGTGAGGCGGTGCTCCATACTTGAATGCATTGATTAAGAAACCAAACTGATCCAATGCTTGCTCTTCGGTAAATCCCAGCAAACGGAACATATGGTCTTGCAATTCACTGTCGTGTATACGGATAGACCCGCCACCCAATTCGACACCGTTGATAACCATGTCGTAAGCGTTCGCTCTGACGGCTCCGGTATCGCTATCCAATAGAGGAATATCTTCCGCTTTCGGGGAAGTAAACGGGTGATGCATGGCATAGAAGCGCTGGGTCTCCTCGTCCCATTCGAACAAGGGAAAATCGATAACCCACAAGGGTGCAAACGTATCTTTATCCCGCAACCCCAAACGAGAGCCCATTTCCAGCCGCAGCTCACAAAGAGCCTTACGGGTTTTCATCGCAGGACCAGCTAATATCAACAACAGGTCGCCTGGTTTTGCACCGAATCTTTCGCCCCACTTTTTCAAATCGTCTGCCGAATAAAATTTGTCGACCGATGACTTTGGCGTGCCGTTTTCATCGAAACGGACATAGACCAACCCTTTGGCTCCTATTTGTGGACGTTTGACGAACTCGGTCAATTCATCGAGTTGCTTACGGGTATATGTCGCACACCCTTCGGCACAGATACCGCCCACATACTCGGCACTATCGAACACCACAAAATTATGTCCTTCGGTTAAATCTTTCATTTCAACGAATTTCATACCGAAGCGCATATCGGGTTTATCGCTGCCATAGTATTTCATGGCGTCGGCCCATGTCATACGCAAAAACGGTTCGTTGAACTCAATGCCACGAATCTTTTTGAACAGGTGTTTAATCATACCTTCAAAAATATTCAAAACATCTTCTTGCTCGACAAAAGACATTTCACAGTCTATCTGAGTAAACTCGGGCTGACGGTCTGCCCGTAAATCCTCGTCACGAAAACATTTCACGATTTGGAAATAACGGTCGAATCCCGATACCATCAATAACTGTTTCAATGTCTGGGGTGATTGAGGGAGCGCATAAAACTCTCCCGGATTCATTCTTGAAGGCACTACAAAATCACGAGCCCCTTCGGGAGTAGACTTGATCAACACCGGCGTCTCCACCTCCAAGAAGTTCAATTCGTCGAGATAACGGCGAACTTCGAATGCCATCTTGTGACGTAATTCGAGATTACGGCGTACTACCGATCGTCTCAAATCAAGATAACGATACTGCATACGAATATCGTCTCCTCCGTCCGATTCGTCTTCGATAGTAAAAGGCGGTGTCTCTGCGGTATGCAACACGACCAAATTTTCGGCTATGATTTCTATTTCACCGGTCGGCAGATTGGCATTTTTGCTTGACCGTTCCGTTACCGTACCGGTCACCTGTATGACATACTCACGCCCCAATTTATTCGCTTTATCGCATAAATCGGCATCTGTTTCTTGATTAAAGACCAACTGTGTGATACCATATCTGTCTCGCAGATCGACAAATGTCATTCCGCCCATTTTGCGACTGCGTTGTACCCACCCTGCCAACGTTACCTTTTGGCCGACATGGTTCAACCGCAATTCTCCGCACGTATTCGTTCTATACATTATTATATGATTTATTTTCGTTGATTATACTCCGACATTCTTATGAAAAATTATCTTTGCAAAATTAAAATAAAACATC
>OGPW01002286.1_pt1 | contig 11081 bp, 13 predicted proteins | sample 1553061 | NCBI WGS metagenome assembly OGPW01 (sample SAMEA2580292, study PRJEB22360) | human gut metagenome | biome: human gut; feature: human-associated habitat; material: faeces | place: Denmark | collected 2008/2010
TGCAATTCCTATATGGGAGAGCTGCAGCGCATGACACAGTATAAGGATAAAACGGCAAAGGGTGAAACCGGTATAACCGCAGGGCTGTTTACGTATCCGTCTTTGATGGCTGCGGATATTCTGTTATATGATGCGGATTATGTTCCGGTTGGTCTGGATCAGAAGCAGCACGGCGGTAACGGTCAAAACGGCGATCGCGGCGTTTTGCAGATGACTTATGAGCGGGACGTTCTTATTCATGGGAATCCTCCCCGCCGATGGGCTGGGTGATGGGCAGCTCTAAGCGGACGGTCGTGCCGGGGCCGGGGCGGTCAACGAGCGTGAGCGAGCCGTGGTGACGCTGGACGATCTCCGTCGCGATGGAAAGGCCGAGGCCTGTGCCGCCGGATTCGCGCGATCTTGCTTTGTCGACGCGGTAGAAGCGCTCGAAAATGCGGCTGCGGTCGGCCTCGGGAATGCCGATGCCGTCGTCCGCGACCTCCATCCAGACAGTTTCGCCCTCGCTGCCCGCGGTGACACGGATGTGGCCGCCGTCGGGCGTGTACTTGACGGCATTGCTGAGGACGTTGAGCATGACCTGCTCGATGCGGCCGCGATCGCCCATGATGAGCGGGAGATTTTCGGTATAGTCGTGCGTGAGCTCGTGCTTGTGGCGGCGGGCCTCAAGCTCCGTCGAGCGGAGCACGGAGTCGATGGCGGCGGAAAACGGGAAGCGCGCCATATTCATCTCGCTGCGGCCGGAGTCAAGGCGCGAGAGCGTCAGAAGGTCCTGCACGATGTGGGTCATGCGGTCTGTTTCGCTGATGACGACATCGAGGAAGTCGTTTTCCGTCTCGCGGCTCAAGTCGTCGCCCGCCTCGCGGATGGTCTCGGCATAGGAGCGGACATTCGTGAGCGGCGTGCGCAGCTCGGGAGAAACATTGGCGACAAATTCCTTGCGGCGCTCCTCGGTCTTGCGGTGCTCGGTCACATCGTGCAGCACGATGAGAACGCCGCCGCTCTCCTCATCGGAGAAGGGAGCGAAGTAGAGCTCCACGCTGCGCTCGCCGACAGTGAGCTCGCCCTCAACATAGTCGCTGCGCTGCATGGTGATGACATGGGAAAACGGGCAGATGGATTCAAACAGCTCGCTGTACACGCACTCGTCCGCCGTGCGGCCTAAGAGCTCGCACGCGGCGGGGTTGCAGTGGATGAGCTTGCCGCTGCCGTCGTAGGCGACGACGCCATCGCTCATGTGGAGAAACAGCGTGTCGAGCTTGTTGCGCTCGTTCTCCACGGCTTCGAGCGTGGAGTGGAGCACGGACGCCATGTCGTTGAATGTGGTGGTCAGAACGCCGATCTCGTCCGTCGATTCGACAGCAAGCGTTTCGTCGAAGTCGCCGGTCGCGATGCGCTCAGCGCCCTCGGTCAGTTTTTCAATGGGGTCGATCATGGTCTTGGCGAGCAGGAACGACAAAAGCACCGAGACGAGAAGACCGACGAGCAGTGCTTGCAGAATGATGAACAGCAGCTCAGAGTTCAGCGACGAGACCGTGGTGCGACTGTCGCGGATGTAGATGATGAAGCTGTTGTCGCCGCCGGAGATGGGGATGGCAACATCCATATAGCTTGCGGCAAGGTCGCTGTGGTCGCCGACCTCGCCGTTGCGCGCGGTGAGGATATTTTCCGTCTGCTCAAGCAGCTGGCCGTCCTCGTTGCTCGAAGCAAGCACTTCGCCGCTGCGGCCGTCGAGAACATAGTAGTTGCGGTTGCGCGAGTCAATGCTCAGTGTGCCGGAGTAGGCCTCGAGCATCGTTTGCAGGCGCACGGCGCCGTCCTCCTGCGCTGCCTCTTCGCGCAGTGAGCTCACGAACGTGGCGTTGGACTCGCCGAACACTTCGCTCATCTGCTCGTAAAAATCGTCAATATAGAAGTTCGTGACGCTGGTCATCAAAAACGCGCCCACCACCGCCATCAGAGAGGTGACGAGCAGCAACATGATCATCACGAGCTTCATATGCAGGCTGCGGAACATAGCAGGAGACTCCTTTCCCGGAAAAGTGCGCGCAACTTACGCCTGCGCGGAGAAATAATAGCCCACGCCGCGGCGCGTGAGGATGTAGGCCGGCGCGGCGGGGTTGTCCTCAATCTTTTCGCGCAGGCGGCGGACGGTGACGTCCACCGTGCGCGCGTCGTCGCCGACGTAGCCATAGTTCCAGACCTGCTCCATCAGGTCGACGCGGGAGAAGACCTTGCCGGGGTGGCTGGCGAGGAACGTCAAAAGCTCATACTCGCGCTGTGTGAGGTCGATGGGCACGCCGTTTTTGCGCACCTGAAAGCTGTCGGTGTTGATGGTGATGCCGCCGCCGGCGCTCATGGCGTTGTCCTCTGCCGCGGGAGCGGAGAGCATCGTTGTGCGGCGGATGTTCGCTTTGACGCGCGCGAGCAGCTCGCGCATGGAAAAGGGCTTGGTGATGTAGTCGTCCGCGCCGATCTCAAGGCCCAAGATCTTGTCCTCCTCCTCTTCGCGCGCGGTCAGGATGATGACGGGCACGTTGTCACCCTCGGCGCGCAGCGCGCGGCAGACGTCAAAGCCCATCATTTTGGGCATCATCACGTCGAGAAGAATGAGGTCGGGCTTTTTCTCGCGCGCCATGGCGAGGCCCGCCTCGCCGTCGTAGGCCTCGAGCGTGTTATAGCCCGTACGCTGGAGGTTGAAGCGGATGATATCGACGATGTTTTTCTCGTCCTCGACAATGAGGACGGTCTTCTTCTGTTCCATCAGTTTTCTTTCTCCTGTCTCTCTTTTTGCGCTGTGCGCAGGGTGTGGACCTTGAGGATACCGCAGACGGTCTTCGCATCTTCGATCTCGCCGCGCATCACGCGTGCGAGCATGTCGGAAAACGGCGTGCGGTAAAGCTCTAAAAACTCGTCCTCGTCAGGATTTTGCTCACCGAAGGTCAGACCTTCGGCAAGATAAAGGTGCAGCACCTCGCTGTAGCAGCCGGGGGAGACGAGGAGCTTGCCGAGGTTCGTCATGCGCTTCGGCGTTGCGCCCGTTTCCTCCTTCAGCTCACGCAGCGCGGCCTCATCGGGGTCCTCGCCACGCTCCAGTTTCCCTGCGGGAATTTCCTCAAGCACACGGGAGAAGACGTAGCGATACTGCTTTACGGTGAGCACATTGTCGTTTTCGTCAAGAGCGACGATGGCGACACCGCCGGGATGCTCGGCGACTTCGCGTACGCTCGTTCTGCCGTTTGGCAGGAGCACGTCGTCGCGGTAGATATGCAGAATTTTTCCCTCGTAGATCGTCTCGCGGGAAAGCTGGCGTTCGGTCAGATCCATGATAAAACTGCCTCCTGAGTGCGGCGGATCGCCGCCAAAGCATGGGATAGATACCAAAATTATAGCACGGCGGCGGGCGGAATTCTACTATAAATTAAAGTGGATGGGCAGAATAGAGCGGAATGCGGCGTTTTTTCGAATTGTTACGTTTTTATGATAAAAAATTTTGTGAACAGATTTTTTGAGAAAAAATCACTGAAAATACTGGATTCTTGGAGAAATGATTGCCGCGAAAAGTTGCATATGGCAGAATAAACCTAACGACTTTTACTAACATTTACACCCCCTTGCTTTGTTTGCGATAAATACAACGAACTATCAAAGGAGAAAGAAAAAATGATTATCACACTACCCGCCGAAATCACAGTGACCGGAGAGACAGAATGCGCCGAGCTTACTATCCACCGCCCGTCTATCATGGTTGAATCCCGTACCCCTACACTTGTTACCTATTCGTTCATATGTGGGGACGATGACGGCTTGACGGAATGGCTTGCAGAAGCCGCAGACCTTTTTGACCCCCGTCTGTTTGTTCACGTTGGCTTTGATGGAATAGAGCTTGCTATCAAAGCTGTGCCCGCTGGTATGAATGAATTGCACGAATTCCCGCTTGATGTGAAGTACAGCGACGAGGAAGCACTTGCCCTTGCAGCGCTTGCATTCCCGAACAAGAAGTTTGACAGGGTATATTCAAATTGCCGCTTGCGCCGTGCGACCCCTGTAAATGCCCTTAGGAGCCGTTCTGAGCGATTTTAGGCCGTGCCAGTGTAGGACACGGGAAAGTCGTTGGAATCGCTCACAGACCCCCTGAAATGCGATTGCGGGCATATTACGATATATGGAACGCGTAGAATATGCTTTATCTGCCCCTAGGATGCGTTCTAAGCAACGATACCCTTGTACATAGTGTTCCTATACCCATTGCCCTTAGAAGCGCTTACAGAGCCTTACAGGGGCATTTATGAGGGGGTAACAATAAACCAATATTTGATGAGGTAAGAAAGATGTATATACCTGAGCTTGATTATCATTGCGACCTGTGCGCAGAAACATTGATTGAAGCAGACGTTTTTCCGGATTGGTCGAACCTTGTGTTTGCCGATAGCGGAAAGGAATTGCAGAAAAGACTTGAAAAGCGTGAGAATTTCCCCGCCGAACTTTTCAGCAATCTTGAGCTTTGGGTGGACGGCGCTGTCGTGTCCGATAGGAATTGTTCAGTGTATGTTCCTTTTGTCGCGCCTATTTCCGCTGTCATGGAAACATATTCCATTCCTCTTACGCCAGAGTTGACCGAGGGCGAGAGGGAATATATTGAACGCCTGATTTGCAAAGAACTTGGACTTGAAGAGGACGAATAGTTTTTCTTGTCGTTCACCCGTCTTTGTGTTTGTCTGTATGCACGTAAAAGGGCGGGGAAGCATCTGCCATGATGCACCCCGCCCATTACTTTTGTTCGGTAGCAAAAGTGACCAACAAACAGAGAAAAATCTTGTAGAGATTGCTACCTTGCATTATCTCAAAATAGACGTACAATATAACTTGTCGATTTTTCACCTATTTGTGATATCGGCTTGTACATAGATAACTGAATAGAAAGGACTTTTGAATGTCAAACAAACCAAAGTATTCAACCAAAAGCAGTCCCAAAGGGAAGTTTAACATTGAAACGGGGGAATTTGACCCGCCTGTACGTTTCTTCAATATCCCGTTTGAATGGGCGCAATATCTCACGGGGTATGAGTTTGAAGCCGTCAACAGGGATGGAACGCCGAAGCTCACCAAAGGCAGAAAGCCAGTAGAAAAGAAGATAGATTATCTTGACTTGATGATACTGGATTATATCAGAAGTTTCGCAGCCCGCCGAAATCGTTATTGTTTTGCTGAGTCCGCAGCCGTTGCTGATGCGGTTGGAATGGTAGGACAGGAACGGGAGATTTGCGAACGGGTATTGCAGCTTGCCGCGATTGGGTTTATACAGGTGAAGCAGGTCATACATCCTTACAAGCGTTCTGTCTTGCGTTTGCTTGAAGTAAATGAAAAAAAGATAAAAGAATGTATTCTTTCGAGAAAAGAATCGATTCTAAACGAGGTGCTGGAACTGCAAAAATCCCCTGACTTTACCGGAGATAAGTACACCTTTAAGACTTACTTACAAGAATATATACAAGAAGAATTACAAGAGGAAATACAAGAAGCATTACAAGAGAGACTATCAGAGGAACTATCAGATGAGGCCTGTAATGACGTTTTTGGAGTAGTTGAAACCCGCCGAGCGGTTCGAAAGCAATGACAGGGGCGGAGCGTGAAAGAAAGATATCTGCGAGGGTGTAAACCTTCCCGCCGCGCTATCATCGACAGCACCGGACAGCCCTCTACAAATGGTAGCAAACCTAACGTATCAAAGAAATGTATCAAAAGTGCTTGACAAGCGACATGAAAAGGGCTAATATCATCGTATCAAATATGACGTTCGTTAGATTGAATACTATCGAAGAAGAGAGGAACAGACAATGAGTGAGTACGGATATGCACGTATCAGCCGCCCGAAGCAGAGCATTGAACGACAGATAAGAAACATCAAGGCCAGTTATCCCGATGCGACGATTGTACAGGAAGCCTATACAGGAACAACACTTGACCGCAGAGAGTGGAACAAGCTGTATGACACCGTAGGCGCGGGCGATACCATCGTGTTCGACAGCGTCAGCCGCATGAGCCGCAGCGCTGACGAGGGCTTTGAAGCCTATGAAGAACTGTTCAACCGTGGCGTTGAGCTTGTCTTCTTAAAAGAGCCGCATATCAATACCGCTGTGTTTAAGACGGCGCTGGAAAAGTCCGTGCCGATGACCGGAACAAGCGTTGACTATATCCTTGAGGGCGTTAATAAGTATCTGTTAGCCCTTGCGCGCGAGCAGATTATCATAGCGTTCAATCAGGCAGAGAAAGAAGTCGAAGACCTGCACCAACGTACCCGTGAGGGCATCGAGACAGCCCGCTTGAATGGTAAGCAGATAGGGCAGAAGCGCGGCGTAAAGCTCACAACAAAGAAGAGCGTCGCCGCAAAAGCAGTCATCCGCGAGCACGCCAAAGAATTCGGCGGTTCACTGAATGACAGCGAGGTAATGAAGCTCACAGGGCTTGCCCGTAACACTTACTACAAGTACAAGGGCGAGCTGAGAGGGAGTAAGTAAGAGAGCTTTACAGAGTGCATAGCAGTAGGGCGGCATCCGCCGCCCGCTGTTAAATAATAAAGCAAGGGAGTTGTTCAATAAGGATAACAGAAGAAAGCCCGCATATTTGCGGCACAGAGAAGAGAAGCGCACCGCGAGACGATGCGCAGCACCTACCGAGAACAAACAAAGCGAGGGGCTACCGGAAAGAAAAGAGGGTAACATGAACATCACCGGAAGCCTACAACAAAACAAAGGGTATTGGTATGCTATGATACGAATACCTACGGAGAACGGAAAGAAGAAACAAAAGTCTATCAGTCTTCACATGAAAGTCGGTGAAGTCAAGAAAGCTGACGCGCAACGCGCTTGTGATGATGTGATATATCAGGCGCGGCACGACATGATTAGCTTTGACAAAGACAGCTTTGTTCGCTATGTGGATAAATGGCTTGTTCATAAAGAAGTGAGCCTTAGCCGGTCGAGTTGGCTTAGATATAAGCGTTATGCAAACAAGTATATCATTCCGTTTTACAATAATCGCGGCGCTATCCTGCAAGAAATGAAGACGCAAGATATACAGGACTTTGTTGACTTCTTGCGCAAGGAAAGAAAGCTGTCACCGAACACCATTCGCGCGTATATCGTCATCGTCAAAGGGACGCTTGATTGGGCAGTAAAAAACGAGCTGATACAAAAGAATCCGGTCAAGAATGCCGAGATTCCACCAGAGGTACGCAGTACTATTGGTCATGCACTTACACCGGAAGAGTTTCAACGGTTGCTGATTGAGTGCAAGGGGAAGACTATCTATACCCCTGTCTTTCTTGCCGCGCACTTGGGCTTGCGCTGTTCTGAAATTGCTGGGCTTTGTTGGGATTGTGTCGACTTTGATGCGAAGATTATCCATATCCGCCGCAAGCGGGTAAGCGTTGAGGGTGAAATCATTTTCGATGACCACATGAAGACAGAGAAGAGCCGCCGCGATTTACCCATGAGCGATGCGGTAGGAAATTTCTTGAGAGAGCTACAAAGACAACAGCGGCTTGACAAAATCAAGCACGGGAGACAGTATGTTAATACTGACTTTGTTTGCAGACAAGAAGACGGGGAAGGCTGTGTCGGCAATTCCATTGACGTTGCATTTGCCCGAGCTGTTGAACGTGCTGGAATTCCCAAATGCCGCTTGCATGACTTGAGACACACCGCCGCGACGCTTGCTTTGAAGAATGGCGCGAACTTAAAAGAAGTACAGGAGTTTTTGGGGCATTCCAACATTAGCACAACAGCAAATATCTATGCTCATGTCGATATGGAGCAGAAAAAGAGCATTGCCGACGGATTGGCGGCTACACTTGCTTGTTGAATACCTAACAAGATTCCTAACATTTTTGACGGCGCGGAAAAGTTGACGGTATTTTTCAAAAACTATAACCGTCAAAACTGTTACAAAAACCAACAATTTTTGGGCGAAATGGTGGCAGAAACGGCCTTGAAGAATGCCCCGTGATTATGGAAAATATGTTGCAGATAGCACACGGAATTCACCTTGACTTTGTTACGTTTTTGTGACAGCCCTTGTGCTGGGCGAAAAAGTATGCTACACTATCATGGAAACGCAAAGGAGGCGATGTGCCGTGGCGGAGAAAAAGGGGATAAAAATCGCGGCGCAGAACCGCAAGGCGTTCCACGACTATTTTGTCGAAGACCGCTACGAGGCGGGCATCGAGCTCAAGGGCACGGAGGTCAAGTCCATCCGCGCCGGCACGCTCAACCTGAAAGACAGCTATGTCATCGTCAAAAACGGCGAGGCGAACGTGCTGTCGATGCACATTTCGCCCTACGACAAGGGCAATATCTTCAACCATGACCCCGACCGGCCCAAAAAGCTCCTTCTGCACAAGCGCGAGATAGGCAAGCTCTATTCGCTCATCAAGCAGGACGGCTACGCGCTGATCCCGCTGAGCGTTTACTTCAAGGACGCGCGCGTGAAGGTCGAAGTCGGTGTGTGCAAGGGTAAGAAAAACTACGACAAGCGCGAGGACGCCGCCAAGCGTGACGCCAAGCGCGAGATCGACCGCGCGATGAAAGCGCGGAGATAAGGAGAGAAATTATGGCAAATCCGATCGTGACCATCGAAATGGAAAGCGGCGCGGTGATGAGCGGCGAACTCTATCCAGAGATCGCGCCCAACACCGTCAACAACTTCATCGCGCTGGCAAACTCCGGCTTTTACGACGGCGTGGTGTTCCACCGCGTCATCCCCGGCTTTATGATCCAGGGCGGCGACCCGGACGGCAACGGCACGGGCGGCCCCGGCTACGAGATCAAGGGTGAATTCTCCGCCAACGGCTTCAAGAACGATCTTAAGCACACGCTGGGCGTTCTGTCGATGGCGCGCACGATGATCCCCGACAGCGCGGGCAGCCAGTTTTTCATCATGGTGGCCGACGCGCCGCACCTTGACGGTCAGTATGCGGCGTTTGGTAAGATCACCGAGAATGCGCAGGCCGCTGTGGACATCTCCCGCGTGAACCGCAACATGTACAACGACATGCCGAAAAAGCCACAGGTCATCAAGACCATCCGCGTGGATACGCAGGGCGTTGACTATCCCGAGCCGGAGAAGATGTAATTTCGTTTCCTTTTGCTTTTGCATACCTGACGGGTTTCCCGTATTCGCGGCGCACTTGTCGTGCGCCGCTCACACGGGGGCGTACCGGTTTCGACGGGGGGGTGGAGGCAGGGTAAGCGGGCAGAGGCGCCTGGCCTCTATAAAACGGGTAACTTATAAATTAAAGAACAACAACGAAGTTGCTCTCGCTGCCTAAGTAGGCGGCCGTCTGAACCGGAGAGGCCACGGACCGGGGAAGGCGTCGTAAACGTGGCGTCCGTGAGGCGGGAAAGAGTTGACCTGCCCACGCATCATGACTCTACCAAAGCGTAAGGTCCGTCAGGTGTCCTTGCGCGGAGGGAATGTTTAAATCCTGACTGCGCCCGGAGAAAGTCCTGTTAAAGTGCTTTCGGACGCGGGTTCGACTCCCGCCGCCTCCACCATAAGTCTCGCCGTGATTTTAGTCAAATTGCGGCGGGCTTTTTGCGTTGACACATTGATGTTTGAATTGGACAGGGAAGTGTATTGTATGAAAAAAGTTCTATCGGTATCAATAAAGACGATCATCTTTTTTGTGGGTTGGGCCATATGCGTATCGGTTATCCCGATACCGGATACCGCAAGTGCGGTAATCTGGAGATTTTGGGCAGAACTGATCCCGCTTTTGTCCGTTATTGCGATCACACTTATTTTCTGGCTGGCAGATCAGAAAAAGATACGATTACATCTGACCGGGAAGCCTGTTTATAACATCATATTGGGCGGCGTAACAGGGACGATTTGGCTGGGGGCATCTGTGGGGATATTATCTATCCTCGGAGTTGTACAGATAGAGGGCAAAAATCAAATCGCTATGCTGTGGTTGTGGCTGCTTGCGGCTTTTCTCAATACCGTTATGCAGGAAATGCTGGTTCGCGGCTATTTATACCAGATGATAAAAAGTAACGGTAGCATCGCCGCCGCGATTATCGTATCTACGGGCTTATTTACATTTGCGCACGGCGGCGCGTTTGAGGCAGGAATCCTTCCTGTGCTCAATGTCATCACAATGAGCCTTTTTATGACGGCGGTTTTGGAATACACGGGTTCCTTGATCGCGCCGATCGTGATCCATTTTTTGTGGAACGGTGTGGGCGCGATCATTCTGGGAGGAGCCTCTCTGGCGGAAGATTATCCTCACTTGTTTGATATGACGATTCACGGCAATCCGATTCTGTCCGGCGGCAGCTGTAAAATCGAAGGTAGCATCATTGTGCTTTTTATGAATCTGGCGTTCTTGATTGGGTTTGTAGCCGCAAAAAAGAGAAAGGATCGGAATAGATAGTATCCGATTTGCTGTAATGAACTGTTCCTTACTTTGACGATGAGATGGGGGAATAACAACGTCCCGCTTTGCAATGTCCGCTACAACATCATCTATGAAAAAATCCCGAAAGATCATCTTTCGGGATTTTTTGTCAGCTGCTGAGTTCGCGGATTTCATCCTGAATGAGCCGACCCGCCGCGGCGGCGAGCTGGTCGATGCGGCGAATGCGCGCAAGGTCGCGGCCATAGATGGCGTTCGCGGCGGGAACGCTCGCGTTTTCACCCATGAAGACGGCGGCGACGCGGATGCCCTGCGCGCGTAGGGCGCGCACCTCCTCCGCCGTGTCATCGACGCCGATCTGCCCGTCGTAGTCGCGGCTGAGCGGGACTTTGCCGCTCGGCAGGATTTTGTGGCTGTCGTCGGGTGAGGCGTCGGTCAGCAGGATGAGCAGATGCCGGGGTGCGGGGCCGGGGTCAAAGCTGACCAGATCGCCTGCCGCCCGCAGGGCAAGGCCGTCGCGGTTCCAGCCCGATGCAAAATACTGGTCGATCCCCTGCAGGCTTTTGTCCGCAAAGCCCTACATAACGCCGATTTGGTGCCAGACGGCTCCGGACACCCTTACACAACTCCCATTCGGTGCCAGCAGGGAACCCGCCTCCCCCAACCG
>OGPW01002296.1_pt1 | contig 11046 bp, 8 predicted proteins | sample 1553061 | NCBI WGS metagenome assembly OGPW01 (sample SAMEA2580292, study PRJEB22360) | human gut metagenome | biome: human gut; feature: human-associated habitat; material: faeces | place: Denmark | collected 2008/2010
GTTGTGTCGAGCGAGGCCGAGCCAGTGACGAAAGGGACGAGGGTCCGCGCAGTCGAGTCCGCGCAGACCCTCGCCCCACCAAAATGGTTAGAAATCATACATTGAACAAGCCTGGTGCCAATGTGGACATTAATTCGTTACACGGCGAGGGCGACCCCTTCAGCGAAACGTTACGTAGCAGGGCAGCGGCCCTCCCAGCAGCGGGCGCAGCCACGGGCGATACGCCTCCGTGACGCCGTTGCCGCGCTCGTTGATGTACTCGGGTGGCACGCAGCGCTCCTCGAGCATGACGCGCTCGATGGGGATGCGCACGAGGCGTGCCTCGTAAGGCTCGGTCGAGACGCGCTCGATGCCCACCATCGTGCCCGAGTCTCCGTCAAGCGCGGCCCGCACCGCCTCGCGGCCGCAGGTGATGGCTTCCTCGCGGTCCACGGGGCTCTGCCACGCAATGGAGCAGCGGCCGATGAGCCCCGGCTTCTCGGAGCGTGCGCGACAACCGAGCTCGGAAATGATGAGGCGAGCGAGATGGGCGGAGACATCGCCAAAGTAGGTGGCACGCTCCGTGCGCAGAAGCGGCATGGCCACGGGCTCGCCACCCGCCTTGTGCAGCCCTTCGCTCACCACGATCACGCCGGAACGCTTCTCGTCCACGAGGCGTTGAGCATCGTCGAGAAAGGCCCGCTCGTCGAAATCTCGCTCGGGCAAGAATATGAGGTCAGGACCGCAGACGCCGGACTCGTCCGCAAGCGACGAGGCCGCGGCCACCCATCCCGCGTTTCTTCCAAGCGTCTCAACGACCGAGATGTGCGCGGGAAGCCCATGGACGTCCGCGCACATCGCCGATACACTCGCAGCCATGAAGCGCGCCGCACTCGCAAAGCCGGGCGCGTGGTCCGTGACGGCAATGTCATTGTCCATGGTCTTGGGAATGCCCACGACGTCGACCTCGACGCCCTGCTCGCGACATGCCCGCCAGATCTTGCCACACGTGTCCTGCGTACCGTTGCCGCCCGTGCAGAGCAGCCACCGGATGCCCTGGCGCTCAAGGGCACGAGCGATCTCGACGTAGTCATCCGGGCCGAGCGGCTTTCTGCTCGACCCGATGGCCGAGGAGGGAGAGCTCGGCAGCATCTCGAGGCGAGACGCCAGCACGCCCGCAAAATCGAGGAGGTTGCCCTCCGTGATGCCTCCCACGCCGCCGATGGCTCCGAGCACCCGTCCCACGGACGGGTTGGCTAGTGCCTCGGTCACGGCACCGTACAGCGACGCGTTGATGACGGCCGTGGGGCCGCCGCCGTGCATAACGAGAAGGCCGTCCGCTCCCATGGCGCCCTCCTACTCCGCGTACTCATCCACGAGCGCCGCGAGCTCCTCGTCTTTGCAGCCCGCGCGGAACACCGCAAGGAAGTTGGGCGTAATGGCCTGGCGCACGATGGCCGGGTCGATGGCGCGGATGGCGGCCGGCAGGTCCTTGGCCACGGCGCGCTTGACGCCATCGAGGATGCCGGCGTTTCGGTTCTGCTGCTCGCGGCGCTCGGGCGGGTAACCCTGGCCGATGGGCGCGGAGAACGCGGAGGTGAAGATATTTCTCAGGTTGATGTCCGCACCCCAGCCAAAGCCCTTGGCGTAGGGAATGGACAGGCAGTTGCCGGCGTTGATCTGAGCGAACAGGTAGGCGTCAGCCGGCTCCCCGCAGTAGCCGCACACCACGCCCGGGAACATGTTGCACGACAGAAGCGCCCCCTGGCCCGTGCCGCATCCCGTGACCACGAAGTCCACGGCGCCGGAGTTGAGCAGAAGCGAGGCCTGGATGCCCGTCATGACGTAGGTGATGCAGGGGTTGTCCGCCGGGTAGTCGGCAGGATTGCCGCTCGAGACGTCTGTCTGCGACATGCCGGCGTTCACCACCGTGTGACCGAGTGGCTCGGCGACGTCCTTCAGGATGCCGAGGATGAGCGCGTTCTTGGGTGCCTGGGAGAACTCGTTGACGAGTGCGATCTTCATGGTCTGGTCCTTTCTCGGTGACAGTTGGGGGCGGGTCGTTTTGTCACCGTGAGGTGGCAAAAATGCCGGGGTCAACTGTCACCGCGCAAACGGAAAAGGGGCGCCCGTCCGCAGCGCGGGTGCCCCTTTGGAAGGAGGTTCTGGGCAGCTAGTCGAGCGCCTCGCCGGCGAACTCGAACCCGTAGCGGCCGCACGAGCCAATCATCTTCATGTAGTCCTTGATGTATTGCTTGGCGGCCTGCTCGCCCCATGCCATGAGGTCCATGTAGTCGATGTTGGGGTTCTCGTTGAGCTTGTCGTGCATGGCCTTGCGCTGGTGCTTGAAGAGGTCCGTGCAGACGTTGATCTTGTTGATGCCCAGCTCCACGACGCGGCGGATGTTCGCCTCGCCCGCGCCCGAACCGCCATGCAGCACGAGCGGCATCTTGAGAGCCGCCTTGAGCTCGGCCAGGCGGTCGAAGTCAAGCGTGGGCACGAAGTCGTCCGGGTACTGGCCGTGCGCCGTGCCGATGGCCACGGCAAGGGCGTCACAGCCTGTGCGCTCCACGAACTCGCAGGCCATGTCGACCTTCGTGTACATGTCGTCCGTGCGGCCATCGCCCGCCGCGGCCTGGCCCACGTGCCCCAGCTCAGCCTCGACGGAGGCGCCGTGGGCGTGCGCCATCGCAGCCACCATGCGCGTGCGGCGCACGTTCTCCTCGAAGTCGTAGCTCGAGGCGTCAATCATGACGCTGGAGAAGCCAGCACGAATGGCGCGACAGGCATTCTCATAGGTGTCGCCATGGTCGAGGTTGAGCGCCACGGGAACGTCGACGTCCTTCGCCATGGAGCGCACGAGCGGCGCCATGTACTCAGGCGTGGCGTGGGCGTTCATCTGGCGGGGTGAGATGTCGATGATGACGGGCGAGCCCTCCTCGGTGGCGGCGCCGATGATGGCGCGGGCCTGCTCGAAGTCCACGCAGTTGATGGCCATGACCGCGTAGTTGTGCTCGCTGGCGTGCTGCAGCATTTCCTTCATCGAGACGTACATGGGCATACCTCCGATATCTTGTGGATGTCTGTGACCATCCGTGCCAACAAGGGGATGCCCCGCCCGACACATTGGGGAGGAGGAGCGGGCGGGGCACAAGAGAGGGCTTAGCGGGGAACAGGCCCGAGGTTTCTGTCGATGGACTCGTCAAGGAAGGCCATCTCGTCGTCGGACAACGTAAGCGAGAACGCCTGACAGTTCTCCTCGGCCTGCTCGACGTTGGCCACGCCCACGAGCGAGGTGGTGACGAACTCCTTCTGTGCCGCCCAGACAAGCGCCACATGAGACAGTGGCCTTCCGTGGCGCTCAGCCACGACGTCCATGTCCTTGAGCAGCAGCTGGATCTGGGAGAACATCGGGTCCTTGAAGTAGGGGTAGAACGTGTAGCGGATGTCCTTCTCGTCAAAGTGAGGCAGCTCGCGGAAGGCGCCCGAGAGGATGCCCGCGCCCATGGAGCCGTAGGCCATCGTCATGATCCCTTGCTCATGGCACCACTCGAGGTCTGCCTGGCGCTCGCGGTTCACCATGGAGAACGGCAGCTGCACGGCGTCCCGGATGCGTTCGATCTGGCTGTCAAGTCCGCCGATGTCGGCGAAGGTGACATCGGGAACCTCCTCCAGCACCAGATCGGCATCGTTCTCGTCGGGCAGCAGTTCCAGGGCGAGCCGGCCCGACGGGTCGACGATGACGCGCTGCCCGTTGGCGAACGTCTCGTGCGCCAACGCTCCCGAGCGCCGGATCACGCTGGGGTTGCCGCCGCCATCCGCGACGATCAGACGCCCGTCATCAAGCACCTGGCGGATCGTGCGGACAGAGCCGAGCATGTCCGTGCCGCGCTGCTCGACCAATACCATGTTCTCGTTGAGCAGCACGCAGGCGCCGGCCGTCAGCCGGGACGCGTTGACGTTGGCTGCCACAGGCACGACCAGCCGCCTGCCGCCCGTCAGGATCTCGGCCGACGCATGCTGGACGCCGAGCTCGTCGGTCATCGACGAGTCGACCTTGACCATCGTCGCGAAAGTCTTCGGGGGCTGGGCCATCTGCGACAGCTGCGCTTTCGCCTTGGTGAGTTCCTTGCCCGCGCGCGACAGCGCCTGCGCGAGCGCATGGTTCTTGGCCATCAGCTGGTCATTGGCGGCCGCCAGCTCACGTGCGACGTTCTCCCGTATCTTCCTCACGTCCTGTCGTGCCGTGGCGCTTTCGGCACCCGTGCCCGCCGATGAGACCGGCCCTGAATCAGGTAGGCCTGACGGATGGTCCTGCGAATTCCATATGCCATCCGGAGTGCCGTCGTGCATGATATCGTTCACTGTTCGCCCCTTTTTCGAGCACGCTTCCCTATCAGATTACGCGCCCGGCGAATCGCCGGGGCCGCGACGGCCACAATGACCTTGGCAATGGCGCCGACAGCGGAGCCGGAGTCGCCCGCTCCGTGCACCGCAGCGGGCGCGAAGGCCGATATGCGCAGGGATTCATGCATACCGGATATTGTCCCAACGATTTCCGACAATCGACGGTATGCTTGACGAAACTTTGCAACCTTCTGACGAATCGTATGACGTGTCCGACGTGGAGGCGTTCGCGGCCGCGCACCAATCGCCCTCGGACACCATGGGTGACGGTGACGGCACCGCGGCCGCGCCGACGCTGTCGAAGCCTGGTCTGCTTGTCATGGATGTGGATTCCACGCTGATCGACGAGGAAGTCATCGACGAGCTCGGCGAGGCGGCCGGCAGCGGCGACGAGATAGCGAAGGTCACCGAACGTGCCATGCGCGGGGAAATCGAATTCTGTGATGCGCTGCGTGAGCGTGTCGCATTGCTCAAGGGACTGCCCGTGAGCGTGTTCGACACCGTGCACGACAAGCTGCACTTCACCAATGGCGCGTTGGCGCTGATCGACGAGCTTCACCGTCATGGTTGGAAGGTCGGCGTCGTGTCCGGGGGATTCCATGAGGTCGTTGACCGTCTCGCCGCCGAAGGGCATATCGACCATTGGCTGGCGAACCGTCTGGAAGTGGTGGATGGCGCGCTGACCGGCAAGGTGCTGGGCAATATCGTGTGCAAGACGGTGAAACTGCATGCATTGCAGGCGTGGGCCGCCCGAGACGGGGTTCCCATGAGCCAGACCGTGGCGGTCGGCGACGGCGCGAACGACATCCCGATGATTCAGGCGGCCGGGCTCGGCATCGCCTTCTGCGCCAAGCCGAAGACTCAGCTCGCCGCCCACGAGTCCATCAACGAGCGCGACCTGACCAAGGTGCTGGACTTCCTGCGCTGACGTCGCACGACGATAGCGCCAAGACCACCCTCAGTCGCTTCGCGACAGCTCCCGCCAGCGGGAGCGTGATAATTGCCCCCGCTGGCGGGCCGAGCCGTAAAAAAAGCAGAGCCATTTGTAGACGAGGGCGAGCGACAGCGAGACTGGGGGTGGTTTCACTTACCTCCAGTCCGCAACGCGCACCTCGTTACCGGCAGCGCGCGGCTTCGGAGAGTCGGGCTCCTCGCGCCCAGTCGGCGGCGCGCATCGCCTTCTTGCCCTGCGCCTTGACCTCCAGCAATTCCAGAGGTGTGGAGCCTGTGCCGATCCAGACATTCTTCTTGCCAGCTGCGAGCGCCCCAGACACCAACGACCCGGGTACGTTCGGATTGGTCATATCGGCCGGGTGCGCCCGCAGCACGTGCAGCGTGGACAGCCCATCGTCGAGCCCGAGCCCGTCTGCATCCAGTTCGGTCCATGCCCCGGGATTCGGCGTGCACGCGCGAATCTGACGGTCGACCGCTTCCACCGGCGCACTGAAATCGATATGCGCGTCGTTGACGCGGATCTTCTCCGCCACCGGGTAATCGCCTTCCGCCTGTTCCACGGGATCGGCGGTACCGTCCTCGACGGTGCGCAGCGCGTCGCGCAGCACCAGCGCTCCGGATTCTCCCAGACGGGTCAGCAGGTCGCCGGCGGTCTCATGCTCGCCGATCGGCGTTTCGGATTGCACCAGCAGCGGGCCGGCATCCATCGCTCGCGTGATGCGGAACACGCTGGTGCCGGTCATATCGTCGCCCGACCAGATGGCTCGTTGCACGGGGGCCGCGCCACGCCAATGCGGCAGCAGCGAGAAATGCAGGTTGTACCAGCCGCAGGGCAGCGCGTCCAGCACGGACTGCTTCAGGATTCGTCCGTATGCGATGACCGCGGCGGCCTGTGCGCCGGTAACCTTCAGCTCGTCAAGGAACGTCGGCTCGGCCGGGTCGGATTCCAGTACCGGCAATCCCAGTTCCAGCGCGGCAGTCTTGACCGGGCTGGGCGTGAGCTTGCGTCCGCGTCCGGTGGGCGCGTCCGGGCGGGTGAGCACTGCGACCACTTCGAAGTGCTCGCTGTCCGCGGCGAGGGCGCGCAGGGACGGCACCGCGACGTCAGGCGTGCCGGCAAAGAGGATTTTCAACATGTGTTCCGTTTCCTTCCACGGTATTGGGACTTCAGGCCATTTGCCCTGTCATCATCGTCGAATGCCGGACGACGTGCGGACGGGCGGAGGTCACTGAACCGCCGGGATATCGATGCCCTGCTCGATCAGCAGCTCGCGCAGCTTGCGGGCGTCCGAGAAGCGAATGCCGCGGATGCCGGCCTCGTTCGCGCCCGCGATGTTCATCGCCTTGTCGTCGATGAATACGCTGCTTTCGGCGCTGATGCCGAACTCCTCCAAGGCCTTCTCGTAGATGTCCTTGTGCGGCTTGCGCATGTGCACGTACCCCGACACCAGACGGCCGTCGAGCCGCTGCAGGATCTCGCAGTGCTTCAGCGCGATCGGGAACAGTTCCTTCTCCCAGTTCGACAGGCCCCATACTCCAATGCCGGCGGCCTTCAGATCGTTGACGAGCACGCGGGCACCCGGCACGACGCCGGTCAGGGAATCCTCGAAATTGTCGAGATAGTAGCGCAGGATATCCGCCCACTTGTCGCCGTAATGCTCGCGCATCCACGCCACGCCCTCGTCGGGGCTTGCGCCGCCGTCCATGCGGTCGTTCGCGTCGTAGAAGCCGGAGATGTCATTGTCGAGGAACTGGTCGATGGTCTCCTGCGAATACCTGGGCAGCAGCACGACGGACGGATCCCAGTAGATCAGCACGTTGCCGAAGTCGAAAATCACGTTGCTGATCGGCTTGCCGTCGGCGGCCGCGGCGGGTCCCTGCGCCACCAGCACGTCATGTTCCATATCCGGTTCGCCCGGCCAACCCTTCATGATGCCTCCATCCATATGAACGATTCCAATGAACGATTCCGCGGCGCGCGGCCGCGCACATCCATGGTTCCATGCCATCGAGACGACGCGGTGAATCATCCGCCACACCGATGCATTCCGGCATGCAACTATAAGCGCCGCGTCTGAAAGCTTTCGTCCGAATCGTTTCGGCAGCCCCGAATCTACGCGGCAGATGTCATATACGCCGACATCAATCAGCGCCATAATCGCCGTGAGCAAGACAACGGTCGCCGTGCCAGCACCCGTCTGAGCTAGAGCATTCTCGGAAAGAGGAATCCTTCCGCGCCTTGCCGGCCGTCTTGGTCTCCGCCAGTGAATCAGGCCCGGCCTGCATGGTGGCACCGGATGCAGTGACGGCCTGGTCAAAACGATTCCGCCTTTCGGTCGCATGTTGTTTTATGTCATCGAAGCCGTTCCACGACCACACGTTCCGGTATGTCCCGAATGGTTTTGCGCACAGGTGAGATGCATTTCTCGACCGAATACATTGCCACGAAATGCAAAAAACAAGCGTTCTCGACATTTCGTGCCACGCGACCGACACGAAAAATCCGCTCCGAATAACAGAATCGCCATTTTCCAATGATTCCCAGTTTCGGTCTCATGGCTCGAAACGACATGTAACCGGGTAAATCTGATTTTGTGGCACAAGAAGTGGGCCGAATGCCGAAAACAGCGATTTCTGACGTTTCGTGGCAAGGAATCCCCGTCTCATCTCACCAACCGAAACAAAAGGTTCCGAATGCTGATTCAATCGGCAGTCAGACATGTCACACCGCCGCTTTCCTCGAAACGACACCTCGACGCGGCGGATAATCTCTCGGATCAGATCAAATCCTTGGGATCGATTTGGAACCGCAGTTCGCCGGGAGTGCGCGACGCCATGTGACGCGCCACCGCGGACCGCAGGCGGACGGCCAATTGGGCACGCATGCCGACCGGCACACGGACCAGGGCCTTGACCCGGTCCTGCATGCTCTCCAGCTCGCGTTCGCTCACCGTCACCGGAGCCGCTATCGGCACCGGCCCCAGCATGCCGGGTATCGGCTCCCCCGCAACATCCAGCGAGGCCCAATCGCCGCGCAGCACGCCGATATCGTCCAAGGCGGCCATCACCGCATCCCGACGCCCCCATACGCATGCGACCGCGCACACCGGAGGCATGCCGGCCTGCCCACGCTCCAGCAATTCGTTCCGGGCGAGCGACGCCGAATCCCACATCATCAGCGCATGGGCCACTGCAGGATCGCATTCACCAATCAGCAGACCCTGTCCGCCACGAGTGCGGGGCGCACACAACGCCATGACCCGCATCCACGCCGTCAGCGCGTCCACGCGGGCGTCCACACCCGGCGCATACAGACTGTTCCACGCGTCCAGGATCGCCACGGCACGATATTCGCCGGCATCCTGCTCCGATTGACGGGATGCAGGCAGCACGCGGGGCTCCGCTCCCGGCGTGGCGATGACGATGCGCGGCGCATCATCCACGTACTCGACGACGCCTCGCGGCTGGCTCGGCGACGATATGACGACGGACACACCGCGGAACAGGCCGCCCAGCTCGCGGGCGGTGCCGGTTGCGCCAACCCGTATCACGCGCATGCGCTCGCAGCCGCAATGCGGGCAATGCCAGTCGACCGCCGCCGCAGCGCACCACCGGCAGCGCGGCACCCCATCACCCATGCGCCCCAGCGGGCCGGTGCATTTCGCGCAACGAGCCTGCGCATGGCATTTCACGCAGCCCAACGCCTCCTGCATGCCGTCCGAGGGGATGGACAGCAGCACTGGCCCTGTCTGCAAGGCCTTCGACAACACCGTCACCGCGGTATGCGGCACGCGGGCGCCTATGCTCGGGTCGGCGAGACGCGCCAGCTCCTCGCGGTTCAGCCACCGCACCCACGGCATCTGATCCCTGCGAGCGGCTGGCAACGGCGTGACGGATGCGCTCGGGCCGCTCACGGCAGTCACGGCCGTGTGGTCCTCGCATTCCCATTGGCTCAACGGGCTACGGGCGTACGACAGCGCCACAAACACTCCCCCGTGCGACTCGGCGCGCAGACGCATGACGCCGCGTGCCTGCGCGTACGGCATCATCCCGTCGGCCTGCTGGTACGCGGCATCATCCACCATCATGAACAGGGCCGGCCCCTCGACCGGAGCATACATGGCGGCGCGCAGTCCGATGACGCACCCGACCTGACCGGTCGTCGCCGCCAGATAGGCACGGTACCGTTCCGCCGGCGGCAGTCCTGCGGCCAGCACGACGAAGTCACCGGAGTATCCGCCGTGCTCGGCGCCGCCCGGCGCGAAACGGGACAGTCCCAGTCCCTCCAGGGCAACGGCGAGATCCTCGCACTGTCTTATCCCGGGCAGGACCACCACGGCGGCACGGTTCTGCCTCATCGCGGCAGCGATCATCCACGCAGCGTCACGAGCCCACGCACGCGCTCCCGGACGCGCATCCATCACCAGGGCGGCGAACGAGCTGCCCTCCAGGGATGAGCGCAGCATGGCGGCGCCGTCATATGAAGCCTGTATCGTGTCGAAGCACCGTTGCATCAGTTCGTCCGAGACGTGCGAGAATCTGGGCCTTCCCACCCATAGCGAACGCGCGGCCAGTTGCTGTTCGCCGTCGATGCGTGCCACGCGCGGGGGGACCGCCAGGCGAAGTATGTTGGCCCGCGTGCCGCCATAGGCGTCGGCGATGCGCGTGATATCGTCACGCATGGATTCGGATACCAGCATGTGCGGGCTGATCACCCGTTCAAGAAATCTCAGCGCGGAGCGGGGCGTGGCGCTGGCTGCCGCGCGCTTCCAGATCACGCCGTTGAGGAGCCTGCCCCCGAACCGGACCCGCACCATGACGCCGGGCCGTGCGGCCTGCGACCACCGCTCCTCCACGAGATAGTCGAATGTCTGGCCCAGATGGGTCGCCTGCACGTCCAGCACCACCTGCGCGATCGGGTCTTCCGCGGCCACAATCTTCTCGGCGGGCGCGCGCTTGCGGCGTTTGCGCGGCGCCATGCCGTCAAACGCCAACTGCTGCGCGTCATTCGTACTCATGGTTCATTTGTATCACGCCACCGGTGAAGTTCGCCTCAGGCGGCAACCTTCTCGGGGTGTCCGGCGGCTTTTCTGTGTATGCATGTTGTGTGTATAGACAAGATCACCCCCGGTTTCGCTTCGCGGCAGCCTCCGCTGGCGGGGACGTTACGAAGTGAAACCGAGGGTGATCGTTGTGATTTGCCAGTCAGCGGATGGCGGCCTTGAGCTCGTCGACCTTGTCGGTGCGCTCCCACGGGAACTCGACGTCGACGCGGCCGAAGTGACCGTATGCGGCGGTCTTCGCGTAAATCGGGCGCTTGAGGTCAAGCTCGTCGATGATCGCGGCGGGACGCAGGTCGAACACCTTGCGCACGGCCTGCTGGATCTGCTCGCGGGTCACGCCGATTTCGGTGCCGAACGTCTCGACGTTGACCGACACCGGTTCGGCCACGCCAATCGCGTAGGCGACCTGCAGCTCGACACGGTGCGCCAGCCCCGCGGCGACGATGTTCTTCGCCACCCAGCGGGTCGCGTACGCGGCGGAACGGTCGACCTTGGACGGGTCCTTGCCGCTGAACGCGCCGCCGCCATGGTGGGCGGCGCCGCCGTACGTGTCGACGATGATCTTGCGGCCGGTCAGGCCGCTGTCACCCTGCGGGCCGCCCACAACAAAGCGGCCGGGGGGGGTGATGTAGTACTTGGTGTT
>OGPW01002304.1_pt1 | contig 11026 bp, 9 predicted proteins | sample 1553061 | NCBI WGS metagenome assembly OGPW01 (sample SAMEA2580292, study PRJEB22360) | human gut metagenome | biome: human gut; feature: human-associated habitat; material: faeces | place: Denmark | collected 2008/2010
GCACTGTCAGCACCATCGTGTGCAACTGGTTCGGCGCAGGCAACGCAGGCCTTGCCGACCCCAACAACGACTCCTCAATTCAGAGCTATGCCAACATTTATGACCAGAACTGGTTGATGAAGGGCAACTGCATGATCGCGCCCGGCGTCGAACGTGTCGATACCATCAAAACCGATTCCGGCTATGAGATGAAGAGCATCTGGTCTCGAAATGACCTGAGCGATACATCGATTCTCAAGCTCTCCACCGCGACGGGCTATATCTACGGCTATGTGCAGGATCTGGAAAGCGGCATGTGGCAGTACATCATTCTGGACTTTGCCACCGGCGAGACGGTATTCACCATGGACGTCTCCAACAAATAGGGATACAACAACATGGCTATCGGTATGTATGCCGGAAACAGCGGCAACGCGCTCTACTGCCCGACGGGCTATCTGGAGCTGCTCAGATTGCAGGATCGCTTCGTCTATCTGCCCGAAATGCCGTACCGAGAGGTCGACCTCGACCAGGCGGCGAGAAATGTTCTTTCGCAGGAACAGTTTGCGCTTGACGGCGGCGAAGGAGAAGTCGCGAGCTGGCGCAATACCGTCACAGTCGAAAATGTTCATCCCAACACGACGGTCGCATTCCGGATGAACAATCTTTCCGGAAGCGCCGCTGAGCTGAAGCTCTATGGCTACGGTGCAGACGGAAAGCTGGCGGAGGTCGGCAATGAGCTGTGGTCGATCACGGATGAGACAGGCGCTGCCGTGGATACCCTGTCCGATGGCACACTGTATGAGCTGCGTGTCAGCATCGCAGACGGCGGTGCGCTTGATCTGAGCGAGGCGGAAAAGGAGATCAAAATTTCCGTTGTACTTGTAAAGTAAGACTCAAGGAAAGCTGTCAAAAAACTACAAAATCACCCCCGTTTCTGATTGATATGCTCCCTTTATGAGAGACAGTGAAATAAAAACACTGTCAATCACGAAGGGAGCATTGTTCATGTCAAGAAGGAAAACCAGCAGATCAGAGCAACTGTCGGCGGCGAAAGCCTCTGCATGACATGTGGACGCGTCAGCCCTTTGTCCACGCAGTCTACCTTTGAGGACTTGGCGGTGGATTTCGAGGGTACAACCGCCAGTGGCGCGGAGCGATTCTACCGGCGGACGCTTGACAAGCTGCGCATGAAGCTGCTTGAAAGCAGGCTTGTCCATACCGTGACGCTGAAGCAGACCGAATGCCGCAAAAGGAACAAAAAAATAGCCGCCGCTGTCTACCTGTATCAGGCGGACAACGACGGCGAATGGGGTGAGATTTCGTTTGATTTTGAGGCTGGAACAGCGGAGATCATCCGGTTGGCAGAGTGGGATTCGACGGTAAGTAAGAAATTTGCAAAACAGGCAATCTATCATCTGCAAACTTCTCCAAATCATAATCTGCCCAAAGATGGGATAATGATATTTGAAATATGATTCCCGTATTTTAAGGCTGAATATCTTTCACCTTATTTGTCGTCGTGCAGTTCTTTATACAGACGATCCGCCAAAGCTCTCATCACAGCCTGATACTTATCTGCATCCAAGAAGAGCTGCTCATATGCTGCGGTGTTCTCCATATAAGCTTCCTGTGCGGTTGTATCAAAAATCCCCGGAAAAAGACTTCTCTCATATACTTGGCGATCCTCGGTCTTTGCGGCTTTTTTGGCTTTAGAATCCTTGCGCATTTTTTGATACAGCGTATCAACCATTACACGGTCTGCATCTGTGAATTCACCATAGAATTCCTCATTGATGCGCTGGATAATCTCGTCCAATGGACTGGTACGATCTTTTTGACCACCAGCCCGTTTTGGCTGAGTCGGTTTCCAAGATCCAGGCTTGCTTTCAAGTTCGATTGCACCTTCATATGTCTTTTCCAGACGATAATATTCCAGCTTGACTCTATTATCAAGGTCAAATGGCTGTACGGGATCGGAGGGAAGCAACTTTGCTAAGTAAGAGCAGAAAACGTACTCTTTGTGCAGTTCCTTATCGAACATACGGGTAATTTGAGAAATGTAGTTATACCACTTAACGAGCGCACGGACTTCTCTACGAAACTGATAGCGTTGCTCTTGATTGAGTCCGTTGTACTTATCAGCCACAGGCTTTAGCGCATTGGATATCTTTCCCTGAGTCAGATTTGCCTTGCGCACATCCGGGTCAAAATAAATACTGGAAACTTCTTCAATATCCTCATCTGTATAGATGCCAAAACCACGAAGCGTTTTCTGTGTTGTGTAAATCAAATCGAAGTTGATTTCTTCATCCAGGCTGGTCTCCTGATAGAACTGCTGGAAAGCTTCACGGATGCGTTCAATCGGATTTACAAAATCGAGAATATAGGTGTCCTCTTTGCCAGGATAGATACGGTTGACACGGCTCAAAGTCTGAACAGCCTTCACATCACGAAGCTCTTTGTCAACAATCATCGTGTGAAGAAGCGGCTCATCAAAGCCTGTCTGATATTTTTCCGCAACAATAAGAATATTACCTTCTTCGTGGAATACGGCCTTTGTCTGACTTTCCTTCACCCGATTGCCGTTGCGATCTACATTCATACCGCTTTCGGTGTATTCAGTACCTGTCGGGTCATCTGGGTCTTTCAGGCTCCCGCTAAAAGCAATCATGATTTCTACATCATCGTAATTGTTGCTTTCAAGATAACGCTTAATTTCATGATAGTAACGGACTGCCGCCAGCCTGGACGCAGTAACTACCATCATCTTTCCACGGCCACCGATTTTCTTTTTTGTGACCTCACGGAAAGTCTCTACAATAATAGCTGCTTTCTGCTGAAGGTTGTGTGGATGTAATTCCTCATAGCGTCGAATCGTTCTAACAGCCTTGGAGGTAGGGACTTCCGGATTGTCCTGGACATTCTTTGCGATTTGATAACACATTTTGTATGTGGTATAGTTCGCTAAAACATCCAGGATAAATCCTTCTTCGATAGCCTGTCGCATCGAATAGATGTGGAAGGGATGGAAAGAACCATCCGGTTGAGGTTCGCCGAAAATTTCCAGGGTTTTGCCTTTGGGCGTTGCAGTAAAGGCAAAGAAACTCATGTTGCTGTGTTTACCTTGGCTGAGCATTTCTTGCACAAGAATATCGTTTGCCTCGACTTCTTCGATAGCCTTTTCTTCCAGTTCGGCATATTCTGCAAGAGCATCGCTCACATCGGCAAGAGCAGCCTTGAGTTTTAATGCGCTTTGTCCAGTTTGGCTGCTGTGTGCTTCATCTACAATAACTGCATAATGCTTACCAACAGCGGACTCGACTTCATTGTAAATCACTGGAAACTTCTGCAAAGTGGTGACAATGATGCGCTTTCCATCGTTAATGGCATCACGCAGAGCGCCAGAGTTTTTCTTCTCATCAATCGTAACCACACTCCCCAAAGTATGGTCAAAGCTGGAAACGGTGGCCTGCAACTGTTGATCGAGAATACGGCGGTCTGTAATTATGATTACGCTGTTAAAAATTGCATCGTTGTTTTCGTTGTGGAGGCTGGCCATACGGTAAGCCGTCCAAGCGATAGAATTAGACTTGCCGGAACCGGCACTATGTTGGATGAGGTAGTTATGTCCAGCGCCATTAGTTCTAACATGGTTGACCAGTTGACGCACGACATCCAACTGGTGATACCGTGGGAAAATGACTTTGCTGCTGACGGTTTTCTTTGTGGAACCGTCCGGTAAAGTCTCTTTTTTTTCTGTTCTTTCGTAGTTAATGAACTTTTGCAGAATATCCAACAAGCTATCCTTCTGAAGGACTTTCTCCCAGAAGTATGAAGTTACATAGCTGCTATCGGTGCTCTTTGGATTACCTGCACCGCCATCCTTGCCTGCACCGGCACTGCCTTGATTGAAAGGAAGGAATGTTGTCTCCGGGCCTTTCAGCTGGGTAGTCATATATACATTGTAGAGATCACAGGCAAAGTATGCGAGAACACGCTTATTAAATCCGAATGCTGGTTCATTGGGGTTACGGTCATATTGCCACTGGCGCATGGCGTCATCTACCGACTGCCCGGTGAGCTGATTCTTCAGTTCAATCGCCACAATGGGGATGCCGTTGACAGCCAGCATCATATCGACTGTATTTGTGTTGCGTTTAGAATAGTGCCACTGGCGGATACACTGGCAGACATTCTTTTGGTAGTTGGTGATGGACACCTCGTTCAGCTCAGACTCTGGCTTAAAATAACACACACGGAAATTGATGCCACGATGCTTAAAGCCGTGACGCAGGACGGAAATCAAGCCATCCTGCGTGACAGCATTTTCAAATGCCTTATAAAACTGCTGAATCGGGTTAATCGTACACATCCGCTCAAAGCGTTTCCATGCCATAGGCTGGGTGTTTTTTACAAAGTCAGTCAAGGTGACGATGTCCAGAAACTTATCTTTGCTTTCATCACTACAATAACCAGCATCCGTTGCCTTTGTCCATCCACCATCCTCAGAAATAAGGTAGGACTCTATGAATTCCTCAAAGCGTTTTTCCGTTTCGTTCATGGTCACACCACCTTTCTTTTGCCTGTTACAGTTTCAAATATGAGCGAGCGTTTGTACATTTCGAGTTCGATTATCAACAAATTTTTTAGTTCGATTATCTCGTCGATTTTCCTACATTCTGTATCCAGGAAATTCGCTATCTGTTCTTGTTCTCCTCGCGGAGGTAAGGGAATGACTATTTCTTTCATTGCCTCTTGTGTCAAATGGGGAACTCCCATGCCATTTCTCAAGCGTGCAATAATGTTCTGAAATACATTGCATTGAAGGTAATAATACTCATATCTATAATCCAAATCTTCGTTTGGTGTTATTACAGCAAGGGAACCATTGACTGTAGATTCTCCTAATGGCAAACTGTCAATTCTTGCACACTTACCTATGCCTGCTCCGTCTTTTACAAGCAGAATATCGCCAACTCTTAATTTAATTTCTGGAGATTCATCATATCTCTCTTGAGTTATGTAGTTGAGTTGTTCCCAGCATAGATAGTTATTGTTAATGTTGAAGGCAGATAAAAACGGATAGCCGTCTTCAACATATTCTTCTGCTTTCAAGCCCTTCCATCCCAACCTTGATCTTATCCAGTTTTTGTATACAAATCGGGCAGTGTCCCAATGCGAGGGAATTGATGGAACCCACTCGATTCTGCATTTTCTCTTATCTACATCACCATCAAGGCCACTAAGAACAGTTGTAGAGATGATATTTGCTTTCAAAGTTTTGTAATCTTGGATACTGGATTTAGCTTCATCTATAGCCAAATCAATTTCTGAACATTGATCATCCAGAAAATACACGATGGCATCCTGCTCTTTTTGACTTGGAAGCACGATACGAAGTTCTTTCACTTCTGCATAATTTAACCCCTGCCGTACACCGGAACCCATGCCATAAAATCCTTTTTTCAGGTCAAAGGCATGGAGCAGGTAGAACAAGTATTTTGAATTGCTTGTGTCGATTGGACGCAAGGTTGTATAGGCGGAGGTAATAATACCACGCTCTGTGGCCAAACCTACCCGAAGGCTTGTATGGTCGTTCTGTAAATCTGTTAAACGAAGGACTATATCCCCGTTTTCGATAATGTTATAGCCGTCAAAAGACGCAGGAAGAAGTCCATCCGGCGAATCAATATCTTTACGTTTGATTTTGCCGTAACTCAAAGACAGCAGATTCTTTTCCTGAAGATTGCTGTTTTTTTCCTTGACCTGGGTTACAAGTTGATACAAGGTGTGGACACGCCAATCAGAGGGAACACTGCCTATCCATTCGATGCCGCTATCTTTCATCTTTTCATAGGAAGTAATCTCACTCATTTTGCCCACCACCATTTCCGAACAATGCCTGCAATTTCTCCATCAGTACCTTTTCACGGGCCGCAATACGTTTTGCAATATCAGCTGCCGGTTCCAGTTCCTCATATTCATAGAAGGTACGAGTAAATGGAATCTCATACCCGACCTTGGTCTTGCTTTTGTCGATCCAAGCACTCGGACGATAAGGCAGAACTTCCCGTGCAAAATAAGCATCCACATCTTCATCAAGTGGAACACTTTCAGTGTCACGCTTGGAGGTATCGGCTATTGGCTTTCCTTTTTTTACAATCGGGTTGCCGTCATCATCCAAAGCAGGACTTTCCACTGTAATTTTATTGTAGCCAAGCGATATGGCATCAAGCACTTTGCTTTTGCAAGTCAGCACTGTTTTTTTATCTTCTAAGGTCTTTGTAAAAATTGCACTTCTATATTCGCTGTATGCCTGTGTGATCAAATTGCGGCAAGATTCCGTAATATCTACACGCTTATTACCGATAGGACGTCTGCGTGCCTCACAGCACTTGCTGGCATCAATCAACAAAATGCGTTCTCTATGTGTTTCGGGTTTGTTTTTAGAGACTATCCAGACATAGGTTGCAATTCCGGTGTTATAAAAGCTGTCATTGGGGAGCTGAACAATGGCATCCAACCAGTCATTCTCAATAATATAGCGACGGATTTCACTGGGGCCACTTCCTGCATCTCCTGTGAAGAGAGAGGAACCATTTTGAATAATAGCCATTCTGCCGGTGTCCTTCAATTTAGCAATGCCATTCAGCAAGAACAGCATCTGTCCGTCGGATTTTTGTGGTAAGCCAACGCCAAACCGACCAGCATCGCCCAGTTTGTGTTCTTTCTCCACATCAGCCGCTTCACGCTTCCAATCGATACCGAATGGAGGATTGGAGATAATGTAGTCGAAGGTATAACCCTTGAATTTATCCGCATTCAAGGTGTCGCCGAACTGCATATTTTCAGGATCGCCACCACGGATCAGCATGTCCGCTTTGGCGATACCAAAAGTAAACGGGTTGATTTCCTGGCCATAACAGATGATTTCAGCCTCTTTGTCAAGGGCATGAACACGCTCTTCCATACAGGTAAGCATCTGACTGGTGCCCATCGCCATATCGTATACAGTCTTGGCAGGGGCATCTTCGTCGGAAAAATCTGCATTCATGGTAAGCAAGTCACACATCAAATAAATAATGTCACGGCTGGTGAAGTGCGCACCTGCTTCTTCATCATAACTCTCAGAAAAACGCTGAACAAGGTTTTCAAAGACATAGCCCATATCGATTGCGGAAATTTTCTCCGGATTCATATCTGCATTGTCAGCAGTAAAGTCGCTGATAACCTGATACAGAACTCCCGCATCCGCCATACGCTCGATTTGCGTAAAGAAGCCCATATTCGCCAGAATGTCGATAACATTATCGGAGAAGCCGTTGATGTACGCCTCGAAATTGGTCTTAATATTCTCTGGGTCAGCTTTCAGTCGCTCGAAGGTGTACTGGCTGGTATTGTAAAAACGATAGCCAGATGCAGTACGCAGAAAACCATCTTTGACGGCTAACTGTTTCACCTTTTCATAAGTGGCCAGCACTTTCTCTCTGGTCGGGAGTAAGCAGTCATGAAAACGCTTAATCACGACCATGGGCAAAATAACTAGACCATATTCATGAGGCTTATATGCTCCAAATAGACTGTTCGCCACATTCCATATCAGATTTGCTTTTTCTTGAATGTTTGTACCGACTATTTTGATCTTTTCATTGGTATCCATAATCTCGTTCCTCCCTAATATTGGCTGAGATCTCATTGATTTTCTCAGTTAAACGACTTGACTTAATGCCGTATCGCCACAGTTCTCCGTTTTCCTCCATGGTGTCGTGAGTTATAGAGAAGACGCAGCGACCACGCATTACATCGAAAATGCAGTGCGGCATATCCTTGATAGCGTCACAGATGCCTTGCACCGCAAACTGATAATTGTTGGGTGGCTTCTCGCCCAGTGTCAAAAATCCGCTTAATTGCTCGCCAAAGATATCAATAATATCACCAACTGCCAAAAACTCATCTACCTCTGTCGGAATCTGGTTTGCCCATGTTCGGAGATCTTCCATCGACCACTTGGTTTCCATAAGCTCCAACAATCTCTGATGGTGATTGTAAGCCCGTTGTAACCTCGGTCTACTCTTCATCCCTTCCTTAATTCTGGGAACGACAGTTCTATCATCCAGGTCTTTGTGGGGTACCGTCAATCGCCGGTCTTTATGAACTACCGGAAATCGCTTTCCGTCGGAATGGATAATATCAAGCATAGCGTTTCTGGCATATCGCTGAATCGCCTCATCAGTCACCACAATTGAAGCCATTGGAAAGTACTGATTCACGGCATTAAATAAGCTATCGACTGGGTCTACATATATGGTTTCAACTTGATTAGCATCCAATGTTTTCAGAAATGCACCACAGGTTTCCTCGGATGAATCTCGCAAAATATCCAGGCAATAAACCTCACCATCCCAAATTCCTAAAACAGCGGGATAGAACTCCCCAAAAAACACCACCTCGACAATGCTAATGATATGCGGTGTTCTGACCGGCGGCAACAATGACTCCCTATATTGAATTCTTCGTCTCATTACTTCACCCACTGAAGCAGTAGAAGCTGGAACACCGTAATGCTGGCATACTTTTTTATATGAAAATTGAAAGGTCCCGTCTGCCAAGGCATCTGATAGCCGGTTTGTGAATTTGCATCCCTTTTCTCCAAATTCTGTAGGCTCAGGGAAAACGCTTTGCCCGCAACTATCACAGCGCATATAACGCTGATGAAAAAGTAGGCTGATTATTTGAAATGTCTTGTGGTCCTCGTCAAGCCACAATAAATCCTTGAGTTTTCGATCCACAATTTTAGAGCAGCGTGTTTTAGAGGAACGACAAGCAGGGCAGAGCAATTTTTCATCCTCAAAGTATCTACGATGTACAACTTCTAAACCAACATCATCCCTGTTTGTTTTTAATACCACAAGTTCGGGTATGCCCAGCCATTCGGTTTCGGCTTTGGAGATGTTTTCTTTTGTGTATAGCTTTTTTCCCAAGGCACACTCCTCCCATCTTATTTCATTATACAATATTTGCCACCAAAAATCAAACATTTTTAACTATTATCTTATATTTTTTTAATTTTGCCACCAAACAACGAACATCTTAATTTTTCATATAGCAGAAATAGCTGTATAATGGAACCATCAGAAAAAGAGAAATTCACCGGCCCAACGGAAGCCGTGGGCAGGTGAATTTCCGAAGCTTTTAAGGAGGTGGTGTCTTATGTACAAATAAAAAGAGCGGCAATCTGCTGGCACAGATTAACCGCTCATTTGCAATATGTACGCTATCAAAATATCATGTATCGCTTGTTTGGTCAAGCAGAAAGGAAAATTATATGTATCATTATTACTATGTTAACAACAATCAGACGTTAAATCCTGGCCTTCATCATGAAGTCCATACAAAAGAGCATGCTGAACAGCTTGGCATCCGTAGCGCACAGTATGTGGGCTACTTTGAAAGCGAGGTTGAGGCAGTAGCTCATGCGAAGAAAATCTATCTCGATGCGGACGGTTGTGCAATCTGCTGTCCTAAAGCACACAGGGGGTAATCGTATGGCTCGTTCTACTCATCATGTCGTTCACAATCCCAATGGTGGCTGGGATGTAAAACGTGGCGGAGCTCAACGCTCCAGTGGCCACTATTCCACCAAGGAACAGGCAGTAAATGCTGGAAGACAAATCAGCCGAAACCAAGGCACTGAGTTTGTCATTCATGGGCTGGACGGTCGTATTCAGTCTGCGGATAGCCATGGAGGGGACCCTCATCCGCCGAAAGGCTGATTTCGATAAAACACTGGTCTCCAAAGGCTCCACGAAGTCTATAAGGAGAAAAGTGGGTAAAATGCTTGCCGACCACAAGGCTAAGTAAAGACAAAGGGCATCCATGCTTTCGTATGGATGCCCTTTGCACGTCAAGATTTATAGAGTTATCAATCAGAATCTAACTGCGGGATCTCCGTTACGGTTCGCAAGTATTTTTCTGGATCACCATTCAAAATCAATTCCGCATAAGACAGCGGATCGTTGTAGATGAGCCAGTCCAGTTCAGACCGCTGGAAACGGCTATTCGCAACTTCGTCCTCTACAGCGGTGCAATTAATGGAAATCATGCTGTCGTCAGAATATCTTAGTTCAACGCAGCCTGTGTCCATGTTAAATTCACAGGAAAGTAATGTTTTCATAATGCTATCCTCCAATATAGGCTCTGTTAACAAGAAAAACTCCCGACTAATTCCTGTTAGGAATCAGACGGGAGTTTCGCGTGCACCCGAAAACCGTCAGCTAACAGTTGATAAGTGATTTAGTTCCTTATCACTGTTAAGCCAATGTTTAGGTGCTTTTTGTATACGCAAATATGCTTGGAAATCAACATCTGAACTATATTATTATTTCAGGCAAATAGGTGTATCCACATCTCCTTTTTTTGCTTTAATGTACTCTTCTTTATAAATTAAAGAGTAGCAGATGCATGAAATAAAAATGAATAGGCTGCCCCCAATGATACCGGTTAGATTTGGCCCAATAAAAGAATTAGCAGGCTGACTCATAAACAGCTTCACAGGAGTAATTTTATCAATGGCATTCAAGGCAGCATGGAATATGATAGAAGGCCAAAGATTACTAGTCTTGAAATAGAGCCAAGAGGACAAACCACTTACTACTATGCAAAACAAAATCATGGCTAACATACCAAGCACAGGGTGTTCAGTACCATAATTGAAACCAGTTAAGATGATTGGAGCATGCCAAATTCCCCAAATTGTACCGCTTACTAAAACTCCTTTAAAACGTCCTATCTGTTCAGCTAGTGCTGGCAGCAGGAAACCACGCCATGCAAATTCTTCGCCTAGACATTGAAGTATTCCGCCGATTGGATTCATCAAGACGGCTAATGGCAGCATTACCATTAACTGACTAAAATAAGCTGAACTGCCTGTCAACTGCCACTGTTTGGCAATTTCAGAATGGAGTGGATCGAAATGATTAGGGAATAAGGTAAAATAAATAAAAGCACCACCGAAAGCGAGCAAAGGAGTAGCAAAATATACAAT
>OGPW01002308.1_pt1 | contig 11003 bp, 10 predicted proteins | sample 1553061 | NCBI WGS metagenome assembly OGPW01 (sample SAMEA2580292, study PRJEB22360) | human gut metagenome | biome: human gut; feature: human-associated habitat; material: faeces | place: Denmark | collected 2008/2010
AAAGGCAAGCGTTCGTCCTCCGTACAGTTGCGGGCCGCACATGTGCGGCCCCTACAAAGCGGCAGCTTGTTGGCTGTCCGCCTATTTGAAAAAGTATCACTTCTCATTATATTCTTTACTCTTTTGCGGAATTTTGTTATAATGGCAGTATTCCGTTTATCATCGGACATTTTGAGGGGGTCATTTTATGAAAGCAGTCATCACGGTCATCGGGCGGGACACGGTGGGTGTCGTTGCCAAGGTCAGCGCGGTGTGCGCCGAGCTGAACATCAACATTGAGGACGTTTCCCAGTCCATCATGCAGGATATGTTCTGCATGATCATGCTGGTCGATCTGAGCAAGGCGAACGCCGGGGCCGCCGAGGTCCGGGACCGCTTTGCGGCATTGGGCAAAGAGATGAAGATGCAGGTCACCGTGACCCGGCAGGAAGTCTTTGATGCCATGCACACCATTTAAGGGGGCTGCCACATGAGAATCATCAACAGCCGCGACATTATGGAGACCATTGAGATGCTGACCGCCGAGAATCTCGACGTGCGCACCGTCACAATGGGCATCAGCCTGCTGGACTGCATCGACCCGGATGCGGACAAGGCGTGCGAGAAAATCTACAACAAGATCACCCGTCTGGCGGGCAATTTGGTCTCCGTCGTGGACGGCATCAGCGCCGAATACGGCATCCCCATCGTCAACAAGCGCATCAGCGTCACGCCCATTGCGATGCTGCTGGGCGCCGCGCCCGACGCCGACCCCGTGCAGTACGCCAAGACGCTGGACCGCGCGGCCAAGGCCGTGGGGGTCAACTTCATCGGCGGCTTCGGTGCGCTGGTACACAAGGGCTTTTCCGCGGGCGATAAGCGGCTGATCGCCGCCATCCCCCGCGCACTGGCCGAGACCGATATTGTCTGCTCCAGCGTCAATATCGGTTCGACGAAATCGGGCATCAACATGGACGCCGTCAAGCTGATGGGCGAGGTCGTGCGCGAGACCGCCGAGCTGACGAAGGACAATATGTGCATGGGCGACGCAAAGCTCGTCGTGTTCTGCAACGCCGTGGAGGACAACCCCTTCATGGCCGGGGCGTTTCACGGCGTGGGCGAGCCGGAGAAAGTGATCAACGTCGGCGTTTCCGGGCCGGGCGTTGTGTATCACGCGCTGCAAAGCGTCAAGGGTCAGCCGTTCGACGTGGTGGCGGAGACCGTGAAGAAAACGGCGTTCCGCATCACGCGCATGGGTCAGCTCGTCGCGCAGGAGGCTTCCCGCCGTCTGTGCGTGCCGTTCGGTATTGTCGACCTCTCCCTCGCCCCCACACCGGCCATCGGCGACAGCGTAGCGGATATCCTTGAGGGCATGGGCCTTGCGCAGTGCGGCGCACACGGTACCACGGCTGCACTGGCACTGCTCAACGATGCTGTGAAAAAGGGCGGCGTCATGGCGTCCTCACACGTTGGCGGCCTTTCCGGCGCGTTCATCCCGGTCAGTGAAGACGCCGGCATGATCGCCGCAGCAAAGAGCGGCGCGCTTTCCATCACAAAGCTTGAAGCCATGACGGCGGTCTGCTCCGTCGGCCTCGATATGATCTGCGTTCCGGGCGACATCACCCCGGAGATTATTTCCGGCATCATCGCGGACGAAGCTGCCATCGGCATGGTCAACTCCAAGACGACCGCCGTGCGCCTCATTCCGGCCATCGGCAAGAAGGTCGGCGAAGAACTGAACTTCGGCGGCCTGCTCGGCTGCGGCCCTGTTATGGAAGTCAATACGAATTCCCCGGCCGTGTTCGTCAACCGCGGCGGCCGTATCCCTGCCCCGCTGCAGAGCCTTAAAAACTAAAAAAACATAAAATTCAGTTTTTCGTTCATACTATCCTCGGTGAGCAAAGCGTTTTGCCTTTGTTCGCCGAGGATTTTTTATCGCCTGCGTTCGATTTTCGCCATCGGTCGGGTGCAGGCAAATGCAAAAAGGAGCAGAGTATATGCTGGACGTCATCGCTTTGATTTTGACGGTGATCGGCGGCATCAACTGGGGCCTCATCGGCATTTTCCAGTTTGATCTCGTCGCATGGCTTTTCGGCGGACAGGGCGCCGTTTTGAGCCGCATCATCTACACACTCGTCGGCATCGCCGCCGTATGGTGCATTTCCCTCCTGTTCAGGGACAATGACCTCATTGAAAAGTAAATGCACCGCAAAAAGCCGAGACACTTCGTTTTGAAGCGCCTCGGCTTTTGTTGTTATATACGTCGGTTAAAAGTTCTGTCTGAAATATGCACATGCGCCGAGCAGGCCGGCGTTATTGCCGAGTGCGGCGGCCTCCACCTCAAGGCCTTTTGCGAACTGCTCCATCGCGCCGTTCAAGATCTTCTCGCGAAGCGGGCGGATAAAATGTTCGTCTTCTCTTGAAATACCGCCGCCGATGAGCACCATTTCCGGGTTGAAAATGTGCACAAGACCGATGATTCCAAATGCGATGCTGTCAATCCAGCTGTTCACCGTCGCGCTGACGTCTGCGTCATCGAGGTGGTCAAAAATCACTTTGCCGTTGACGTCTTCTGCCGGTACGCCCAGCTTTTCGAGCAATGCAACATTCTCCGTAAAACGGCGCACAAGCGCGCCCGTAGAACCGTAGCGCTCAAAGCAGCCGCGGTTGCCGCACGGGCACTCCACACCGTCAAAATTGATGATATAATGCCCGATTTCGCCACCGATGCCGCGTCTGCCCTGAATGAGGCGACCGTTTTCGATGATGCCGCCGCCAATGCCGGTGCCGACCGTAACGACAAGCACGTTCTCCTTGCCCTTTGCGCGACCAAACGTCTGCTCGCCGAGCGCCGCTGCGTTCGCGTCGTTGATGACGGTTACAGGCAGATGAAACCGGTCTTCCAGAATTTTCTTCACCGGGCTGCCGAGCCAGTCGCCGAGCTGTGCACCCACGCCAATAACCGTGCCGGAGTTCACATCAATCTGCCCCGTTGCCGAAACGCCGATGCCCTCGATTTTCACGGGGCTCTTTTCGAGAACTTCTCCCGCAAGGTTCGCAACCGTCGTCATAATCGACGTTTTGTAGCCGTCAAAGCTGACGCTGCGCGTTTCGGAAAGCAGAACTTTGCCGTTTTCGTCCACAACACCGATCTTCACAGCCGTGCCGCCGATATCAATGCCTAAAAGCGTACTCATGAAATGGCCTCAACAAATCTGCGAGTGATGTCACGCGGGCGTGTGATGGCCGTGCCGATAACCGCTGCGTGCACCGGGTAAGAGAACACCTTCTGCAGCTGGCCGCGCTCCCAAACACCGCCCTCCGCGATGACCGGCACACTCAGCTCCGTCGTGATGCGGGAAAGCAGATCGTAGTTCGGGATAGCCGTGCCCTTCGTCTTTGCCGTGTAGCCGCACAGCGTTGTGCCGACAAGGTCAAAGCCGATCTCCGCCGCGTGCTTGCAGTCTTCATAGCAAGAGCAGTCTGCCATAAAGAGCTGATTCGGGTACTTTGCGCGCGCTTCCTTGAACAGCGTGTCAAGATCAAGGCCGTTCGGGCGCGGACGGTCTGTTGCGTCCAGCGCGATAATCTCCACGCCGGTTGCCGCCAGTGCATCGATCTCCTTCATCGTCGGCGTGATATATACATCACTGTCGTCATATACGCTCTTGATAATACCGATGACCGGCAGGTCAACTTCCTTTTTGATGTCCACAATATCCTCGCAGGTATTGGCACGAATACCCACAGCACCGCCCTCTTTTGCGGCAAATGCAAGGTGGCCCATAAAGTGGTAGCCGTAAAGCGGCTCATCCGGCAGCGCCTGGCAAGAGACAATTACGCCGCGGTGAATCTGGTTTAAAATTTCCTGATTTGTCATAAAAACGCGTCCTTTCGTTTTTGAAAACATCCTGTATCTCTATCTTAGTCCGCTTTGTACGTTGCCTTGAGCCCAATTTCAAACATACGGCTCCACGGCAGGAAAATATCTTCCACGGTTACTTTGTCCGCAACGGACGTCATTTCCGTCTTTACAAACTTGCGCAGCTCCTCCAAAACGGCATTGGCCGCCTTGCCGCGCTGCTCTTCGCACCAGAAGTACGTCATGCCCCACTGCGGCAGAATGTGCTCCGTCACGTAGCTGCGCACAACCGCACCGTAGCCGAAGTCCTCGATAAAACGCTCTACAAGGAAGTTCTGCTTCGCTTCGGTATTATTCTGGTACATATTGTTCACAATCATCGCGAGCACCGTGCCCATGGAGTTTGCAGAGGTGTTCCAGCCTGCATAACCTGCAAGCTTCATCAAAACACCCTGCTTATTGAGCACGCGCAGAAGCTGCAATTCGCCGCCGTTCGTGTAGGCATTGTCGAGGATCGCCGTCGGAATGCCGCGCTTCAAGCAATCGTTCACAAAGTACAGAAACTCTGCCATATTGCGCTCCACATCATAGTTAATGTTGTTCGCCGGCTGATTTGCGGCTTCTTCCATCTCGTTTGCCGGAGCGGTGATGCCCATCACAACGTCGGCGTCGGCGAGCGACGGCACAGCGATGCAGCCCGCCGCCATGACGTGGTACTTTACGGTCTCATTGAGACTTCTGTCCTCGTAGTTCGGGATCAGCTGCGGCGCCAGCGTGGACGCATACTTGAGGTATATGCGTGGGGTGTTATTCTCGAGCGCGTTGATGGCGCGGGAGACAAGCACCATGCCGAGCTCATCGGCGCCCGGGTACAAGATCACACGGTCATTGAGCACCTTCTCGTCGATCTTCGTGCGCACGGTCTTCTGGTCCATTGCGGTGTAGCCGTACTTTGCGGAATCGTCCTGCGGGATGATGAGAAAATCAATCGTGCCGTCCTCCACAAGGTCGAGCGTGCGGATATTGAAGCTGCCGTTAAACGCGCGGCGGTCAAGATAGTCTTTAAGCGCCGCGGGGTCTACCTTGGCTTTCAACTCAGAAAGCTCGTCCGCGTCACCCATGCCGAGCTTTTCGAGGTGCGTCAGACGGCCGATATGGTGAATCTCTTTGCCGTAAAGCTCATAGTAATCCGGCTCCTCATCGTCGGAGGAATATTTCGGGCAGCGCATGATGCACTGAAACGCGTACAGCTTTACCTGCGGGTTCTTTTCGCGCAGTTCTTTTAAAAGTATCAGACGCTCCAAAACCGTCTCCTCGGAAAGATGGTGCAAGCGCGAGGGAATCAGGCCGCCATACAGCAGCGTATCGATGGAAATGACCGCCGCGTCTGCCTTTTCGATATTTGCGAGCAGGAAATCGCGGATGAATTCATAAGACGCCGGGGTTTTCTTCTGACCGAGATGCTCCGGGCGAATGATCGTATACTTTTCGCCGTTGAAAATTTTGGACGGGAAATCAAAGTTGCAGGGGCGCTCGTCGAGCGGCAGCAAAATAATATTTTTCATGGTAATCTCCTTTTACGCATGGATGATCTTCCACGCACGTGTGTTGATGTTCTCCAGCTTCACGTCCGCACCACCGCCGATGTACAGGCCGCAGTCCTCCGGCACTTCAAAATCGACCCTGCCGGGTGCAAAGTCAAACACATTGCCCTTGAGCGGCAGGTTCTTAGACGGCTTACGGGTGAAGTCAATGTTTCTGAGCTCCACTTCGCGGATGTTACCGTCCACGCCGTAAATGCCCATGGCGTTCTCGCCCATGCAGGTCACGCCGTCAATGTGCACGTTGCGGATGGCGCAGTCGGTCTCGCGGTGTGGGTCCTGCTCTGCCGGGATAAGGTAATCGTGCTTTACAGCCATCATGAAGATCGGCTCGCCGTTGCCCCACCAGTTGCCGGCGCGTACACGCGTGTCAACAATCATGTTGCTGATGCGCACATTCTCCACAAGTGCGGACGTATCGTTGCACATGAAGCAGATGCCGCGGTTGCTCTCCTTGATGATACAGTTCGTGATGATCACGTTGCGGATATAGCTGTAACTGTAGCCGATGACAATTGCCTTCGAGCAGGAACGCAGCACGCAGTTCGTGATGACGATGTCCTCGCACGGTTTTGCCCAATCCGTAATGCCGGAAAGCGCAATGCAGTCGTCGCCGCTCGAAATATGGCAATCGGCAATAATAACACCTTTACAGCTCGCAATATGGATGCCGTCGTCGTTCGGCACGTTGGGGCTGGTGTCAATCGTAAGGCCAAGCAGCTTTACATTCTCGCACGCGTTGAAGCTGAACGTCCAGCACGGCGCGTCGATAACCTTAATGCCGCGCACAGTAACATTCTTTGCATTGTGGAAGAAGATGCACTGGCTCGGGCGCGTGCCGATGGGGTATGTGCATTCGGCTTCCTGCTCCTCTGTGAACGGAACACGACTGCTCGGTACGTTCATCACGCTTGTATCATAAAACGATGTGCCGGAAAGGTCAATGGTGCCGCTGCCGTCGATAGTCACATTGTCGTGGTCACGGTTGATAAGCAGGGCACGCAGCACCCCCATTTCATTGTGGATAAAATCCTGTACAGGGTAGTCGTCGATATTCGTGGAGCCCTTTAAAACAGCGCCCGGCTCCAAATGCAACGATGCACCATTCAGATGGATTGTACCGGTAATGAACACGCCGCCGGGAACGAGCACGGTCTCGCCCGTCTCCCCTGCGCGATCCACAGCCGCCTGAATTGCTTTTGTGTTGACGGTCTTGCCGTCAGCCACCGCACCGAAATCTCTGATATTTAACATTATCTCTTTCCCCAATTCTCTTCAGAGTTCATATTTTCTGCACCGATATATTCGGTGTAACAGACATCTTAAATCAATTTCAAGTTTAAAGAGTAAGAATAATGAAGCAAGGGCGCAGGACCTTTTGCGTCCTGCGCCCTGCATTCAGATCATTATTCAGGTTTCAGAAGAGCAATTAGCCTTCCGTGGTGCCCTTTGCGATCTCGAGTACGTTCGGGTTAGCATCCAGATAAGCCTTGAACTGGGTTCTGTACTCTTCCAAGTACTTGTCGAGGCCAGCAGCCTTCAGCTTCTCGATAGCAGCATCGATGTTGTCCTCATAGGAAACCATACCGACCTTAATCGGGTAGATGGAGGAGATGATCTCGGTCTGGAGGTTCGTCAGCTCACTGGTAACGTTAGAGGAATCAAAGATGAAACCTGCAGCCGGGGAAATGACGTAGTTATCAGACTTGTAGGTCATGTAATCGACCTGCTCGTCCGGCGTATCGGTAGCATAAGCCATGTACGGCAGGTAGCCGGTCATCCAGGTATCCATGCTGTACAGAGGGTTGCCGTCGTCGCCCTTGACCTGCTCAATTCTGTGGTCGCCGGTCTTGGTATAGTGCGTGCCCTCAATGCCATAGTGGAAGAGGTCATGGTTCTCTTCGGAAGCATACAGCCAGTTGAGGAACTTGAGGCCGGATTCCGGATCCTCAGAAGTGGAAGAAATCGCATTCAGGTTCTGCACATAGGTGTAGATCATGTCCGGGACGTCATCGCCAAAAGCTTCAACCCACTTGACTTCTGCGCCTTCAACACCGTTCTTCTGCATCGTAACACCCGTGTACGGGTCGAATGTCTGGGACGGAAGCATTGCGCCGTAATTAGCATCGTCGTACTGCTTCTGGTGGTCGCGGTTTAAGATATCCGGGTCGATGAGACCGGCCTGATACATCTCGTAGTAGGTGTTTGCGTCCTTCTTGAATTCTTCGGACTCATAGAAGGAATCAACCGTGCCGTCCTGACGGATGAGGCAGATGCCGAGGGAGTTCTCAACATAGAACGGATAGGTATCATAGCTTCTGTGGAGCCAGTGCGCCGTATCCTGAACCTGATGGAACCAAGAATAAGCCTTCATACCGGTCTCGTTGAGGATCTCGTCCTGAGACTTCTTCATGAGGTCGATGATGCCTTCCGTCGTGTCCGGGAACTCGTCGTAGCCGACCTTCTCAGCGATGTCGGAACGGTAGTCCATGTAGGACATCGTGTTGTCGAAGGATCTCCAGTAGCACGGTACTGCGTACTCTTCGCCCTTGTAGAGGGTGCCCAGCCACTCGGTCTCGGAGAACTTGTTGTAGAGGTCCGGGTAGTTCTGGATGGAATCGTGGATAGAGGAGATAGCGCCCATACCTGCGATAGCGGAAAGGTTCTTAACGTCCTGCATAACATGCAGCAGCTCGAACTCTTCACCGGTCGTCAGCATGAGGTTCAGCTTCTCAGCATAAGCATCCCACGGGATTCTTGTGACGGAAACCTCAATGTTTACGCCGTCTTCCTTCAGTTTCTCGTTGACAGCAGCCATACCGGTCTCATAGTCCGGGCAAAGTGTGCCCGGCTGTACAATACGCATCGGGTGAATGGTGCCGTCGTCCTCTGTTGCCGAAGATTCGTCAGATGTGGAAGCATCGGACGAAGTAGAAGCCTCAGAGGAAGCAGAAGATGTGCTGTCAGCACTGGAAGTGTCGTTGTTGCCGGAGCAACCTGCAAAAGCCGTAACAACCATTGCAGCTGCCAGAGCCATAGCCAGCAGTTTCTTCGTTGTCTTCATTTCTTACTTCAACTCCTTGAAAATTGATATATGTGTAACCGCCTTCCACGGTAAACACCGAATTAAAATGTTTGCGGGCAATTAACCCTTAACAGCGCCGACGACCATGCCCTTAACAAAGTACTTCTGTAAGAACGGATACAGAATGATGATTGGGCCCATGGTGATAACGGAGGTCGCCATCTTAAAGCTTTCCTTCGGCGGGTTTACGTTGACCGTAGCGCCGGCAGTAAGCTTGCTCAGTGCAGTAATCTGAGACTGAATCTTGAAGAGGAGCATCTGCAAAGAGTAGTACTTCTCATCATTCACGAGCATAACTGCGTTAAAGTAGTTGTTCCAGTAGCCAATGGCATAGAACAGAGCAATCGTAGCCAGAACCGGCATGCAAAGCGGGAAGTAAATGCCGAATGCAATCTTCACTTCGCCTGCGCCGTCGATCTTTGCGGATTCGTTCAGTTCAGCCGGGATACCGCGCACAAAGTTGCGCACAAGGAACATGTTAAAGGGATTGAACAACAGGCTCGGTACGATGAGTGCCCAGATGTTATCGTAGCAGTTCAATGTTTTACACATCATGTACCACGGAACAAGGCCCGCAGAGAAAACCATGGTGATGTAGAAGTAAAGGGACAGACCGTCTCTGTAACGGCAGGAACGGTTTGCAAGGGTGTAGCCTGCGCCGAATGTGATGAACGACGCAACGACGGTACCGACAACCGTTGCAATCGTCGTTACAAGATAGGACTGCGGAACGGATGAGGACGGCAGGAAGAGCATTTTATAGGCTGCAGCCGACCATTCGCTCGGCCAGAAAGAGTAACCGTTGATCGTAATCGATTTCTCACTGCTGAAAGAAACAATGATAACGAGAACAAACGGCAGGACGCATATCAATGCGAACAGAGCAACGATGAGATAAATGACGAATGTACCGACGTTCTCCCCCGTGCTGTGCTTGATTTTGTTGTTGGTGTTAGACGGCTTTGTCGCCGCCGCAACCGTGCTGTTCATGAGCTTGTCTCCTTTCCCTGTATCAGAACAGTGCGCCATCCGGGAACTTTCTTCTGACGATCCAGTTTGCTGTGAAGACCAGAATGAAGCCGACGATGGACTGATAGAGACCGATAGCCATGGAAAGGCTCGGATCACCTGTGTTCTTAAATGTACGGTAAACGTATGTATCAATAACTTCTGCAATCGGCATCAACGAGCTGTTGTCGCGGATGATCGCATACAGCATACCGAAGTCGCCGTAGAAGATGCGGCCGACAGACATCAGGGTCATGATGCAGATGGTCGGCGCAAGCAGCGGGATCGTGATGTAAATGATACGCTTAAAGCGCGTAGCGCCGTCGATATAAGCTGCTTCGTAAAGGCCTTCGTCAATGCCGGTGATCGCTGCGAGGTAAACGATCGTGTTGTAGCCCGTGTTCTTCCAAATGTTGAGAATCAGAAGAATCGGGTACCAGTAGCCGGGGGTAGAATAATAATTGATGCGCGTACCCATCAGATTGTTGAGCAGGCCCGTCTCTGTACCAAGGATACCCTGCAGCATGTAGCTTACGATAACCCAGGAAATAAAGTACGGGAAAAGCATCATGGACTGAGAAACCTTAAGGAACTTCTTCGCCTTGACCTCATTAAGAACGATTGCCAAAACAACGGAGCAAACCGTACCGACGATGAGGAACAGGATGTTGATGACGAGCGTGTTGCGCGTAACGGTCCACGCCCAGCTGGACTTGAAGAAGTATTCGAAGTTTTTCAGACCGACAAACGGGCTAAAAACACCCGTCTTGTAGTTGAACTTCTCAAATGCAATTACGATGTACGGCAGTGTCAAATAAGAAAAGATGAAAGTGTAAACGACCGCGGGCAGCGCAAGCAGGTACAAAAACTTGTTTGTCCACAGCTCTTTAAAAGGATTCACTCTCTTCTTGCTGACATCAACCAAAGCTGACGCCTTACTCATGTTTGCGATCATCCTCTCCGAATAATGTGTCTCTTCTATATAATATAAGGAAGAGTTTTGTTCACCTCTGCACAGCCGCACATATAAAGTAAAGCTTATTTGCTTTATATTTATATATTGACTCTGCAAATGCGAACCCGGAATATCGCTATTCCTGCTGAAAACAAAGTGCCGACAAAACTTGGTGTTTGCCAAAGCGTGTCGTTTTGCAATCACAGCGCACCGGGCGCCCTCCCTCATGGGTCTTCCCGGAACCTCTGCCCCGTGCAGAGATACCGTTTTTGCAAACCGCTTGTTTGTTTTCGATGAACAAACTTTAACACGCTGTGAACGATTTGTAAAGTATTCTTTTTGCGATAAACTCCAAAATTTCAAAACAACTTTGTATTTTGGCAGTTTTAAGGCACTTCACAAATTTCGCTTTTCTCCATTTTTTGAGAATCAAATCACTTTTTTCGGCTTTTCGTGATATGAAACTACGGTTTTTTACGATTTGAATCAATAATCTGATTTTTCGCTTGCGTT
>OGPW01002310.1_pt1 | contig 10994 bp, 9 predicted proteins | sample 1553061 | NCBI WGS metagenome assembly OGPW01 (sample SAMEA2580292, study PRJEB22360) | human gut metagenome | biome: human gut; feature: human-associated habitat; material: faeces | place: Denmark | collected 2008/2010
AGAGATGCCAGGCGCTGGCGCTGGAACAGAAGAGCGAACACCCTCTGGCAAAGGCAATCTTGCAGTACGGCGAAGAGCAGCAACTGACTGCATCCGCTGTCAGCGATTTCCAGGCACTCCCCGGAAACGGTCTGACCGGTGTACTGAACGGCAGCAAGCTCTGCGGCGGCAATTATCAATGTGTTGCCGCAGTCGCAGCTGTCCCGGATGAGATGCAGCAGCAAGCCAGAACACTTGCAGAATCCGGAAAAACGCCGCTGTTTTTCAGCCGTGACAACCAGCTGCTGGGCATCATCGCCGTGGCAGATGTGCTGAAAGAAGAAAGCCCCGAGGCGATCCGGCAGTTACAGCACATGGGCATCCAGGTGGTCATGCTCACCGGCGACAACGAACAGACCGCCAAGGCGATCGGTAAGCAGGCTGGCGTAGATCACGTGATCGCCGGCGTCCTCCCGGACGGAAAAGAGGCTGTCATCCGCAAACTTGCCGCACAGGGCAAGGTCGCTATGGTGGGAGACGGCATCAATGACGCCCCGGCACTGACCCGTGCAGACATCGGCATTGCCATCGGCGCCGGAACGGATGTTGCCATTGACGCCGCAGATATCGTCCTCATGAAGAGCCGTCTCACAGATGTGCCGGCAGCCATCCGTCTCAGCCGTGCGGCGCTGCGGAACATTCACGAGAACCTGTTCTGGGCATTCATCTATAACATTATCGGCATTCCCCTGGCGGCAGGTGTCTGGATTCCGCTGTTCGGCTGGAAACTGAACCCCATGTTCGGTGCAGCGGCAATGAGTCTGTCCAGTTTCTGCGTTGTCACCAATGCGCTGCGGCTGAACCTGTTCCAGCTGAACCGTTCTGACCGGGACAAAAAGCTGAAAAATGCTGTGGCAGCCATCCAGCTGGAACAGCAGTCTGCCAAAAGCTCTGATGATTCCGGAATGCAGGTCACACTGCACATCAAGGGCATGATGTGCGGCCACTGCGAGGCAACTGTGAAAAAGTGCCTGGAGGCATTCCCGGAGGTGGATGAGGCAATCGTCAGCCATACGGAAGGCACTGCCGTTGTAAAACTGAATGCTCCGGCTGATCTGGCGGCTTTGAAAAAGGCTGTGACAGAACAGGGATACCAGGTGAAAAAATAGCGTTCCCCGACTTGACAATTTCATACACTTTATGTTACAATAATCCTACAGAAACCGGAAGCCCCACAGCGCCGGTTTCTGTTTTAGAGGATCTTCATACGACACATGAAAAGTCGTTTCATAGAAACGCAATTGAGAAAAGGAGGAATTGACCCCAATATGCTGGAACTGAAAGGCATCAAAAAAGACTATCTCGCCGGTGAAAACACAGTCCATGCGCTGAAAGGCATCGACCTGCGTTTTCGGCGCAACGAGTTTGTCTCTATCCTGGGACCGTCCGGCTGCGGAAAGACCACCATGCTGAACATCATCGGCGGTCTCGACCAGTACACCGAAGGTGACCTGGTCATCAACGGCAGATCGACCAAGGACTTCAAAGACCGGGACTGGGACACCTACCGCAACCATTCCATCGGTTTCGTATTCCAGAGCTACAATTTGATTCCGCACCAGACCGTTCTGCAAAATGTGGAGCTAGCACTCACCCTCTCCGGCGTCTCCAAATCAGAGCGGAAACAGCGTGCAAAGAAAGCGCTGGAGGATGTCGGACTGGGCAGTCAGCTTTCCAAAAAGCCCAGCGAGATGTCCGGCGGACAGATGCAGCGTGTCGCTATTGCCCGTGCGCTGGTCAACAATCCGGATATCATCCTGGCTGACGAGCCGACCGGTGCGCTGGACACGGAGACCAGCATTCAGGTCATGGAAATTCTCAAGGAGATCTCCAAAGACCGCCTGATCGTCATGGTCACCCACAACCCGGAACTGGCGGAGCAGTACTCTTCCCGTATCATCCGCATTCTGGACGGCAAGCTGACCGACGATTCCAAGCCGCTGACCGAGGCGGAATATCAGAAAGAGCTGGCGGCGGACAAGGCGGAAATCACAGCAGGCAAAAAGCTGAAAAAGCCGTCCATGTCCTTCGGCACATCCTTTTCCCTGTCGCTGAAAAACCTGTTCACCAAAAAAGGCAGAACCATGCTCACTTCCTTTGCCGGAAGCATCGGCATCATCGGCATTGCCCTGGTACTTTCGATTTCCCAGGGATTCAACACCTATATCAATACCATCCAGGAAGAGACGCTCTCGTCCTATCCGCTGACTATCCAAAAGACCAACACGGACTTCAGCGCACTGATGGAGACCTTTATGGGTTCTGCCACTTCCGACAGCGAACACGACAACAACGCCGTCTATAAGAAATCTGCCATCTATGACATGATGGATGCGCTGAACAACATGGAGACCTCGGAAAACGATCTGAAAAGTTTCAAGTCCTATATCGAGACACAGCGGAAAGACAGCGAAAGCGACCTGCACAAGGCTGTCAACGGCGTGCAGTATTCCTATGACCTGGATCTGCTGGTCTACACCAAAAACGTGGACAATACCATCATCTATTCCGACACAGAAGAACTGATGCAGGAAATGGTGATGGAGCATATGGGCGTGGATATGCAGGCGATGACCAACGCCAGCAACTCCGTGTTCGGTGAGAATGCAACATCCATGATGTCCTCTATGGGCATGGGCGGTTCTTCCATGAATCTGTGGCAGGAACTGCTCCCCGGCGATAACGGCAAGCCCATCAACGATCTGCTGAAAAAGCAGTACGATGTGGTCTACGGCTCCTGGCCGAACAGCTATGACGAAATCGTGCTGGTGCTGGACGAAAACAACGAACTGGACGATATGACCCTGTACGCCCTGGGCTTAGAGCCGAAGGAAGATGTGGACAACATCATGGAGGCTGCCGTCAACGGCAAGGAACTGAAAAACGACAACAAGAGCTGGTCCTATGAAGATATCTGCAATATGGATTTCCGCACCGTTCTCAATTCCGACTGCTACCGCTATGACGAAAGTACCGGCTTGTACACCGATCTCCGGGATACGGATGCCGGCTTGCAGTACCTCTACGACAATGGGCTGAAACTGAAAGTTACCGGCATCATCCGTCCGAACGAGGACACTTCCGCACCCATGCTCTCCGGTTCGATCGCATACACCAGTGACCTCACTAAGTATGTCATCGAACACAGCAAGGAATCCGACGCCATCACAGCGCAGAAAGATTCTCCCAACACGGATATCTTCACCGGACTGCCGTTCAAGGACAGCTCCAGTGAACTGACCGATGCAGACAAGCAGGCTGCCTTTCTGGAATATATCAACGACCTGGACGACAGCGGCAAGGCGCAGGCATATGTGCAGATGATGAGCATTCCCACAGAGGAGCAGCTGAACGCTTCTGTGCAGCAGGCAATGCAGGGCATGACACGTGCGGATATGGAGTCTGCCATGACCCAGGGCATGGCGCAGCAGATGAGCATGAGCGAAAGCGACATCCAGTCCTATCTGGCATCCATGAGCGATGATGAGATAAAGGACACTTTCACACAGATGATGCAGCAGCAGGTCAAGACACAGTACGCACAGCAGGTGCAGGAGCAGATGGCGTCCATGCAGCCGGCAGAGCTGATCGGCGCACTGACACAGACGCTGCCGACCCTTTCCGCAGAGCAGTGCGCTTTGTATTATGACGAGATGATCCAGTTTTCAGATTCCACCTATGACGACAATCTGAAAGCGCTGGGCGATGTCGATCTGGACGACCCGGCATCCATCAATCTGTATGCGGCAACCTTTGAGGACAAGGACGTCATTGAAGATGCGATTTCCGATTACAACGAGGGCAAGGACGAGATGTCCCAGATCCAGTACACGGATTATGTGGGACTGATGATGTCCTCCGTCACCAAGATCATCAACACCATCACCTATGTGCTGATTGCATTCGTTGCCATTTCGCTGATCGTCTCCTCCATCATGATCGGTGTCATTACGCTGATCTCCGTCCAAGAGCGCACCAAGGAAATCGGTATTCTCCGTGCCATCGGCGCATCCAAGCGGGATGTCTCTAGTATGTTTAACGCCGAGACCATCATTATCGGATTCACCTCCGGACTGCTGGGCATTGTGGTAACATATCTGCTGTGCATCCCCATCAACCTGCTGGTACACCACCTCACCGGCATCAACAACTTGAGTGCGATCCTGCCCGTTCCGGCGGCTATCATTCTCATTGCCATCAGTGTACTGCTGACACTCATTGCCGGATTTATCCCGTCCAAGAGTGCGGCAAAGAAAGACCCTGTGGTCGCACTGCGTTCCGAATAACCAACGCTGACGTTTTCTCGATATGCGAAAAAAGCAATCCTGTACGGAAAGTTTCCTGTGCAGGATTGCTTTTTGCTTTTTTTGTCCGTTTATCCCAGCAGTTCTGCTAAGTCCTGTTCCGGTGTGGTGATCGGTGCAATGCCGAAGTTATCCACCAGATATTGCAGCACATCCGGCGAGAGGAACGCCGGCAGAGACGGACCAAGACGAATGTTCCGGATGCCCAGATGCAGCAGAGTCAGCAGAATGCAGACCGCTTTCTGCTCGTACCAGGACAGCACATAGGACAGCGGCAGTTCATTGACGCCGCAGCCAAACGCATTCGCCAATGCGACTGCAACCTGGATTGCACTGTAGGCATCGTTGCACTGCCCCATATCCATCAGACGGGGCAGTCCGCCGATCGTTCCCAGCTCCAGGTCATTGAACCGATACTTGCCGCACGCCAGAGTCAGTACAACTGTATCCGGCGGCGTCTGTTTCACGAATTCCGTGTAATAATTCCGTCCGGTCTTTGCGCCGTCACAGCCGCCCACCAGGAAAAAGTGCCGGATCTGCCCTGCCTTGACTGCCTCTACCACCTGATCTGCCACGGAAAGCACTGCGCCGTGTCCGAATCCGGTCGTCAGCTCTGTGCCGCCGTTGATGCCGGTTTGCTGATGCGTCTCCGGATAACCGCCCAGTTCCAGGGCTTTTTCAATCAGCGACGTGAAATCCTTGTCTGCCCCGATATGCACCATCCCCGGATATCCCACTGCCTCTGTGGTAAACACCCGGTCTGCATAGCTGGGTTTCGGCGGCATCAGGCAGTTTGTGGTGAAAAGAATGGGCGCAGGAATCTGGTGGAACTCCTTCTGCTGGTTCTGCCATGCCGTGCCAAAGTTGCCCTTGAGATTGGGATAGGCTTTCAGCTTCGGATAGGCGTGCGCCGGCAGCATCTCCCCGTGGGTGTACACGGCGATTCCCTTGTCTTTGGTTTGTTCCAGGAGCAGCTGCAAGTCTTTCAGATCGTGTCCCGTTACCACGATAAACGGGCCAGGCTCGATCTGCATGGAAACCTTTGTCGGCTCAGGTGTCCCAAAGCTTTCGGTATTGGCACGATCCAGCAGCGCCATGCACTGGAGATTGACTTCTCCCAGTTTCAGCACCTCCGGCAGCAGTTCGTCCATGGTCAGTTCCAGACCAATCTGCACCAGCGCCTCCCGGAAAAAGAGGTTTACCGTTTCGTCGGTATATCCCAGCACCATGGCATGGTACGCATACGCTGCCATGCCACGCAGTCCGAACAGCAGCAGCGATTTCAGCGAGCGAATGTTCTCCTCCGCCTGCCAGAGCTGGTTCATGTCGTAATCCTCGTTCTTGCCGCACGGCGATGCACAGGCGGCACACTGCGGCACAAGTCCGCTCTGTTCCCGATGCACCCGGTCGATCTGCGCCTGGATGGAATCGTTATCGAAGTTGACATTGGTCAGCGTCATGAACAGGCTTTCGATCACCAGTTCATTCGTCTGCGCTGTTGCCAGTCCCGGATCGCCGTCCAGCGCTCTTGCTAGACCGATCAGCGCTCCGGTCAGCTTGTCCTGTAACTTTGCCGTATCTGCTTTCTTGCCGCACACGCCGGCTGCACCGGTGCAGGCAGAACATCCTACGGTCTGTTCACACTGATAGCAAAACATTTTCTGTTCCATTTATGATACCCTCTCTTCCAAAATCGTTCCGTCTGTTCCGATCACTGCGACCCGGCACGGGATGTCCTTGCCGCTTGCCGCAATGGCATTCTGAACTGCATACTCGATGCCGCCGCAGCACGGCACTTCCATCCGTGCCACCGTGACGCTGCGAATGTTGTGGCTGGCGAATATTGCCGTCAGCTTTTCTGTGTAATCTACCGCATCCAGTTTCGGGCAGCCGATCAGCGTAATGCGTCCACGGATAAAGTCGGCATGGAAATTTCCGTAGGCATATGCGGTACAGTCTGCCGCAATGAGAATGTCAGCATTCTCAAAGTACGGCGCAGCCACGCCGGCAAGCTTGATCTGCACCGGCCACTGGGAAAGCTGGCTGGGACAGACTGCACCGGGTGTCGGCTCTCTGTGCTGCATCTGCTTGGCACGCATTCCAGGGCATCCGGAGAAAGGCTTTGCTTTCGCCAGTTTCTGCGCACGCTGAACGGCTGCCTCGTCATATGCCGGCGCCTCTCGCTCTTCAAACGAAATCGCATCCATGGGACACGCCGGCAGGCAATCGCCCAGCCCGTCACAGAAATGCTCCCGCACCAGAACTGCCTTGCCGTCAACGATGTCGATTGCACCCTCATGGCAAGCCTTTGCGCAGGCACCGCAGCCATTGCATTTGTCCCGGTCAATGTGGATGATTTTTCTTATCATATGGATTCCTCCCTGTATTATACCATTTTTGATTTTTGTTTTTCTTGACTTTCTGAATCCATTATAGTATAATAACGTCATCATGTATGTTGAAATTTCAACAAGGAGGCAGATTTCATGCAAAATTTTTTTCCAGTGCTGCGGCAGTGTCAGCTTTTCTCCGGAATCGCCGAAAACGACCTGCTCGCCATGCTGCGCTGTCTGAACGTTACGGTACAGCAGTACCGCAAGGGACAGACGCTGATCGCCGAAGGGGAAAAGCCGGAAAAGTTCGGCATTGTGCTGTCCGGCGCTGTTCAGCTGTGGCGCATCGACTATTCCGGCAACAGGAGCATTATGGCAAGCGTTGCGCCGTCCCAGATCTTTGGGGAATCCTTTGTCTGTGCAGAGGCAGACGCCATTCCCATCCAGGTGGTGGCATCTGAACCATGTGAGATCATGCTGATCGACGGCAGCCGCATCCTGCACGCCTGCGGCAACGGCTGCGATTTTCACCACCAGGTGATCTTCAATCTGCTGAAAATGACCGCACGAAAAAATCTGGTCTTTCACCAAAAGCTGGAGATCACCTCCAGGCGCTCCACCCGGGAAAAGCTGCTGACCTATCTGAATCAGCAGGCGAAACAGCACCGGAGCCGCACATTCACCATCCCATTTGACCGGCAGGAGCTGGCGGACTTTCTGGAAGTGGATCGCAGCGGTCTCTCAGCTGAGATCAGCAAGCTGCGGAAAGAGGGCGTCCTAGAGAGTGAGCGGAGTACATTCCGATTACTCTAGTAACATAAAAAAGCTGTGCAAGTTATAAAAAAACTGCACAGCTTTTTCGCAAATATAAAGGAGATGATGTTGTCTTTTTTATCAGGATTTTACCTTTACCGGGCTTATTCCTTTACCAGTTCAGCGCCCAGAGCAGCACACTTTTCCAGTGCCTCGTCATCCGGTGTTTCGTTGACGATCAGACCTTCGCCGCCAACCAGTGTTGCACCGTCGTTCTTGGCACGCTCTTCCCAGTTACGCATCCATTCGCCGTCGCCCCAGCCATAAGAGCCAAACAGTGCGATGGTCTTTCCGGACAGGTCGCCCTCGATGGATGCGAAGAACGGCTCAAACTCGTCCTCTTCCAGGACTTCGTCGCCCATTGCAGAACAGCCGAATGCGATGCGGTCATAATCCGCAATGCTGCCGCTGAAATCAGATACTGCGAACAGCTCTGCACCTGCTGCATCTGCGATTGCCTGTGCCATCTGTTCGGTATTGCCTGTGCCGCTCCAATAAATTACTGCTGCTTTCATGTTTTCTTCCTCCTAAAAATTCACTGGTTTTTGCCAGTCTGCCTGTGACACCGCACAGGTCTTATGATATTTTCAGAGCCTGCAAAATATTGCATCCCTTACTCAGCTTTGCGCAGAGAAATACTCTGCATTTTTCATAGTTGGCAAATGTCCGGCGTGCCTGTTCCACGTTGCCGTACACCTTCCAACAGCCGCACAATTTGCAGTTCTCGCCCTGGTGTGTGATAAAACCATCCACATCCTCCAGCGGATACCCCAGGAATATCCCGATCTCGTGGGGAAACTCCGGCTTTTCTGCAATGCGCTTTTGCAGCCGCACAAGACAGGCTGCCATATCCATGTCATCTGTGTACCCATATCGATGCAGGAACTTCCGGATTGCCGGCTCTTCCAGCCGCTTTTGCAGCAGTTTCGGGCGATACAGCAGCACCAGCAGCCGTTTCTGACAGCGGCACATGATCTGCATTTGCAGTCCGCCTTTCTCTGCCCGTGCGTTAAATGCCGCCGCATAAGACGGAATGTCAAATTCCTCCCGGGACAGCGAAACCAGGCTGGCGCATTTGATGCCCAGCAGCGTCGGTGCTGTGAAATGGGCAAGCTTTTTCTCGAACTGTCTGCATTCGCTCTCTGACATGGGTTCACCTCTTCTGTCAATTTATAGTTAGAAATAGCTAACTGTAACGGCAAAAAAGAAGAACAAATACGTTCTTTTTTCGCTTGCTATTTCCAACAGTAGTTAGTATAGCATAACTAAAAGCATTTGTCAAGTGCTTTTTGCAAAAAAATGCGGAAAATGCCGCAAAGCATCTTCCGCATTTTTCTCCTATTGGCTTTTCCGGGGAATCCTTATCGGATGAAGTTTGTTCCGATGCGTGGCTCTTTCTCCGGCAGACCGTATTTTTCCTTGCCCAGTTCAATGGAGCGCATCAAAAAGGTCATATTCCGTGCCAGCGTCCGCATCATCTGCAAGCCCTCGCCGTCCTGCTGTGCCTCTTCGGCACGGTTGCCGTGGATGCCGTTCCAGTACTGCCCTGCCGCAACCGCGCCTGCGGCATCCCGCGGATGGTGAAGTATTTGTTGAGTTCGTCAAAGGTCGCCGTCAAGCCGCCACGTCTCGCCGACGCCACTGCCGCACCGACTTTCATGGTCTTGTCAAAGGGTGTGCTGTAGAACAGCCGGTCCAGCAGCGCCACCAGTGTGGCATTTGCCGATGCGTAGTACACCGGACTGCCGACAACCAGACCGTCACACGCCTCGAACTTGGGTGCGATCTCATTGACCAGATCAGAAAAGACGCAGGCGCCTTTCTTGCGACATCCGCCGCAGGCAATACATCCACGAATGGGATTGGTGCCGACGGAAACCAGTTCTGTTTCCACGCCGTTTTCCCGGAACACCTTTTCCATCTCGTGGAGCGCCGTATAGGTACATCCTTTTTCGTGGGGACTTCCGTTGATTAACAATACTTTCATGTGAGACACATTCCTTTCCATCATTGTGATGTTTTGCAGTATGAGAAACGGACACGAAAAATCCGTGTCCGCTGTGCGCATAATTATTTTCTCGGAATCGCTTATTTAGTTAAACCGCTCATCAATTACACGGGCGGTCTTTTTCGTACTGCGGGGCAGCACGCCTACTTCGACAACCTTGACGATAGGCGTAAATCCGATGCGGCTCTTGACCTGCTCTGCAATGCGGCGGCTCAAGTCTGCGAAATCCACATCACCGGTGGACTCCACGTAGATACGCATAGTGTCCTTGCCGTCCAGATGAGAAATTCGAATCTGGTACTCGCTGGAGATCTCCTCAAATGTTCCCAGAATCTCCTCGATCTGGTTTGGGAATACATTGACGCCTTTAATCTTCATCATGTCATCGGTTCTGCCCATGATAATATCAATGCGTGGGAACTTGCTGCCGCAGGCGCAAGTGCCGGGGATAATACGGGACAAGTCATGGGTACGATAGCGAATCAGCGGAGCGCCTTCCTTGACCAGTGTGGTAATGACGATCTCGCCGATCTCGCCGTCCGGCAGATTTTCGCCGGTAACCGGGTCGATGATCTCCAGGTAGATATAGTCATCCCAGTAGTGCATTCCGCAGTTTTCCTTGCAGCTGATGCCGATGCCCGGTCCGTAGATCTCGGTCAGTCCGTAGATATCGTAGAGTTCGATGCCCAGTTCGCCGGAAATGCGGTCACGCATCTTCTGACTCCATCGCTCTGAACCGATGACACCCTTTTTCAGACGAATCTTATCCTTGATGCCACGCTTGCCGATCTCCTCTGCCAGCAGCAGCGCATAGGAAGAGGTGGAACAAAGTACTGTGCTTTCCATATCCATCATCATCTGAAGCTGTTTTTCTGTGTTGCCCGGCCCCATGGGGATAACCATAGCGCCCAGCTTTTCTGCGCCGTTCTGGAAACCGATGCCGGCAGTCCACAGACCATAGCCCGGTGTCACCTGGATGCGATCCTTGTTGGTGATGCCTGCGGTCTCGTAGCAGCGTTTGAACTGGATCGCCCAGTCATCTACATCCTTGGCAGTATACGGGATGATGACCGGTGTGCCGGTAGTACCGGAAGAGGAATGGATCCGGACGATTTCCTCCTCCGGCACTGCCATCAGCCCCAGCGGATAAGCGTCACGCAAATCCTTTTTCTCAGAGAACGGCAGTTTGGCGAACTCTTCGGGTGTATGTACTTCTGTCATGCCGGCAGCCTCCAGCTTTTTTCCGTAAAAGCTGTTTGAGCGTACCAGTGCCTGAATGCGGTCGTTGACCTGTTCCAGCTGTGTTTCATTAATCTTCATTGTGTTTTCCTCTTATCCTTGTATATGCAGTGCTTTCCGGTTCAATTCCCGGAACTGCGGTTTTACAGTACGTTCCATGGTTTCCGTCACTTCTTCCAATGTCAGCGGCAGCACATCGCTGCGCAGCACAGCCCCCAGCATCACCATATTCAGCACCTTCGGCGAGCGACTGCTGAC
>OGPW01002313.1_pt1 | contig 10990 bp, 9 predicted proteins | sample 1553061 | NCBI WGS metagenome assembly OGPW01 (sample SAMEA2580292, study PRJEB22360) | human gut metagenome | biome: human gut; feature: human-associated habitat; material: faeces | place: Denmark | collected 2008/2010
CGTCGCCTCGGTCACGCTGCCGCTCATCTCGGTCAGGTGGAAAAAGCCCTCGTAGCCGTCGGTTTTCTCCGGCACTTCGTCCTCAGGCAGCATCGCGTGAAAGGCCATCGCTGCGGTCGCGGCGTTGATCATGACATTTTTGGCGCTGCCGGGGTGGACGCCGACGCCGTGCACCGTCAGAACGGCGGACGCGGCGTTGAAGTTTTCAAATTCGATCTCACCGAGCGGGCCGCCGTCCACGGTGTAGCCGTAGTCACAGCCGAGCTCCTGCACGTCGAGCCCGTCCACGCCGTTGCCGATCTCCTCGTCGGTCGTGAAGATGACGCGCACTTCGCCGTGTTTGACGTTTTTCTCAATCATCGTCTCGACCGCGGCCATGATCTCGGCGACGCCGGCCTTGTCGTCTGCGCCGAGGAGCGTCGTGCCGTCGGTGACGATGAGCTCTTCGCCCACATGGCTTTCAAGGCCGGGGCAGAGCGCCTCGGTGAGGGAGACAGTGCCGTTGAGCTTCAGCTCGCCGCCCTCGTAGCGCACGAGGCGGGGCTTGACGTTTTCGCCCGAAGCGTCGGGAGCGGTGTCCATGTGCGCGATGAGCGCGATGACGGGCGCGTCCACGCCCTCGCTCGCGGGGAGCGTTGCGAGCACGTTGCCGCAGTCGTCCATGTGGACGTCCTCGAGCTTCAGCGCTTCAAGCTCCTGCATCAGCGCGCGGCCGAGGTCCTTCTGCCGCTCCGTAGAGGGCGAGGTGCCGGTGAATTCATCCGAGGTGGTGTAATAGGTCACATAGCGCAGAAAACGCGATTTGGCAGATTCCATTTGGGGGTACCTCCTTGCAGTCATGCTGCGTGATATTTCACACTCAGTGTACCACAAAAGGGGGCGAGCTGTAAAGCCGCGGCGCACCGATCCGCGCAAAAGTGAAACGGTGCAAAAGATTCTTTTGCTTGACAAAGGGCGGCAGTTGATAATATAGTGTGATACATATTAAATAAGAAACTGGGAGGGAAGAGGAAAAATGAACGTGGAAACCATCACGAGCCGGCAGAATCCGCTGATGACGCACCTGCGCAAGCTCGCTTCCTCCCGGTCTTACCGCAAAAAGAGCGGCGAATATCTCTGCGACGGGACAAAGCTCTTGGACGAAGCGCTCAAGTGGGGCGCGCCGGTCCAAACGGCGGTGTTCTCCGACGGTGTGGAGATTCCAACGCTTCCCGATACCGTGCGCGCCGTGTGCGTGAGCGAAGACCTGATGCGCTCGGTGAGCCCGATGGAGACGCCGCAGGGCGCACTGTTTACGGTCGCGCTTCCCGAGACGAAGCTGCCCGAAACGCTTGCGGGTAAGCACTATCTCGTGCTGGACGGCGTGCAGGACCCCGGGAACGTGGGGACCATCCTGCGCACGGCGGACGCGTTTGAGTGCGACGGCGTGTTCTTAGTCAACGCCTGCGCCGACCTCTTCAATCCCAAGACGGCGCGCGCCACGATGGGCGCGATCTTCCGCCGCGAGGCGTACAGCGTCACGCCGGAGGAGCTTTTCGCGCTGCTCAGTAAAAGCGGCGTCCCGCTCTACGGCACGGCACTGCGCGAGGACACTGTGCCGCTGTCTGACGCGAATCTGTCCAAAGCCGCTGTCGCCATCGGCAGCGAGGGGCGTGGACTGTCGCAGCAAATGCTGGATGAGTGCGCCAAAACGCTCAAAATTCCCATGAGCCCGCGCTGCGAGTCGCTCAACGCGGCCATCGCGGCGACGGTCGTTCTGTGGGAGATGTATCGCTGAAACAAACAAGGAGGTGCTCTTCATGGCGGGCCTTAAATACTGGGTGTGGCTCTCGGAGGTCAAGGGGCTAACAAACCGCTCAAAGCTTCTGCTGCTCGACTATTTCGGCACGCCGGAGAACGTCTACTATGCCGACGAGGACGAGTACCGCCTCGTCGAGGGCATCGAGCCGCGGCAGATCGCACTGCTCGCGGAAAAATCGTTGGAAAACGCCGACCGTATCCTCGGCGCGTGTTCGCGGCTGGGGCTGCGGCTTCTCACGATGCAGGACGCGGACTATCCGATGCGCCTGCGCAATATCTTTGAGCCGCCGTGCCTGCTTTATGTCAAAGGCCAGCTCCCCGTTATCGACGAGGAGGTCGCTGTCGCCATGGTCGGCACGCGCAAGGCCTCGCCCTACGGCATCGAAGCGGCGGAGAAGATCGCCTACGGCCTGTGCAAGCAGGGCGCGGTCGTGATCTCCGGCGCGGCGGCGGGCGTGGACAGCGCATCTCACCGCGGCGCGCTGCGCGCGGGCGGAAAGACCATCGCCGTGCTCGGCAACGGGCTCGACGTCGTCTATCCGGCGGAGAATGCGTGGCTGTACCGCGATATCGCGGCCTCGGGCGCGCTCATCAGCGAGTATCCGCCCGGGACGGCGGCCGAGGCGTGGCATTTTCCCGTGCGAAACCGCATCATCAGCGGCTTGAGCCTCGCGACCATCGTGGTCGAAGCGCCGGAAAAGAGCGGCGCGCTCATCACGGCGAATACCGCGCTTGAGCAGGGACGCGATGTTTTCGCCGTTCCCGGTCCGATCGACGCGCCACTCAGCCGCGGCTGCAACCGTTTGATCGCGGACGGCGCGGCGGGCCTCATCACCGACAGCTGGGATGTGCTGCGCGAGTACGAGGCCATCTATCCGCATAAAATACTCGGCGAGCGCGTGGAGCTTCCGCGTACGCTCGGCTATCAGGCGCGCGAGGAGCAAGCGCGCGCCAAGCAGGCTGCGGCGGAGGAAATACTGTCGCTGCCGACACTGAATTTGAAAACCAACGACGCGGGGCTGACCGACGACCAGATCGCCATTCTGCGCACGCTGAAAGACGGCGCGCTGCAGGTGGACGATCTGATCGAAAAGACGCAGATCCCCACGCGCCGTGTTCTTTCCGCGCTGACGATGATGGAGCTTGAGGGCTACGTCGAGCAGGGCAGCGGCAAGCATTTTTCTTTGACCGTCACACTACTGGAGGAATAACATTCATGGCAAAAAAGCATCTGGTGATCGTCGAGTCTCCGGCAAAGGCGAAAACCATTGGAAAATATCTCGGCAAAGACTACGAGGTCAAGGCCAGCATGGGCCATTTGCGCGACCTGCCGAAAAGCAAGCTGGGCGTTGATATCGAGCACGACTTCGAGCCTGTCTATCAGCCCATCCGCGGAAAAGAGGAGCTCATCAGCGAGCTCAAAAAGGCCGCCAAGAGCAGCGACACCGTGTATCTTGCAACGGACCCGGATCGCGAGGGCGAAGCCATCTCGTGGCACTTAAAAGCGCTTTTGAATCTGGACGATGAAAAGGCCAAGCGCGTGACCTTCAACGAGATCACGAAAAAGGTCGTCTCCGAGAGCATCAAGGAGCCGCGCGCCATCGACCAGGACCTGGTCGACGCGCAGCAGGCGCGCCGCGTGCTCGACCGCATCGTGGGCTATCAGCTGAGCCCGCTTCTGTGGAAGAAGGTCCGCCGCGGCCTCTCCGCGGGCCGCGTGCAGTCCGTCGCTGTGCGCATGGTTGACGACCGCGAAAAGGAAATTCAGGCCTTCGAGGCGCAGGAATACTGGACACTTGACGCCGACCTCACCGACGAGGCGACGCACAAGACCTTTGAGGCGCACTATTACGGCAAGGACGGTAAAAAGGTCGAGCCGGCCTCCGGCGAGCAGGTGGACGGCATTATTGCCGACATCGGCGACAAGTCCTTTACTGTGACGAACATCAAGCGCACGGACAAGCAGCGCTCCCCGTCGCTGCCGTTCACCACTTCCACCTTACAGCAGGAGGCCTCGCGCAAGCTCAACATGACGCCGCGCCGCACCATGGCCATCGCCCAGCAGCTCTATGAGGGCGTGGACATCACGGGCGAGGGCACGGTGGGTCTCATCACCTACATGCGTACCGACTCGCTGCGCATCTCCGAAGAGGCCATCGCCGCAGCGAAGACGTTTATTTTAGGACGCTACGGGCAGAGCTACTATCCCAAGACCGCCCGCCACTACAAGGCCAAGGCCGGCGCGCAGGACGCGCACGAGGCCATCCGCCCCTCGAACGTTAACCTGACGCCCGAGCAGATCAAGGGCGATCTGACGGGCGAGCAATATCGTCTGTACCGCTTGATCTGGAGCCGCTTTTTGGCCTCCCAGATGGCGAACGCCGTGTATGACAGCGTGAGCGCGCAGATCATGGCGGGCGGACACGAGTTCCACGCGAGCGCCAGCAACTTGAAATTCTCCGGCTACACCGCCGTTTACGAGGAATCCCGCGATGACGACAGCAAGGAGGAAAAGGAGGGCACGCTGCCGCCGCTTGTCGAGGGGCAGGGCTTGACGCTCGAGGCATATACGCCGCTCCAGCACTTCACTCAGCCGCCCGCGCGCTACACGGACGCGACGCTCATCCGCGCGATGGAGCAGAACGGCATCGGCCGCCCGTCGACCTACGCGCCGACGGTCTCGACGATCTTAGACCGCGAATACGTCATCAAGGACGGAAAATACCTGCGTCCCACGCCGCTCGGCGAGGTGGTGACGGGCCTGATGGAAGAGCGCTTCCCCGACATCGTGGACATGAAGTTCACCGCCCGCATGGAGGAAAAGCTCGATACCGTCGAAGAGGGCAAGACCGCGTGGAAGGACGTCATCCGCGACTTTTACGGCGGCTTTGAGCGCGACCTTGAAAACGCCGAGAAGGCGCTTGAGGGCGTGAGACTCAAGGTCCCCGATGAGGTCAGCGAGGAGAAGTGCGACGTCTGCGGCCGCAACATGGTCATCAAGAGCGGGCGCTTTGGCCGCTTTCTGGCCTGCCCAGGCTACCCTGAGTGCACGTTCACCAAGCCCCTTGTCATCGAAATGCCGGGCCGCTGCCCCAAGTGCGGCGGGCGCATGATGAAGCGCACCGGCGTGAGCAAGAAGACGAACAAGCAGTACACGTACTACGCCTGCGAATTCTCCACCAGCAGCGATCCCGAGAAGAAGTGCGACTTCATGACTTGGGATGTGCCGACGAAGGACGACTGTCCCGAGTGCGGCCAGACGATGTTCAAAAAGGCGGGCAAGGGCTTTAAGCGCCCGTACTGCATCAACCCCGCGTGTTCGCGCTTTGTGCCGGAAGACCAGCGCGGCTATGTGAAAAAGAAGACCACCGAGACCGCGGAAGAGGGCGCGGAGAGCTTGTTCGTGGGGGGGGGGGAGAGCGCTGAAGCCGCCGATGCGGCGGAGACCGCGGCAAAGAAGACCGCCGCCAGGAAGACGACGGCTAAGAAGAGCACCACCGCAAAGAAAACGAGCACAAAAGCGGCGAGCACCAAGAAGACCGCGACGAAGACCGCCGCAGCGAAGAAAACGACAAAGAAGGCCGCAGCCGAGGATGGTGCAGAAAAGCCCGCAAAAAAGACGGCGGCAAAGAAGACCGCGACCACGAAAAAGGCGACCGCCAAGTCCGCGGCCAAAAAGACCGCGGAGAAAGAAGAGAACTGATGCAAGCAATTGTGATCGGCGCCGGCCTTGCCGGCTGCGAGGCTGCCTGGCAGCTCGCGCAGCGCGGCATCGCCGTGACGCTGCATGAAATGAAACCCGAAAAGACCACCCCCGCGCACCACACGGCGGATTTTGCCGAGCTTTGCTGCTCGAATTCGCTGCGCTCGGACCAGATCGAAAACGCGGTCGGCCTTCTCAAAGAGGAGCTGCGCCGCCTCGATTCGCTGATCCTTGCCTGCGCGGACGCGACGCGCGTGGAGGCGGGCGGCGCGCTGGCGGTCGACCGCTACGGTTTTTCAAAGCTCGTGACAGAGAAGATCCGTTCGCATCCCAATATCACGGTTGTCCCCGGCGAGGTGACGGCCATCCCCGAGGGGAATGTCATCATCGCCTCGGGCCCCTTGACGAGCGACGCGCTCGCCGCCGCCATCGCCGAAAAGATCGGCGATGGGCACACGCTGAACTTTTTCGATGCCGCCGCGCCGCTCGTGACGTTTGAGAGCGTCGACATGGATTCGGCGTTTTTTGCCTCGCGCTACGACAAGGGGACGGCGGACTACATCAACTGCCCGATGACGGAGGAGGAGTACGATGCCTTCTGGCAGGCGCTCACGACCGCCGAGGAAGCGAGCGTACACGGCTTTGAGGATAAAAACGTCTTCGAGGGCTGCATGCCCGTCGAGGTCATGGCGCGCCGCGGACACGATACGCTCTGCTACGGCCCCCTCAAGCCGCGCGGTCTGCGAGACCCGAAGACGGGGAAAGAACCCTATGCCGTCGTCCAGCTGCGGCGCGACAACGCGCAGGGCAGCGTCTATAACCTTGTCGGCTTCCAGACGCATCTGCGCTTTCCCGAGCAGAAGCGCGTGTTTTCGATGATCCCCGCGCTGCATGATGCGGAGTTTGTGCGCTACGGCGTGATGCACCGCAACACCTATCTCCGCTCGCCGGGGATGCTGGACCGCTACTATCGCCTGATCGCGGATGACCGCATCGCCTTTGCCGGGCAGATGACCGGCGTGGAGGGCTATATCGAGTCCGCGGCTTCGGGCTTTCTGGCGGGCATCGAGATGGCAAGAAGACTCGAAGGCAAACCGCCCGTCGATTTCCCACGCGAGACGGCCATCGGGGCGCTGGGGCTTTACATCAGCGATACGACGGTCTCGGACTTTCAGCCGATGAACGTGAACTTTGGTATCATGCCGCCGCTGGGCTACCGCATCAAGGGCGGCAAGCGCGTGAAAAATGCGCAGCTCGCCGCGCGCTCGCTTGAAAAGATCGACGCGATGCGCGAGGGCGTGCTGAGTGACAGGAAAGGAGAGTGACCCCGTGAAGATCATCGTCGACGCCATGGGCGGCGATTTCGCCCCGCTCGCGCCCGTCAAGGGCGCGCTGATGGCGCAGGAGAAGTACGGCGTGGACATCGTCCTGACCGGAAAAACGGAAGAAATTTTGAAGGCCCTGCAGCAGTGCGGCTGCAAGGAGCTCCCCAAGGGCATGGAGATCGCCAACGCGACCGAGGTGGTCGAGATCTGCGACGATCCGGCGACGGCCTTTAAGCACAAGAAGGATTCGTCCCTCACCGTGGGGCTCAATATGCTCCATGCCGGCGACGCGGACGGCTTTGTCAGCGCGGGCAGCACGGGCGCGCTCCTCGCGGGCGCGACGCTTCTCGTCAAGCGCATCCGGGGTCTTCGCCGCGCGGCGCTCGCGCCGACCATCCCGACGGCCAAGGGCAAGGCGGTACTCATCGACTGCGGCGCGAACGCCGAGTGCACGGTCGAATACCTGCTGCAATTTGCGTATCTTGGCAGCTACTACGCGCAGAAAGTGCTCGGCGTCGAAAATCCGCGCATCGGTCTTTTGAACATCGGCGCGGAGGAGAGCAAGGGCGACACGCTGCGCCGCGAAACGTATCAGAAGCTCAAGGAAGCGGGCGAGGCGGGGCATCTCAACTTCACCGGCAACATTGAGGCCAAGGAAGCGATGCTCGGTGAGTGCGACGTCATCGTCGCCGACGGCTACAGCGGCAACATCATGCTCAAGAGCATCGAGGGCACGGGCAAGCTTCTTTCCATCAAATTGAAGGAAATGCTGATGCACAGCACCGGCACGAAGCTGGCGGCGCTGCTGCTCAAGGGACAGCTCGGCGATTTCAAGAAAATGCTCGACGCGAACGAGGTCGGCGGTACGGCGCTGCTCGGCATCTCGAAGCCGGTCGTCAAGGCGCACGGCAGCGCGAGTGAGGTCGGTATCTGCAATGCGGTCCGTCAGGCGATGGAGGTCGCGCGCAGCGGTATCATCGACGACATCGCGCAAAATATCGACAAGATGCGTATTGAACAGAAGGCAGAATAACGCGAATGCCAAAAAGCGGCAAAATGGGTATTGACAGTACAGTGCCTTTGCCGTATCATTTGGAAGAACCAAAACCGTGAGAGGAAGTATAAGACTTATGAGCCCCGAAGAAATTTTCAAAACGATGCAGAAGCTGATCGTCGAGCAGTTCGCGCTCGACCCCGATGAGGTCACGATGGACAGCTCTTTTGAGGAAGATCTTGGCGCCGACTCCGTGGATCTTGTCGAACTGGTGATGGCCATGGAGGAAGAGTTTGAGCTCGATGAGATCCCCGAGGAGGAGCTCACCTCGCTCAAGACGGTGGGCGACTGCGTGCGCTACCTGAGCACGAAGCTCGGTTAAGAAGAAAAAAGCCGCCCCGCTTTGCGCGGGGCGTCCTTTTATCAGGAGGAAAAACCATGCAGGCCTTGGAAGAAAAGCTGCAATATCATTTCAAAAATCCGGCGCTGCTCGAAGAGGCACTGCGCCACAGCTCGTATGCCAACGAGCACCGCGGCGCAAACTTTTTCAGCAACGAGCGCCTGGAATTCCTGGGTGACAGCGTGCTCGGCTTTGTGACGGCGGAGTATCTGTTTGCCAAGCATCCTACCGCGCCGGAGGGGGAGCTGACGCGCATCCGCGCGCTGCTCGTGTGCGAGGACAGCCTGCACGAGGTCGCGCAGCGCCTGGAGCTTGGAAAATACTTAAAGCTCGGCAACGGCGAGGAGAGCTGCGGCGGCCGCACGCGTCCGTCTATCCTGGCCGACGCGACCGAGGCGGTGTTTGCCGCGGTGTATCTTGACGGCGGCATCAGCGCGGCCAGCGCGCTCATCCACCGAGTGTTGCTCGATACCGAGCGCGAGGAGGTCGCCGAGGAAAAGCGCCGCGACTATAAGACCATTTTACAGGAATTCGTGCAGCGCACGCCGAACCAGACGCTTTCCTACCGCCTGTTTGGTGAGAGCGGCCCCGACCATGACAAGACGTTCTATTTTGAAGTGCTGCTCAACGGCGGCGCTGTGGGCAAGGGCGCGGGCCGCAGCAAGAAGGAAGCCGAGCAGATGGCCGCGAAGGACGCGCTCGAAAAGCTGACGAATCAGAGGTAAAGCGTATGATCACCGACTGCTTTGACAATGCGACTGAGCCCGTCATCAGCCTGCGGGACTTTTACGGTGAGCAAAAGCACCTTGTCGAAACGTGCCTGATCCTGTTTTCGCAAAAGATCTATCAGCATTTGCTGGAAGCCTTTCCCTGCGAAAAGATCGGCCTGATCGGTGCGTGCAACGGGAATATCCCCATTTACCGCATGAATTACAAGGGAAAGGACATCGCGTTTTACCTCTCGGGCATCGGCTCGGCGATTGCCGCATCGGAGTGCTATGAGGCGAGCTGGATCGTCGGTGCGTCGAAGTTCGTGATGTTCGGTTCCTGCGGGAGCTTGAATCGGGAGGCGACGAGGGGCAAATTCATCGTCCCGACGGAGAGTTACCGCGGCGAGGGCTGCTCGTACTATTTCGCCGCACCGTCCGACTACATCACGGTCGAGAACGTGCGGAAGCTTTCGGCCATCTTTACCGAGCTGGGCGTCCCGCACGTGGCGGGGCGGGTTTGGACGACGGACGCCATGATCCGCGAGACCGCGGGCCTCGTCGCGCAGCGAAGAAGCGAGGGCTGTCTCGCCGTGGAGATGGAGCTCGCCGGTGTGCAGGCGGTGTGCAGTTTTTACGGCTTATCGCTCTATAACTTCCTCGAGGCGGGGGACGTGCTGGAGGAGAGCGGCTACGATGTCGCCAATCTTCGCGGCGCGAACCACGACCTCGGCAAGCTCTATATCGCGCTGGAAACGGCGCTGCGCATCTGAATAGAATCGAAAACGCCATGACAAAAGTCACGGCGTTTCTTTTTTGCTGTTTTTCTTCTTTTTTATTCTAATAATTATCTTTTATTTTATCGTTTTCTTTTCTTTTGTATTTTATTTCTTTTCTTTTTCCTTCTTGTTAATTATAAAACATGTTAATATAGAATGAAAGTTTTTCGTTTTCTTTCGGTTTTTGCTTTTCTTTTGTTTTGTTTGCAAAGGAAACGAAAGTGTATAAGCTATGGAAACAAAAGAATTAATTCTTCAATCAGAAAGAAATCGAAAAAGATTAATTGAAATTATCTATAAAGCAAAAGCCGGACATATCGGTGGAGACTTGTCTTGCCTCAATGTTCTTACTGCTCTTTACTTTGATGTGATGAATGTAGATGCAGGTAACCCTAAGGATAATTTGCGGGATCGTTTCATTTTGAGTAAAGGACATTGTGTGGAGGCTTTGTATGTGACGCTGGAATCCAGAGGATTCATGGCTGAAGGCATTTTGGACACCTTGGGGCAATATGGTTCCATTCTTTCGGGGCACCCCACTATCGGAGTTCCGGGTATTGAAGTGAATACTGGAGCCTTGGGACATGGCTTGTCTGTCGGGGTGGGTATAGCTATGGCAGCTAAAATGGATAAAAGGAATTATAAAACCTATGTGCTGATGGGGGACGGTGAGCAGGGTGAAGGTTCCATATACGAGGCTGCAATGGCTGCCCGGCAGTACAAGTTGGATAATCTGGTAGCTGTAATAGATCGTAATCATTTGCAGATTAGTGGAGATACGGAAGATGTGATGGGGATTGATGATATCCGTGACCGTTGGACGGCATTCGGTTGGGAGGTAAAGGATATGAATGGTGACGATATGGAAGACATTATCCGGACTTTCCGTTCCGTTGATTATGCAAATCACCATCCTCATTTGCTGGTGGCTCATACAACAAAAGGCAAGGGAGTGTCTTTTATGGAGGGAGTGGCCAAATGGCATCATGGAGTTCCGAACAACGAGCAGTATGAACTGGCCATTCGGGAAATTTCAGAAAGGATAAAAAATTTAGAATATAATTGATATGATAGCTTGCAGAAAAAGTTTCCCCGACACTTTGTTGTCATTGGCCCGGATGGACAAAGATATCATTGCTGTGACAACGGATGCACGTGGTTCGGTGACGTTAAATGATTTTGCCAAAGAATTGCCACAGCAATTCGTGGAGTGTGGTATTGCGGAGCAGGATGCTGTGGGTATTTCAGCTGGGTTGGCTCATAGCGGAAAGAAAGTGTTTGT
>OGPW01002314.1_pt1 | contig 10985 bp, 8 predicted proteins | sample 1553061 | NCBI WGS metagenome assembly OGPW01 (sample SAMEA2580292, study PRJEB22360) | human gut metagenome | biome: human gut; feature: human-associated habitat; material: faeces | place: Denmark | collected 2008/2010
AGCGCTTGGATCCATGGGTGCAACCTTGCCTTCGGCGAACAGCTGTGCCACTTTGCCCACGTTGGGTTCGGTGGTATCTGAATATACCTTCACTCCTGAATTAGTGAAGCGCGTGAAGGGCGGCATGCCCATGCCAGCTGCCAGAATTCCATCAACATCAAGGCCAGAAACGAAATCGATCACACCACCGCAGCCTACGGCATCGTGGTCGACATTCTTGACAGATTCGACGCTCTCGATGTCCATGTTGTCGGTATAGGTGACGATGGTGAAAAAGGGAGCGTGCCCAAAATGACCGCTGCGCATGCTATCGAGGCCAGTGTTGCTTTCGCTGGGGATCGCGATTTTCATGACAGTTCCTTTCGATCGAGCAAGTTTACAGCGAATAGTATCAAAGGGTTAGCAGTAGGGGCTAGAGGGAGCCATCGTTTCTAGAGAATCGCTCTCATACTTTGCCTTGAAAGCGCGGTGTTCTCTCATGATCAAAAGAACGATCGGCGTGAAGTTCGTGGCCGAGCAGATGGCGCTGCCCACGCATGATATAGGTGGGTTTCTAGGAGCTGCATCAGGGATTACGTTTGAAAGTAGCATGGCGATGGCAGTATAATGGCAGCTTAAGCGATTCTATCGATACGAAGGTCGTGTACTTATGCTGCATCTTTCGAACTCTTTGACTCCAGAAAACAAAACGATCAAACGAAACACTCTGGCTGGCATTGCGTTTGCGCTTGTTCTCGCCCTTGCGCTTGGGTTGGGTTTCCTTTTGAATCCACCTCATGCGTATGCGCAAGATGACCAAGCGATGGCTGCTGCAGAAGCTTCGGATGCGCGATCAGCAGTGAGCGAAGATGGGATGTCTGCGCAGAATATGGCTGCTGATCAGCCTGTATCGCAGGCGAGTAATGATCTTCAGAGCGCCGATCTTCAAGAGGCGAATGTTAGTGCTTCACAGGAGAATGCTGGCGCGATAGAAACATCGGCTTCAAATGACAAAGCTGCTGGTTCGAACACGGAAGCTGCTACGGGGAAGAGCGAGGCAGTAGCTTCAGATGACGATGGCGCGATCACCACGGCAAGCCCTTCATCTCCCAATGCTTCGCAACCTTCGCAGAACCCTGAAGGTGCGATCATGCCTGCTGCGGGGATTCCAGAAGGATACAGCGCAGGGTGGCAGCTCATCAATAACAAGTGGTACTACTTCGATGCAGCGGGCAAGGCGAAGACTGGCTGGCTCAAATCAGGCGGAGCGTGGTATTACTTCGATCCGGCCGATGCAGCTATGAGAACAGGGCTCTATCAGGTGGGAGATGCTTGGTATGCATCGGGCGAATCGGGCGCGATGGCTGCGAACAAGTGGATCAAACTTGGCAACGATTGGTACTATGCAACAGCTTCTGGTGCGCTCAAGACTGGCTGGCACAAGTCGGGCGGAAAATGGTACTGGCTCGAGCCTTCGAAAAACGGATGCATGGCAAGCGAAAGCTGGGTGAAGGACGGCGAAGCGTGGTATTACCTCAGTGCTTCGGGCGCGATGAAGACGGGCTGGCAGCTGTATAAGAATAGCTGGTACTACCTGAACGCTTCGGGCGCGATGTTCGCGGGTTGGAAGAAGCTCGCGGGTACGTGGTATTACCTCGATCCCGCTTCGGAAGGCAAGATGAAAACAGGCCACTATCAAGTTGGCGATACCTGGTATGTTTCGAGCGCTTCGGGTGCGATGGCTGCGAACAAATGGGCGCAGGTTGGGAGCGACTGGTACTATGCAACGGCTTCGGGTGCACTCAAGACCGGCTGGCATAAGTCAGGCGGAAAGTGGTATTGGCTCTCACCTGAAAAAGCAGGCCTCATGGCTTCGGGCGCGTGGATCAACGACGGGAAAGCCGATTACTTCATGATGAAGAGCGGCGCGATGTTCACGGGTTGGCTCAGCCAAGGAAGCGCTGATGGCTTGGCCAATGGCATGTTCTTCGACAAGCAGAAGGTGGTCGATATCGCGCTGGCAGAGGTGGGGTATCGCGAAAAAGCAACCGATGCGATGCTGGACGAGAAGTTCGCCAATGCGGGGCCGGGCAATCATACGAAATACGGCCGCGACATGAACAAGATCGACCCGTTCACCATGGATTACGCTGATGCTTGGTGCGATGCATTCGTGGATTGGTGTTTTGTGCAGGCCTTTGGCGTCGAAAACGCGCGTGGTCTTTTGGGCGGCGCCTTCAATGATTACACGCCCGTTTCCGCGCAGCTCTTCAAGGATCAGATGTCGTGGTATATGAGCGCGCCGCAAGTGGGCGACCAGGTCTTCTTCCAGAGCAGTGAGCGCATCAATCATACGGGCATCGTTTATGCGGTGAAGAACGGGAAAATCTACACCGTGGAAGGCAACAGCTCCGATCAGGTTGCCAAACGTGAATATGCGCTGAATGCGACCAGGATCGCTGGCTACGGGCGTCCACTCTACAACAATCGTGGGGATGATGGTAAGTTCGTCGCGGCGAAAGAGTGGTGCTATCTGGATGCTTCTGGGGCGCGCGCTTCTGGCTGGATCAAGTCTGAGGGAAATTGGCATTATCTCGATCCGACCACGGGACTTATGGTGCGTGGCAAGAAGGTCATCGACGGGAAGACCTATTCCTTCAATACTGCCGGTGTCATGAAGACCGGTTGGGCGAAGGAAAGCTCGAAGTGGTATTACTACGATACATCAGGTGCCATGCAGACGAATTGCTGGATAGAGGATAGCTATTACGTTGGCGCTAACGGCGTGATGGCGGTCAACACCTGGATCGGCGACAAATACGTGGGCGCCGATGGCAAATATGTTCCGGGGAAGCAGAAATAGATCGGCCACCCTGCGTTAAGGCGAGCCTGATTCGCGTTCCTGTTTTTGCCTAGAGCTTGCCTAGAGTTCTAGAGAAGCTGGGTTTCGTCGAGCTTTTTCACAACGAAGCTGTTGAGCTTTGCGAGGGGCTTGTGCAGCGCGAGGCCGAACACGAGCGAGACGGCCAAGAATCCGCCCAAGCACAGCATCGAAATCCAATACTGCATGCCATAGATGCCTGCAATGCATCCTTGGAATGCTTCCATGGAATGAGCGAAGGGAAGCCACGGGTAGATCGCTTGGAAGAAGGGCGCCGACATCTGGATGGGGAAGATGCCGCCCGATCCGCCAAGCTGCATCACAAGCGCGATGATCGCGATAGCTTTACCCACGTTTCCAAAACAGGTCGTGAGCGTATAGACGATGTTCGAGAAAACGATCGCGCAGAATATGCATGCCAGCAGATAGAGCCAGAAGTGTTCGCATTGAACACCCACGAAGAAGACGTTCCCAATGCAGAGTACGATCCCTTGTAGGATAGCGATGCAGGCGAAGATGCCATAGCGCCCCAAATAGACCTGGTGGGGCTTCACATCTTTAAGGCCTTCGAGCCTACGCTTCGTGGGGTTCACGCTCGTGAGCGCAACGAGGAAGATCGCACCGATCCAGAGCGAGAGCGAAGAATAGAAGGCGCTCATCGTGTCGCCATTGCTCTTCATCTCATAGACGGGGTGCTTCTCAAGAACGGTCGGGGCAGATAAGAACGCTGCGATGGCTTCAGGATTGTTGCCGATGATCTTGCGGATCTCATCGATGTTGCTCGTGCTGATGGCTTCTTTAAGGTCATCGCGTGTTTTCGCAAGGTTGCTCTCGATCGTGCCGAGTACGTTCGCGGTGTTATCGAGGGAGCCTTGAAGCGCTTCCATGTTCGTCGAGAGATTGCTCGCGGTGCCAGAAAGGTTGTTGGATATTTCGGTGAGCGAATCGCTCAGCTCGACGCTTGATGACTTGAGTGCGGAAAGATCAGAGGCCAAGCTCGCCGTTTGCTGCTTGAGCGTTTCTTCGAGCGAAGAGTTCATTTCCGTGATGTCCTTCTTCGCGTTCGCGAGCTCTTCGTTGATCTTGGTGCGCGCATCTGCAGTGGTCGTGCTTATCGTGCTCACGTCGGTCTTCGCGCTATCGACGGCTTGCTGCAAACGAGCGAGCGTGGCAATGGCGGCATCGATCGTATCGAGTGCGGTGCCAGAAACGCCCGCGGCTTGCAGATCGTTCTTCATCTGCTCATACAGTGTTTTGGTAGAAGCGAGGGAGCCAGAAATGCTACCCAGCAGCTGCTCGGTGGCGGCAGGGTCTTGGCTCGCAGAATCAAGAGCAGCATTGATCGCGGACGAAAGTTCGTCGTAGCTGCTTGCGTTCGATGTGATCGCGCCATTCACTTCATCGGTGATATTGCCGAGTGCTTCATCGGCCGATGAAAGCCCGTTTGAGGCTTCGGAAAGGAGCTTGTTGGTGGTGTTCGTGGCGTTTTTCGTGTTGCTAAGAAGCGTGCTGCTTCCCGCAAGGAGCGTTGCGCTGTCGCCGACCATGGAGGAGAGACCCTTCACTTCGAGCTGTGCGGCATCAAGGTCTTCGACGGCATTATCGAGTTCATGCAGGAGCAGCGAGGCATAGTTCATGATGTTGTCGCCGTTAAGGAAATCGGTAAGGCTGCTCGTTGTTGAGAGCGCGATATTCGCGACCGTTTTCGTGAAGGTTTGGTCGATCTCGTCCTGCAGCTCGGTAGCTCCTTCGGCGGTAACGCGCGGTGCGATGGCGTTCTCCTTTTCATTGGTGTAATAGGTGATTTCCGCTTTGATCGCGTGATCGCTGAAAACGGTCATCAGGTTCTTCGTGAAGTCCTTAGGGATGACGATCGCCGCATAGTATTCGTCCGAATGAGCGCCATCAACCGCCTCTTGTTCGCTGACGAATACCCAGTCGAAACTGTCGTTTTCGTGCAGCGCGCTTATGACCTGGTCGCCCGCATTTATCTTGGTCGGGATAAGAGCCGAAGAATATCCCTCGTCTTCATTGGCAACGGCTACCTTGATCGAGCCGGTGTTGGCATACGGGTCCCAGAAGCCGAGCGTGGTAAGCCAAGCGTACATGGGCGGAACGAGGATGAGGCCGATCGCGACGATCGCGGCGATCACGCTCGTCTTGAGCGCGAGCACATCGTTTTTGAATATGGCGAGGATATTATGCATCGCGCGCTCCACCTCCGCTTCGCAGGAGTGGTTCGGGCATTTCGTGGGTTTCAAGCTGAGCTATTTTCCCTGCATCGGAGGCCGGTTCGCTTTGCGCAAGTTTGAACTGGTATTGGATATCGGCATGAAGGAACAGGATGATGATCTGATATCCAGCCACTATGAGCGTACCGAGAATGAACCAGGAGAGCAGAATGAGCTTTTCGTTGGGGGAGCCTTCGAAGAGGATGAGCGTAGCGAGCATGAGGATGGGCATCGCGAACAGAGCGATCCAGCCGATCTTCATGAGCAGTGGGTATTTCGTATCGAATCTCATAGCGCGCGCGATGATCTTTTCGCGGTATTGCTTCGTTTGCATGAGCGCCAGCAGTACGGGGCGCAAGCGGAACCATTGGGCACCTTTGGGCACGGATTCGGAAGCGAACAGCTCAGTTTGGGAGAGCTTCGCGTCGAAGAGCGTGTTCACGTTGTAACCGAAGTGAACGCCCATAAGCCCGATGAATAGACCAACAGGAATGAAGCAGCCGCCTAAGATGAGCATATCGATAAGGTAGTGCGCTCCATACATGCCGCCAATAGCTTCGCGCATCGCATCGATCGAATAAGTGAAGGGTAACAGCGGATTGAGCACCTGATAGAATTCGGGCATCATCTCGACGGGGAACATGCCTGACGATCCGGGAATCTGCAAGACGAGCAACACAACCGCAAGCGCTTTTCCGATGTGGCGCATGCTGTACGCGAGTGCGTGGAGCAAGTTCACGTACACGAAACCGGCCAGCACGCCTGCTCCGATGAACGCGGCAGGATTTTCGCATTGGATCCCCAGCACCAGATCGCCTATGCAGATGATGAGGCTTTGAATGATGCCGATGGTCACGTAAAAGAGCCAGCGACCGAAATAGGCCTGCGTTGCCGAGAATCTTGGTAAGCCCGCTGGATCGACGCGAAGACGCACGATGGCCATGAGGATGAACCCACACACCCAAAGCGCCAGGTTGCTGAAGAAAGGCGCTATGCCCGAGCCGTAAGGGTTGACGGGGTAAAGCGTGACCGTATCAAGCTTTACCGGGGAAGACATGAACGAAGAAACATCATCGGGATTCATGCCAAGCAGGGTGGTGAGCTCTTTGAACGAAGCGGAATTCTGGAGCGAGCGAAGATCGGTGTAGGTTGATTCGAGATTGTTCTCAAGCGCTTCGAGCGAGAGGCCTACTTCTGCACAGATGGATTTCGACTGCTCGAGCATCGAGGCAAGCTGCGTTAGGAGCGTGCTCTCTTGATCGAAGAGTGTGCGAAGCGATTCGGTTGCGCCCCGCAAGGTTCCGATCGCTGATGCGAGACTATCGAGGCTCGTGTCGATCTCGGGCAAGATGGTGATCTGGAAATCCTTCGCGCTCTTTTGAAGGTTATCCGCACTTGTTTTTGCTACGTTGGCCACGGTATCCGTGGCGTTCTTGACCGCTTGCGCATTGTTGTCGAGCTGGTTTGCGAGCTGCTCGAGCGAGGTGATGGTAGAAGAGAGGCTCGCGTTCTGCGCTTCGATGTCGCTGATGGCCTTTTGCACTTGGTCGGTAGAGGCAACAGGGGAGCTGCGCAGCGATTCGAGCAGTTGGTTGTTATAGCTGACAAGCTCGCGCGCTTCGGTAAGGGCCGTATCGACATTGGCTTTTGCTGTTTGGATATCGCCTGCGATCTGGGCCGAAGCAAGATTGATATCCACGGCTGCTTGTGTGAGCGCGAGCGCGCTCTCGGTCACTTTCGTTGAAAGCGTTGCGCTGTAGTCGTTGAGCGTTTTACGGATGTTCTCGAGCGAAGTGGACGCGGAATCGAGGCGTGTATCGAACGCAGGCAGCGAAGCGACGAGCTTCTTGAGCAGATCGTTCGAAGAATCTACCGAGCGAATGGAGCTATCGATCGTAGGCGTGAGATCGTTCACCATCGTGCGGTTTTGACTGATCGCATTCTTTGCTTCTTCAACGCTGTGGGATAAGAGCGACGTGGACTGTTCGCTCTTATCGTGCACTGCGCTGCCCGTTCGCTGCGCGATCTCAACGACCTTGTCGCTTACCTGGGAGATGAACGATTCATCGATGGTGGTCTCGATCTTGGAAGCAGCCGAATCGGTAACTTTCGTTCCCGAGCCAGAAAGCTTCTCGTTAACGTAGTATTCGATCTTGGGCTGGGTGAAATTGCCGCTGAAGACGCTGATAAAGTCTTCGCTGAAGTTCTCGGGGAAGATGAGCGCTGCGTAATATTCGCTCGAATAAACGCCGTCCATGGCTTCATCTTTTGAGACGAACTGCCAATCGAGCTGGTGATCGCTGTGAAGCTCGTCGACCACTTCCTGACCGATGTTTATCTTGCCCGTGTAGCTTGAGTCGGCACCCTTGTCCTCATTTACCACCGCCACTTTGATCGAGCCGGTGTTGGCGTAAGGGTCCCACATCGTCTCAATGGTGTACCAGGCGTAGAGTGCGGGCAGAATGCAGACGCCCGCCAAGATGATGCAGGCGACCGGATTGACAACGAGACGCTTCAGGTCGCGCACGAATATCTGCAGGATGATCGAGAGATACTGTCGTGCGCGATCGAGCATGATGCCTTCTTAGAAAAATCTAATCTTCGTTGCGAAGTTCAGTGTCTACGGTCTCTTTGATTTCGGAATCGGCAACATTCTGTTCGCGTCGTTCGCCCTTTTCGGCGAAATGGATCTCGTCGCGCAATGAGCGATCATAGCGATCGGCATCGTGGCTCAGATCTTCACGACGTTCTTGGTAGTATTCGCCGCGGCGGTCTTTGATGTGCTTGGCCTTTTCTTCTTCATGAAGGTGCTCTTCATGTTGGTCTTGGCGTTCGTTTGGTATTTCGAGAGTCATGATAGATTCCTTCTCTCCTATGGTTCTTGTTGGAATGGCTGCAGAAGAAGCTGCAACACCTATTTAGCCTAGCGCTCTTTTTGGCGAGATCGCCGATCAGCGACCAGTTGTTAATGACTTGCAATAAGCCTAATAACGAAGCGATGAAAGGGTTCAGGGGTGAGGCGAGGAATCCCGCTTGTTGGCGCATCTTCGAGCGCTTTGATTCGGGTGCGACGCTTTGGGTGCTTGGAGGCGTTTGACGAGTGGGTGCTGCGATCGTCTCTGTCGGGCGCTTCGCCGCCCCAAGATTCTTACAAGATTGTTCTCTTTGTGTAAGGAAGATGAATGGCAGCGTCCATGGCAAGCCCCTAAGCTTGAACCAAGTGGAATGTCCGACTCGATGGAGGCATCATGAAAACCAGAGTCATGCCCTTGTTCTCCCTTGCTCTTATCGTAGTCGCTTTGGTTTTTCTTGGCGCTGGGTTCTTTGGGGGAGAACGCACCTGCTACACGCAGGTCGACAATAGCAAGGTTGAACAGATCGAACCTGATAAGGGAATCATCAAGCTAAACGGAGGAATGTCGTATAAGTATTCGCTTCCGGCGTACACCGAAGATGGCGCAGAAGCTAACGTGGTGTTCGGTACGGAACGAGAGCTTACCGAAGGGCGCTACCTCAAACTGCAGGAGCGACCGATCCAGGGCGTGATCGGTTGGCAAGAGGTTCGTTTCGATGAACTTCCGCCTGTTGTCCAGGAAGCCTATAGACGCTAGATCGGTTTCGCGAGCGTATCGTTGCAGCAAGCGCGACCGCTTCGGCATGGTGAGCAAGTGCGATCGCTTCAGTATGGCAGCTGGGAGCGAGAGAAAAAAAAAGGGGGGGGTGGGTAGATCGCTGCATTCCTTGCAAGGGGTTAAGCCGTATGCGTTATCTGTTAGCGCAGCGCGCGCAAATGGTCTTTCATGCTGGCAGTGATGCGACGGCTCTCGATAGCCTTTTGGATCGCTTTGCGGCGCGTCCATTCATCGAGCAGGGCTTCATCATCCTTGCGTTCCAAGTAGGGAAGCGCAGCAGCTTTCTGCTTCGCGAGCGCTTCAGCGAAATACCAAGCGCGCATCATGTCCACATAGTAGATGTCATCTTCGGTGGCGGGGTGAGCTTCGCTGTTAGGCATGCGCGTAGCTGCCACCCATTCGCAAAACCGAAGCTCGAACAGTTCGTCCAGATAAAGCCGCATGAGAATACCGATGGCAAAGCGAATCGTGTAGCAATGATCAGAAGCGAGCCAGTGTTCCACTTGGTCGAGTGTTTCTTCAGGGCGCTTCGCGAACACTTTGGTAGGAAGCTGATCGCAGGTTGCCCAGTTGTCCACGAAGGGAAGGAAGCGCTCGTATAGCTTGAGCGCTTTATCGTAGTCGCGCTCTGCGCCGATTGTGAAGGCATGTACTTGGTTCTCGTCGAAGAGCCGATGGGGGAGCGCGCGCAGAAACGTGCTAGTGTCATCGCGCTTAGCGAGCTCTTTAGCTATCTTGCGCAGGGCAGGCGTTCGAACGCCCGCGATGGTTTTGGGATCCACATTCGGTACGAGTCGAGAATGGAAAGCGCGGTAATCCAGATCGACATTCGCTTCCAAGCTGCGGCAGACGAACTCGCCAGCGGTGTCTTCGCCGAAGCCAGGAAGCTCGTTTCGAAGGATCTCTTCCAAGGGCGCATCCTTAGCTTTGGCGAGCAGTGCGTCTTTTTGGGCGCGGTCGAGTTGCTTGAAGTGCGCTTCTGCGCTCATGGCACGTTCTTTCGAGTAGAAGCGGGCTTGCGCGATCAGGCGTACGGGCGCGTGCGATTTCGTGTACTTGGCGCCGGTGCCAGCTTGATGTGCGGAAACGCGCGCCTCGACATCGGTGGTGTATCCCGTGTAAAGGCTGCCGTCCCCGCATTCCAAAATGTAGATGTAGTGCTCGAAAGGTTTCATGAAGTATTAAGCACGCAGTTTCTTGCGAAGGTATTCGAGCGCCATGATCGGATGACGAACCATCATCCTGGGCGCAGCATAGCGCATGATGGCCCTGATGCGAATTTGAGCATCGCCGCGCTGACAGTGTGTTTCACAGTCTTGGCAGTTGCCTTCGTGCCCGTATGGACACGAAGCCGCGCGGGAAAGTGTCTGCTCTATGGTCGTGCGGCACTCCTGGCACATTCCGCCTTCATCTTTTTGAGCATCGGAGTGATTGCCTTGGCAATAGATACTCCCCATGGCTTCAAGAACGCGTCTGTCTTTATCGATCTTATCCACGTGCATCAGTATAGATGAGCTAGGAGCTTGCGTGCTAGGAAGCTCTTGAGCGGACGTTCGTTAGCGGTGCTCTTTTCCTGATCGCTCCTAAGCTGCTTGCGATGCTTCGTTGTCTCGGATCTATGACGTTCGAGTTGCTTATTCAAAAGCTTCGTTACGCATCGTCGCTCCAATTCGCATAGAACTTGCTTGTGACATTCGCGATAAGCGAAAGCCGTTTGGTGCGATAGAAGTCTGCGCTGTTGAGCTCGAACCCAACCTGCTCCTTGATGGTGTCTTCGTTTCCCCGGTACGGCCTTCCGAAGTATTCGATGGTTCCGCCATCGGGGTGCACCGCACCTTCAAGGCATTTCAAGGTGGTCGATTTCCCCGCGCCGTTTCGTCCGATGAAGCCCGTTATGGTGCCTGCCTCGACCGAGAAGGAAACATCGCGCAGCTTGAAGGCGGGATAGGATTTCGCGAGATCCTCGACGCGCAAGAGCGTTTCTGGCTTGGATGAGCCACTGCTATGAATTGGTGGTTGGGCCATCTGCTCTCCGTTCGTTCACTATTCGCCCATAGCTTTCAAGCATGGATTCCGCATCTTCGACCTTCTGCAGTGCGATGCCTTGTGCTGAGCAGTTCCGCCTTCGCTTTGTTTTGAAGGGCGGCGCTGTTCTTTGCCCCCTTAAGGCTTTTCGTCTTGACGGCTGTGTATAGGTGTGTATATACTGTTTATATTGCATATGCACACAGTCTCGCGAAAGGACGCTTTTGCGAGACGATG
>OGPW01002318.1_pt1 | contig 10977 bp, 10 predicted proteins | sample 1553061 | NCBI WGS metagenome assembly OGPW01 (sample SAMEA2580292, study PRJEB22360) | human gut metagenome | biome: human gut; feature: human-associated habitat; material: faeces | place: Denmark | collected 2008/2010
GTACATCCCGTCTCCTAAAACCGGACAGCCCAGATGCGCCATGTGCACCCGTATCTGATGGGTGCGACCGGTTTCCAGCACAAAATCGACCAAGCTCAAGCCCTCTGCCTGCGCCAACACCCGATAGTTGGTCACCGCCCGCTGACCGTCCGGCGCCACAATGCGGCGCATCTGCTCGGGCTGCTCCCGACGGATGGGGGCATCCACCCTGCCCTGCGGCTGAGGTGGCGCTCCCAGCAGGATGGCTTGATAGGTCTTATGAAAATTATTGGTCACTGCCGCTGCGGCATAGCGGTTTTTGGCAACCAGCACCGCGCCGCTGGTGTCGCGGTCCAGTCGGTTGAGCGGGCGGTACATCAGGTCCACACTCAACCGGTCGCAGTGGGCAGCAAAGACGTTTGCCAGTGTATCCGCTGCGTGTCCGCAGGATTGGTGGCAGGGCATATCCGCAGGTTTGTTGAAAACCAGCAGGTCCTCATCCTCATACACCACCGGGACCCGGCGATTGGAGCGGATAAAATGTTCCACCCCATGCTCGCTGCTGTCCAGAAAAGTAATCTGCAAGCAGTCACCCGCCCGAAGAAGGTCGATGGTGCGGGTGTGTTCCCCGTTTAAGCGCATCCCCTGCTCATAGTGCTTGAGCTTGACAATCGTCCTGCTGGAGTAGCCGTGTACTCCCTTGAGGTAACGCTCCACCGACATTCCTTCCTGCTGTGGTGTGATGTGGTATTCTATCGTTCGCATCGGTTCCTCCTGTTGCGTCTGCTCAAATCCTTTATTCGATGCTGACCGCCTGCGACAGGTCCGGCATCTCGATAGCAAATTCCTCGTTGCGCTGCTGAATCAGGCTGTGAATCTCCATGCTCAGCTTGCAGCTTTCCGGCAGCTGTTCCAGTTCGGTGCTGTCCGGCTGCAAGGTTGCAACCAGCTCCTTGAGCGCAAATTCCAGCTCCATGCGGATGGTCTGGTCGTTGATTTCCTTATCTTCAATGAGCATATCACAGGAAAGCGAGCCAATCTTTAGCGAGTCGAACAGCTTTCGCTCCATCTCCAAAACCATCTGCACCTGCTGGTCAATCAGCGCCTGCAGCTGCTCCTTGTCCACCTCAAGCGCCTGTCCACCCATGCTTTCAAGCATCTGGTCCACCTGCTGCTGCACCGTTGTGCGCAGCTGCTGTTCCATCGCCGGCAGCAGTTGGTCATTCATCATACTGCTCATCTGTTGCTGCATGGTGTCCAACTGTTCCTGCGGCATGGTAAACTGCACCCGCAGTCCCTTCTCTTCCTCGGTAAAGGCAAAGTCCTGTGCCTGCTTTGCCGCCTCCACATAGACCTCCACCATCTTGTCCTGTCCGAAAGTCGCCAGCTGTCGGTAGTCCAGTCCGGCAGTCGCCGCTGGCATCTTGACATAGTTGCCGCTGGCTTCATCGAGGGTGTAGCTGAATCCGTCCTTCTGGTAGGTCTGCGTCTGAATGGGCTGTCCCATCAGCTCTCCACCGATTTGCATTGCCATGGTTTGCAGCTGGTCCTGAAATTCCCCTTCTATCGACAGCTCCATCGGGATGCTGTCTGCGCCCAGCTCCACCTGCGCGGTCATTTGGGCACTTAACTTTCCACTTTCCATAGTGGAGGAGGTCAAAAGTGCCTGCCGCATCTGTTCGATTGCCTTTTCCTTGTTCATTCCGCAGCTGCACAGCAGCAGACAAAGCAGCAGGGTCGTCAAAAAACAACCGAACCATCTATGAGTTTTGTTCATGTCGTTCTCCCTTCCGGTGATACACCGTTTCTATTTTACATTCTTATAGTACAGGATGCGCAGCCCTTTGAGCAGAAGATTCGGGTCCTGGATGATCGAATGGCGACAGTAGGGTGTCACCTTTTTGGAAAGTCCTCCGGTCGCGACCGCCTGCACCGGCTGTCCCAGCTCCTGCTGGATGCGGTCGATCATTCCATCGAGCATCGAAGCTGCTCCATAGATAATGCCGCTGTCCATTGCATCGACCGTGTTGCGCCCGATGACACTTTTGGGCGGGATGAGGTCGATGTGCGGCAGCAACGAAGCCTTGCTGGAAAGCGCCTCCAGCGACAGCCGCAATCCCGGCATGATGGCGCCTCCGATAAACTCTTCCTTTTCATTGATGACCGACATGGTGGTCGCTGTACCCATATCCACCACCAACAGCGGCAGCGGGTATTCACTGATCGCTGCCACGGTATCTGCCACCCGGTCGGCACCCAGAGAAGCCGGGTTGTCCAGCTTGATGTTGAGTCCTGTTTTCAGTCCCGGTCCAACCACCATCGGCTTTTTGCCGGTGATTTGCTTGAGGGCGGTCTTCATCACCGTGGTCAGCGGCGGCACCACCGATGAGATGATTGAGCCTTCCATCTCTTTGGCGCTGTATCCGTACAGATGCAGAATCTGGTGGATTTCCACTGCATACTGCTCCTCGGTGCGCAGAACATCGGTGGCAACCCTTGCCGTGAAGGAAATGCTGTCGTTTTCAAAACCGCCGATGACAATGTTGGTATTGCCAATATCAATCGCTAAAATCATTCTGCCATCTCCCTTTATAAAATCAGCGTGAAACATCCCGCGTACTGCGACATTCCACGCTGTTTTGATTCTATTCTGTTATTTTCTTTCCATTGCCAGCAGCACCTTACCGACTGCCGCCGTAATCAGCGCTGCTACGATTGCCTCCGGGATGCCGTTGGTCGCAATGATGCCCAAGATAGTAGCATAAATCACATCCGCTGCAATTCCTTTGACCGCAGCCCAGCTTTCCCCAAAGAAGAGGTAAATCATGTTCATCACCAGCAGCGTGTTGACCATCGAGCCGACAAAGCCCGATACCGTCAGACAGGCTGCATCACTTTTAATGAGTTTCTTCATTCCCTTGTACACAAAGTAGGGTACAACGCCCACCAAAATGCGGGGAACAAAGCAGATAACAAGGCTCCAGCCGTTGCCGCCGATTTCTCCCAGCGAGTAGAAGGGACTGAAAACAAAGGAGGTCGGGTTTGGAGTGAAAGTGTTGACAAGCAGGCTGGTCAAGCCGAACAAGCCGCCCAGGGCAGCTCCTTTTTTCCAGCCCAGTAAAATCGAACCCAAGATGACAGGGATGTGGATGGTGGTCGGACGGAGGACGCCTAAGGGCAGATAACCCAGCGGTGTCATCGCCAGCACGACAATAATCCCTGCAAACAGTGCCAGTTTTACCATTTCCTGTGTCTTTTTGGTTGCCTGATTCATATTCAATTCTTCCTTTCGCTGACGTTCTTCCCTGTTGGCACCGCCGGCGGAGCCGCAGACTTCGTCGGTGCTCCAGAAGATACGTCGCAAATAAAATTTTTAAACAGCTCAATTATATAGTATCCTTTGGCGGATTGCAAGAGCCGATGAAGGAAAAATTGCAGCACCCTCTGCAAAAGGGATGACACCGCCGCATCTTTTGCGGTATAATAAAACAAATGAACCACGAAAGGAGCTGTCGTCTATGTCAGAATGCTATCAAGTCAAGGTGATTGCCCGGATGCACAGCCTGTTTCCCACCAAATTCGGCATCCCGCGTCAGAGCGGTCTGGTCGAGCAGCTGCACTCGCTGGTCGTCTTTGAACCGGAATACCGCGACCCGCAGGCGCTGCGCGGTATCGAGGAATTTTCTCACCTGTGGCTGATCTGGCAGTTTTCCCAGGCGGTCCGCGAGGACTGGTCCCCCACTGTGCGTCCACCCAAGCTGGGCGGCAACCGCCGGATGGGCGTCTTTGCTACCCGCTCTCCCTTCCGTCCCAATGCCATCGGGCTTTCCTCGGTCAAGCTGGAAGGGATTGAAAAGCACCCGCAGTACGGCATGGTGCTGCGAGTGTCGGGTGCGGATTTGATGGACGGCACACCGATTTTGGACATCAAACCCTATCTTCCCTTCACCGACAGCCATCCGCAGGCAACGGGCGGCTTTACCGACGGACTGCATCTTCAGCCGCTCAAGGTCGTCATCCCGGAGGACTTAAAGCAAACTATCCCCGCCGACCAGCTCGATGCACTGACCGGTGTGCTGGAGCAGGACCCACGTCCCTCCTATCAGGATGACCCGCAGCGGGTGTACGGCTTTTTCTTTGGCAATCTGGAAATCAGTTTCACCGTCAGCGAAGGCACCCTCACCGTCTGCAAGGTGGAGGTCAAACGGTAAATCCGAACAGCAAAAAAGGAACGCACCGCGGTGCGTTCCTTTTTCTTTACAGCGAAAGGAATCGGTCCACGTTGGCGATGGATTTGTCGGTCAAACGGATGATTGCCTGATAGGAGCCGCCCGAAAATCCGCCAAAGCAGCTGACGTTTTCAAATTCGCGCAGCGACTGGTCGCCCAACGCCATGTTGTTGTCGCAGAAATAGTAGTTGTCCCCGTGAGCCAGCCATTTTTTCAGCGCATCCAAATCGCTTGCCGGAGTCAGACCGGTGTTGAAGAGGATTTTGTGGTTGCCAAACGCCTCGAATTCCGACTGGTGCAGCAGGGTAACAAATTTATTCAGACAGGTACATACACAGATGTTCTTTTTCAGCAGCTCTTCCAGCGGCAGATATTTCACACCCTGCTCTTCGATGTCCGGCTTGCGGCTGCGGTTGTAGTAGGTCAAATCCGCTCCAAAAAATTGCAGTGCGCGGGTAACGACCCGTCCGGTCGCACCCATGCCGATGATTCCCACCGGTACACCGGTCAGCTCCAGCGGATGATCTCCCCAACGCTTTCCATTAAAGCCATTGAGCAGGCTAATCAGCTGAGAAACAACATATTCCCCGACCCCGATGTCTCCATAATCGGACACACCATAGACGGTGATGCCATGCTCGCGGGCACAGCGAATGTCTACACTGGCACTGCTCTCATCGTACAGACTACAGCACATTCCGATATAGCGCAGCTTTGGGCAATGCTCGATGATGTTTGCCGTAATTTGCGTGGACAGGTTGACCAGGATTCCGTCGGCATCCTTGGCTCTGCGGATGACCTCCTCCTCACTGGAAGGAACGTCGTCATAAAAGACATATTCCTTTGCGCGCTCGGCCAATCTTTCGTTTGCTCCGGTAAAGAGGTTGAGCGCCTCAACAGCAACCAGTTTCTCGAACTTTTTGTCTGACATAAAAATACACCTCGCTTTTATTTATATAAAATAAAAAAGCTCCTGCTTTCTCTGCAAAATCGGGCGATTGTTTATCTTTAAACAAACTCTGTATACTACAAAACGGACGCTTTTGAAAGGCGTCCGTTTTGTATGAAAGGAGTTCATTCATTGATGAAGATGTCTTAACTTATTTGTTGTTTACCAGCTGACGGGTGTGCTCTGCAACCTGTTCCGGGGTAACGTCGGTTTTCTGAGCAACGCCGGTGTCGATAGCAGCCTTTGCAACGCCGCTTGCAACAGCCGGTGCAACACGTGGATCAAATGGAGATGGGATGACATACTCTGCATTGAGTTCCTCTGCGGAAACCAGATTTGCGATCGCGTAAGCAGCAGCCAGCTTCATCTCTTCGTTGATCTTGGTTGCATGAACATCCAGAGCACCACGGAAGATACCCGGGAATGCCAGAACGTTGTTGACCTGGTTCGGGTAGTCGGAACGACCGGTACCGATAACAGCAGCGCCTGCTTCTTTTGCCAGAGCAGGGTCGATTTCTGGAGTTGGGTTTGCACAAGCAAAGATGATTGGATCTTTTGCCATGGTCTTAACCATCTCCGGGGTCAGAACGCCAGGAGCGGAAACGCCGACGAATACGTCTGCACCGCTGATAACGTCAGCCAGAGAGCCTGCGCGTTTTTCTTTGTTGGTAATCTTGGACATCTCAACCTTAACGTCGTTGAGACCGTCGCGTCCTTCGTAGATTGCACCCTTGCTGTCGCAGAGGATTGCATCTGCAATGCCTGCGGTGAGCAGCAGCTTGGTGATTGCGATAGCAGCTGCGCCTGCGCCGCTGACTACAACGTGAACGTCCTTGATGTCCTTGCCAACTACCTTCAAAGCATTGACAAGACCTGCCAGGGTAACGATTGCGGTACCGTGCTGGTCATCATGGAAGATCGGAATGTTGCAGATTTCTTTGAGTTTACTTTCAATATAGAAGCACTCTGGAGCTTTGATGTCCTCGAGGTTTACGCCGCCGAAGGTTGGCTCCATCATTTTAACAGTTTCGATAATCTTGTCCGGATCTTTGGTATCCAGGCAGATTGGGAAAGCATCTACGCCTGCAAAGGATTTGAACAGAACAGCCTTACCTTCCATAACCGGCATACCTGCGCCTGCACCGATGTTGCCCAGACCCAGTACAGCAGTACCGTTGGTTACAACAGCAACCAGATTGCCTTTTGCGGTATATTCATAAATTTTGTCATAGTCCTTCTGAATCTCCAGACATGGCTGAGCTACACCTGGGGAATATGCCAGCGACAGGTCTTCTGCACCACGCAGCTCTACTTTGCTTTCCACTCTGATTTTGCCCTGCGCATTTCTGTGCAGTTCAAGGGATTTTTCATAAACGTCCATTTCAGAAATCCTCCTTATGATAGATAATCGCGATTGCTTCTTATCAACAGATTCTTAGCCACGATTGAGGCAAAGGAAATCGAGCCATAGGCTCATACATATATTTTACTATTTTATACAAAAAAAAGGCAATAGAAAAAGCATACAAAGTTTTTCATAAATGATGGACAAATTGCAAAAAAATAAAGTTTCGACCTTAAATTCAGCGATATATTCTGCAAAAACACTTGATTTTTTCTGCACTCCTGCTATAATATAGGCAAATGATGCAAGATTTGCGTCAAAATTCGTTAGATTACAGACACTGATGATCAAAAGAAATGAAGGTTGAAATCAATGGAATATCGTATTGAAAAAGACTCCATCGGAGAAAAACAGGTTCCAGTAGACGCTTACTACGGCGTACAGTCGATGCGTGGCTGTGAAAACTTCCACATCACCGGTCAGAAAATGCAGCCGGAGTTCATCAACTCCATGGCAGAGATCAAAAAAGCCTGCGCTATCTGCAACTATCAGGTAGGCGAAATAGACGAAAAGATCAAAGATGCTATCTGCCAGGCTTGTGACGAAATCGTTGCCGGCAAACTGCACGACCAGTTCCTGTGTGACCCAATCCAGGGCGGTGCAGGCACCACTGCAAACATGACTGCTAACGAAGTCATCGCAAACCGCGCAATCGAAATCCTCGGCGGCGTAAAGGGCGATTACAGCATCGTTCATCCAAACGACCATGTAAACCGCGCTCAGTCCACCAACGACGTTTTCCCATCTGCTGCTAAACTGACCGCTATCAAGCTGCTCAGAAAAGCAATCGCACAGGTAGAGCGTCTGGAAGCTGCTCTGGCTGAAAAAGAAAAAGAATTCCACGACATCATCAAAATGGGTCGTACCCAGATGCAGGACGCAGTTCCGATCCGTCTGGGCGCAGAATTCGGTGCATACCGCAAAGCAATCCAGCGTGACCTGGTTCGTCTGAACAGAGCAATGGAAGGTATGTACGCAATCAACATGGGTGGTACTGCTGTTGGTACTGCACTCAACGCAAACCCGGCTTATGTTGAAGCTCTGGCTCCTGAACTTGCAAAAATCACCGGTCTGCCGCTGGTAAAAGCTGACGACCTGGTTGACGGCACCCAGAACCTGGATGCTTACGCATACGTTTCCGCTTCCCTGAAGACCTGTGCAATCTCCTGCTCCAAGATGGCAAACGACTTCCGTCTGATGTCCTCCGGTCCTCGCTGCGGATTCCAGGAAATCAACCTGCCTGCAAAACAGAACGGTTCTTCCATCATGCCAGGTAAAGTAAACCCAGTTATCCCAGAAGTTATGTCTCAGGCTGCTTTCTGCATCATGGGCAACGACGTTTGCATCACCATGGCTGCTGAAGCTGGTCAGCTCGAGCTTAACTACGCTGAGCCTGTTCTGTACCACAAGCTGTTCGAGTCCATCAACGCTCTGGCTGGCGCTGTTGAGACCTTCGTTGACAACTGTGTAAGCGGCATCACCGCAAACGCTGACCGCTGCCAGTCTCTGGTTGACGGCTCCGTTGGTATCATCACCGCTATCTGCCCACAGGTAGGCTACCAGTTTGCTGCTGACATCGCTAAGAAAGCAATCAAGACCGGTCAATCGGTTCGCGAACTGCTGCACGAGAGCGGCAAATTCACCGACGAGGAGATCAACAAGATCCTCGATCCACACTCCATGGTATAATCATTACCTGCTTCGCTTTTCAAATGAATTGAAAGCACCTCCGAGCTTGGTTGCTCGGGGGTGTTTTTCTTTTGCCTTCTGATTCCTTTGCGTTGCATCAACTGCGCAAAACTGTTATACTTAACTCATTGCAAGTCAATCTCAAGGAGGAATCAGGATGACCTATACACAACTTCTCAATACCGCGCTGGAGCTGCTGGACGAACAGGGACCGCAGCAGGCGTTTGACTTCATGCAGCAGCAATCCCCAAACGTAGAGTACGCCAATCCGGCGCAGCTGTACAATTTTTCCTACTGTCTGGCTGCCATGTGCGACCGGACCGATGAGGCGATGGGACTGCTCAAGGAGGCGGTCTACACCCACGGCTACTGGTATGACTACACCTATCTGATGGAGGACGAAGACCTGGAGCCGCTGCGCAGTATGCCGGAATTTGAAACCATCGCCAACCTCTGCCGCCAGCGCCAGCAGGCTGCACAGCAGGCAGTTCAACCGGTGCTGTGCTGTGAAGAAACCCAGCCAAACAAGCCGGTGGTCCTGGTGCTGCACGGCGACCAGCAAAACGCTGCCATCACCCTGCCCTACTGGCAACCGGTCAAGCAGATGGGCTATGCCCTTGCCGCTGCGCAGTCCACCGAATTGCAGGTGTCCGACGGGTACCTGTGGGACGATGAGGAGCAGGCAGCAGAGCAGCTTGCTTCCCACTGGAAGAATTTACAGGAGCAGGGCGTGCAGGTGGAAAACAGCGTCCTCGGCGGATTCTCTTCCGGCGGACGCGCTGCTTTGTATGCGGTGCTGTCCGGTGCAGTTGCACCAAAGGGATTGATTCTGGTGGCTCCCTGGCTGCCGGAGCTGGAGGAGTGGACCGAGGACCTTTCCGCCCTCAAGGCTGCGGGAACTCGCGTCTACATCTGCTGCGGAGATGCCGATGAGGACTGCTTTGAAGGAAGCGAACAGCTGTTCGAGCTGCTGGACGAAGCGGGCGTCGAAGTCGATTTCAAGCTTTGTCCCGACCTTGACCACGACTACCCGGAAAACTTTGACCGTCTGCTGAAAGAGGCGATCGACTTTGTTGCAGGAGAATAAGGATTCCTTTGCCACCTGTGAGGTGCAAATCTTTCCGTATGACCCACAGTGGAAGGTCGAATTTGAAAAGATCAAAGGGATGATCACTCGCTATGCCGGAGAATACTTCTCTGCCATCGAACACGTTGGTTCCACCTCGGTGGAAGGGCTGGGAGCCAAACCCATCATCGACCTCGACGCTGTGCTCCGCTGTCCAAACGACCTTCCAAAGGTGATTGAAGCGCTGTCCCAACACGGATATGTCCATCAAGGCGACCTGGGACTGCCGGGCAGAGAGGCATTCTTCCGTCCGCGGGACTATAACGATGAGGAAAAGGGTGTCATGCGCTACCACCTCTACGTCTGCCTGCCCGATGCTAAACCCTATCGGGAGCATCTTGCCTTCCGCGACTACCTGCGCTGTCACCCGAATGCCCGGGAGGAATATCAGCAGCTTAAAGTACAGCTGGCACAGCAGTACCGCTTTGATGTGGACGCCTACTGCGAGCATAAAACCGAATTTGTCCGGTCGATTCTCCGTCGATGCGGATATTAAAAAAAGAGAAGCCCGAGGGCTTCTCTTTTTTATTATACATAAAACTCCTGCATATCCTCCAGACGGATGCAGGCAAGTTGGCGGTTGGGAAAATCATATCCGCAGCAGCAGTCGATGTCGATATACTGCGGATGATGAAAGATGGTGAGCTTCTCCCCGCGCGCACACATCTGCTGCACATAGGCGCGCTCTTCCTCATCGGTGCGGCTGTACGCCTGCGTATCGGTATGGACAAAACAGGAAACCGGCGTGTGCCCGACGATAATCTGGCAATCGGTCATCGGTGGGATGGGGTCCTTATAGGGACGATGCCACACCTCGTCGTACACCGTATCTGCCGGCAGTCCGTGAACCAGATAAAATTTTTGCTCTCCGACGGTCAGCTCAAAATGGGTCGGCAAGCTGCGCAAAAACTCCAGCACCTGCTCCCGTTCCGGCTGGGTCAAACGGGAAAATCCCTCCAATGTGGGGGTGTTTCCATTGCGATTCCAGTGCTGGATGTGCCTTTCCGGTGCATCCGGCGCAAAATATCGCAGGCACATAAATTCATGGTTGCCCAGCAGCATCTTCATATTGGGTGTGCGCATGATTTCCTGCAAGATTTCCACCCCATGCGGTCCCCGGTCGACCACATCTCCCAGGATATACAGGGTATCCTGCGCGGAGAAGTGTATCTTTTCCAGCATCGCCTTCCATCGGTCGTCCTCTCCGTGGACATCCGAAACAACATAGTGTGACATCGCTCTTCGTTTCCTTCTTTCGGTAAAATCAAGCGGCAGGCAGAAATTACAGCCGCGCCAGAATCTCGTCGATGATCTGTCCTGCGGTTTCTTCCTTGGTCATCAGCGGCAGCTCTTTGACACTGTCGCTGGTGATGATGGTGACAATGTTGGTATCTCCGGCAAAGCCTGCGCCCTGCTCCTTGAGATTGTTTGCAACCATCATATCGGCGTTTTTCTTAGCCAGCTTTGCCCGGGAGTTTTCCAGAAGATTTTCTGTTTCCATCGAGAAGCCGCAGAGGAACTGTCCGTCCGGCTTGTGCTCGCCCAGATATTTCAGGATATCCTGGGTGCGCTCCAACTCCAGACTCAGCTCGCCGTCGCC
>OGPW01002323.1_pt1 | contig 10956 bp, 9 predicted proteins | sample 1553061 | NCBI WGS metagenome assembly OGPW01 (sample SAMEA2580292, study PRJEB22360) | human gut metagenome | biome: human gut; feature: human-associated habitat; material: faeces | place: Denmark | collected 2008/2010
CACGGGCCGCGCCGCGCGTGGCCGCCGCATTGGGCGACGGCGCTGGCATCTGTGGTCGGTGCTGAGCGTGGCGGCGCTCTCCATTTTCGTGCTGGTCGCTATCTTTCAAATGGCGAACCTGTACGTCGAAGGGCTGGGGCTTACGGGACCGGGCATCGCCTCGCCCACGGCGGATACCGCTCCGGCCGCCGCGGGCGCGGACGAGGCGGACGATCCTGGCAGCACCCCGCGTGACGAGTGGCGCGGCGGCCATCTGCCCTTCCTCTACCAGACCGATCCCCAGTACCGCGATGCGCCCTATGCCGGTACCACGGTGCGGGAGGCCGGCTGCGGGCCGACGAGCCTGGCCATGGTCTACATCGCGCTGACGGGGAAGACCGACAAGGATCCCGCCGCCATGGCCGCCTTCAGCGAGGCCGGCGGCTATGTGGAGGGGGGACTCACCGCCTGGCGCCTCATGACCGACGGCGCGGCCGAGCTGGGTCTTTCCTCCCATGAGGTGCCGGCGGACGCGGGGCGTCTTGCGGCGGAGCTCGCTGAGGGGCATCCCGTCATCTGCAGCGTGCGCCCCGGCGACTTCACGGACACGGGACACTTTCTCGTGGTGGCCGGCGTGGCCGACAACGGCGAGCTGGTCATCCACGACCCCAACAGCCCCGCCAACAGCGCCCGCACCTGGGACGTTCAGCGCGTGCTCGCCCAATGTGCCAACCTCTGGGCCTTCGAGCGGGTTTAACGGGGGCGGGACGGCGCGCTTCCAGGGTTTTCGCTTTTGGAGCAAAGCGCCTCCCTCTTTTTGGCAAGAATTTCGAGTTGTTAGACTTAGTCGAGCGAATGAGAGGGCGATCTCGCCATTTTGATGGCGGTTTTGTCTGAATTGCTGATTTGGAGCGGCTGGTTTTCTGCGCGCGAACTCTAACAACTCGAAATTCTTTCTCAAAACAAGAGGGTGCATTGTCGATGCCTTCGGAAACGCGCTGCATGACTGATTCGTCCATGCGTCCATGCGGTGGGAAGGTCCATGCGCCCATGCGGCGGGAGCGATTCGCTCATTCGATGGGGTTCCCGCTTGGCCGTTGGCGTCCGTGCTAGGATGGAGCCAGTGATTCCGAACGATGAGGAGGCTTCCCGTGGATGCCTTTGTCCCCGAAGTCGCGCCGCCGCCCTTGCTCGAGTGCCGCGACCTCACTAAGCGCTATGGCGCCACGGTGGCGCTCGACCGCTTTACTGTCAGCTTGGCCGCCGGCCGCATCGTAGGGCTGCTCGGCCCGAACGGCTCGGGCAAGACCACGCTGCTGAAGATGATCGCCGGCGTGGCCCATCCGACGGCGGGCGACATTCGCGTGGCGGGCTATGAGGTAGGCCCGGAATCGAAGGCGCTCGTCTCCTACCTGCCCGAGCGGCCCTACTTCTCCCGTTCCATGCGCGTGCGCGAGATGATCGCCTTCTTCGCCGACTTCTACGAGGACTTCGACGCCGCCTTGGCCCGGGACATGCTTGCTCGGCTCGGCGTTTCCGAGGGCGCCCCGTGCGCGGCGCTTTCCAAGGGCACCGTTGAGAAGGTGCAGCTCACGCTCGTCATGGCCCGTCACGCGGCGCTGTATCTTTTGGACGAGCCCATCGGCGGCGTGGATCCGGCGGCCCGCGATTACATCCTGCAAACGGTTATTCGCGCCTATCGGCCGCAGTCGTCCATCATCCTTTCCACCCACCTCGTGCGCGACGTGGAGGCGTTTCTGGACGACTTCATCCTGCTGCGCTATGGCCAGATGCTTCTGCACGCGCCCGTGGCCTATGTGACCCAGGGGAAGGGCACGACGCTGGACGCGTTCTTCCGAGAGGAGTTCCGATGCTAGGAAAGCTCTTCGCCCAGGAAATGCGGGCGCTTGTGAAGCCTGCGGCCATCATGCTGGCCATTATGGTCGTCGCTGGCGTGGTGGGCATCGGCTGCATCGAGGCCACCGACGCCGTGAGCCGCGCGGCGGGATTCGCCTCCCGTTATGTCAACGAGGCGTCGGCCGCTTCCAACCTGACCGTGGTGCTCGTGATGGCGGCGCTGTTCTGCGCCTTTCTCGTGTGGGCCAGCCTCGTGGCGGTCTACGTGTTCATCGCCATGCGCTTCTATCGCACGATGTTCACCGACGAGGGCTATCTCACGCTCACGCTGCCGGTGCGCACGGGCGCGCTGGTGACGGCGAAATTCTGCGCCGCCTTCCTGCTGGCGGCGGTGTTTACGCTTGCGGCCTGCGCGCTCGCCTCATTGGCCGTGCTCGCGATCTCCGACGGCGATGGGGACATGGTGTCGGTGGTGCTGTCGCTTTTGGGCGGTTGGTCGGCGCTGACGGGCAGCGGTGGTGTGGCCTCGTCGGTCATAGGCGTGGCGAACGCGCTCGTGTCCGCCGCCTACACCGTGGGGCTGGCGTTCCTCTCGCTGACGCTGGGCGCATGGTGGGCGCGGCGGCATAAGGTGGCCGCGGCCGTGGCGCTGTATGTGGGAATTGGCTGGGTGATCTCTCTTCTGTTCTCTATCGTTGGCGTGCTGGCCATGATGGGCGACACGGGCACGGCATCGTTCATGCTCGGCACGGTGTCCGTCATGCAGACGGTGGTGAACCTTGCCGTGGCCGCGGGCGGCGTCGCCTTGTCCGCCTACCTCGTGCGCGCCAAGGTCGATCTGAGCTAGGGAAAAATTGCCGTCGCCTTAGCTGGCAGCTAATGAAACGGTTAACGAGAACGGATACCCTTCTTCCTTGTCCGTTAGGAATAGCGCGTTTAGAAGAAGGGAATCATCTATGGAAACGCAACCTCGCTCGGCCATGGCCGTGGCTTCTCTCGTATTGGGAATCGTGGCACTGGTCACTTCGATTCTGCCGATCATCAACAACCTCTCCTTCCTTTTGGCCATCCTCGGCATCGTCTTCGCCATCGTCGGGTTGGTGGGCATTTCGAAAGGGAAAAAGAGCGGTAAGGGCTTAGGCGTCGCCGGCCTCGTACTGTCTGTGATCGCCTTCATCCTTGTGCTCGTGATGCAGAGCGCCTTCAGCGCCGCCCTCGACCAGGCCATGGAGGAGAGCGGGCTTGATACGGCGACGGCGCAAGGCGTAGCGGCCGGAGATTCCGGATCTGCGGCCGAGCCCCAGGCGGCCGAGCAGAGCGAGGCGACGCAGGCCGCTTACGGCGTCACCATCGACGGCTGCCGCGTGACCGAGGACTATCAGGGAAATCCGGCTGTCGTGGTGACCTACACCTTCACGAACAATTCCGACGAGGCGACCAGCTTCATGGTGGCGCTTTATCCCAAAGTGTTCCAAAACGGCGTTGAGCTGGGCACAGCCATCGGCAGCGATTGGGATTCCGAGAAGTACTCGAGCGATGTGAAGCCTGGTTCCTCTACGACGGTGGAGATGGGCTACGCCCTGGAGGACATGAGCGACATCACGGTTGAGGTCGAGGAGCTTTTGAGCTTCAGCGACGCCGTCTTGGCCGAGCAGACGTTCTCGCTGAGCTAGCGTGCCTGATGGCGCACGTCTCGGGCGCCCGTCTCCGAAGGCGGGCGCTCGAGGCGCTACAATAGGGGCTTCGTGATATGGGTCGAAGGAGAAAGAAGCGCGTGGAGGAACCGCTGACAGAGGATATGCTGGCCGAGCTCTTGGACGCGCCGGATCCGCGGGCGTTCATCAAACGGCGCGAGGTGGGCGAGCGCAGCTTGGCGGAGTACCTGGACGCCCTTCTGCTAGAGAAGGGGCTGAAGCGCTCAGTGGTGGTGAGAGAGGCCGGTATCAACGAGACCTTCGGCTACCAGATTTTCACCGGCGCTCGGCGCGCCTCGCGGGATAACTTGCTGAAACTTGCCTTCGCTATGGGATGCTCGTTGCGCGAGACGAACCGTCTTTTGCAGGCGGGAGGCGCCAACGAGCTGTATTGCAAGAATCGGCGAGATGCCATTGTCATCTTCGCCATCAGCCATGGCTATACGCTGCAGAAGACTGAGGAGGAGCTTTACCGGTTCGGCGAGGCGACCATTAGCTAACTTTGGTACCATGGCATTTATGGAAAACGACCCTCTTGCCGCATACCTTGACGCCCTTGCCCGCGACGTGTGCTATCGCGTCGATGAGGTATTGAAGACGGCGCCCCACGAGACGACCGAGGTGGTGTACTTTGTGGGGGCCAACGCGGCGGAGCTCGGACCGTTCGTTCGCAAGCGCATCGCGGTTGATGCGGCCATGGGGGATGCCTACGGCCACTTGTTCCAAGCGCAGCGCGCCGGGCGTCGCTTCCGACATTTGCCGCGCATCTACGATGTTCATACCACTGGCAACGAGCTGGTGGTGGTCATGGAATACATCCAGGGACGCGCGCTGCGGGACGAGGTGTACGAACGCGACGGATCGGTCGCCCTGGCGGCGCAGTGGTTTCCACTCCTTTGCGACGGGGTGATGGAATTGCACGAGCAGTTCTCGCCGCCTTTGATCCATCGCGATTTGAAGCCATCGAACATCGTGGTGAGCGATGCGGGTCTCACGATCATCGACTTCGGCATTGCCAGGGCTTTTCGCGAGGGGGCTGCGGGGGACACGGCTCATTTCGGCACGCGCTGCTACGCGCCGCCCGAGCAGTTCGGCTACGGGCAGACCGACGAGCGCAGCGACGTGTACGCGCTGGGAATGCTGCTCTACTACCTGCTGGCCGAGCGCGATCCGTCGCCGTCGGTGGCTGCGGCGGGATTCGCGGGGCCGGAAGTGCCTTTCGCGCTGCGCCCCGTGCTCCAGCGCGCCTGCGCCTTTGATCCGGCGGCCCGCTTCCAGACGGTGCGCGACCTGAAGGCGGCGTTCCTCGCGGCGCTCGCCCCAGCCGGGGCTTCTCCTGCAGACCGGGGTGTCGTTGTGACCCAGGTCGCCGGCGCGGGTCGGGTTTCCCCTGCGGATTGGGCCGCGACGGCGGTGAGTGCCGCAGCTCCGATCGATGACAGACCGCATGGCGTAGTCGTTTCTCGGGTAAGGCGTGCTTTCTCGACGCTCTCCTCCGGTGAGACGGCAGGGCTCGTGGTCGATGTCGCCCTCTTGGTGGTGTGGCTGCTGTTCATGGCAGTTCTCATCGCAATGCCGTTCACGCCCGACGAACGTTACGCCACCTGGCCGTTCTGGCTGCTCGCCTTTCAGTATTGGACGTTCGGTATTCCGTTCTTCACGGGCTTTCTTTTCATTTTGACCGACGTCCGCGTTTTACGTCGGGCGGCTCCGAGGCTTCGCCTTCTGCAGGGAGCTCGTTTGCGAATCTTGGGCATCGCGCTGGTTGTCGTGGGCGTGATAGCCGTGGGCGTGACGATGGCGATCGCGAACGCCATGGGACTTCCGACCGGCTCGTAGGGGGCCGAGCTTCCGCTCCATCCGTAGGGGGCTACCTCAGTCGCCCCTCACAAGAGGGATAACCTTGCCTGATGAGGGCTGACCAAGGTCAGCCCCTACGGGATGAGGCTGCGCGACGCTAGTCTTCCCAGCTACGGGATGTGGCTGCGCGACGCTAGCCTTCCCGGCGGGTTTCCCAGAAGGCGACGGCGCTGGCGGCGGCGACGTTCAGGGAATCGACCCCGTGGTGCATGGGGATGCGCACGGTCCAGTCGCAGGCGGCGATGGTGGAGGCGGCCAGGCCGTCGCCTTCCGTGCCCAGTACGAGGGCCAGCTTGTCGGTCGCCTTCAGGCGCGTATCGGCGATGGAAAGCGCGTCGTCGGCCAGGGCCAGGGCGGCTGTGACAAAGCCGGCGTCGCGCAGGCGCGCCACGCCCTCGCACGCCCAATCGCGCGCGCTGCCGATGCGGGCCCAGGGCACTTGGAACACCGTACCCATGGAAACGCGCGACGCGCGGCGAAACAGCGGGTCATGGCAGGCCGGCGTGAGCAGCACCGCATCGATGCCGAGGGCGGCGGCGCTGCGGAAGATGGCCCCGATGTTGGTGTAGTTCGTGACGTCCTCCAGCACGGCGACGCGGTGGGCGCCAGTAAGCAGGGCGGCCAGGTCGGGCTCGGGCGGCCGGTGAAAGGCGGCCAAGGGCCCGCGGGTCACCTCGTAGCCGGTGATGGAGCGCATCTCCTCCGAGGAGACCACGGCCACGGGGGCGGCCGGATTGGCCGTGTGCACCTTTTCCAAGAGCACTTCGGAGGCGGCGAGCCAGCGCGCATCGGTGAGCACGGCGAAGGGGACGCACCCGGCGTTAAGGGCGCGGTCGATGACGTTCACGGACTCAGCGACGAACAGGCCCGACGCCAAGCGCTCCGGCGCGCCCTCCGGGTCGATGGCGCGGGCCAGGCCCACGAGCTGCTTGGGGTCGCGCAGCTGCCCGTCGGTCACAGACGAGAACGGCGCCAGATACGGGTCGCCCCCCGCCAGGAAAGATGTTTGCGACTTGTTCATGGGCCCTAGTATACGTTAGTGCGGCGTCTTCCGGAGCATGGTGGCCGGCGCGGGCGGCAGATAGCGGGCCGGATACACGATGATGCCGGCCTTCCCAAGGCGCGAAAGGACGGCCATGATCAGCACCGGCATGCCGTAGCAGACGAGCGCCGCCCCCACGGCCGCCATCCACGGTGCTGCTGTGACGGAGATGCCGGCCGCCTTCCAAAGATGGAAGTACAGGGCGAGGCAGATGCCGTGGAAGAGCCAGATGGCCATGGTGTAGCGGGTCACGAAGTCGTAGAAGCGGTTCTGCCGCCCGCTGCGGAACACGGTGGAGAACAGGGAGGTCGCCCACAGCACGCCGAGCGCGTCCAGAACGGCGTGGGACGTCTCGCCGGTCCAGCCGGCGTAGAAGGCGATCACGCTGGTGGCCACCCACAGGGCGCCGAGGGCCCAGGCCTTCTCGGATCCGCGCACGAGGGGCAGGCCCCGGTAGAGCGCCATGGCCATGCCGCCGGCGACCCAGATCCAGTTCTCGGCCACGGAGGTGACGGCGTAGGGGAGGCGCGTGGCCATCTCGGCGGTGGCGGGCAGCGAAGCGAGCGCCACGATGGCCGCTTTCGCTGCGACGGCGGCGAACAGGAGGCCGCTGGCGTTGCGGCGGCTCTTCACGGTGGGGGTGATGGCGTAAATGATGAGGCAGGTATAGAAGTAGCCGACGGGAATGACGGGCTCGATGAAGAGCGCGCGGAGGAGATCGGCGACCGACAGAGGCGGCTTCGCGCCGACGATCGAGTTTGTGAGCAGTACGAGTACGGTGAACGCCACGAAGGGGATGCCCATGAGCGCCAGCTCGCGGCGGAGGTTCTGGCCCCAGGCGCGAGGGGTGCGCGTCGTACGGTATCGCTGGTAGAGAAAGCCCAGGCAGAAGTAGAAAATCGGCAGCTGGAAGGGAACGAGGTACTCGAGAATCCACCGACTAGCGGGCGAGGGGATGAAAAGGCCCTGGGCGCTGCAGGTGGTGATGAGGGTGCCGAAGGCGATGAGGAGGGACGCGGTGGCTTCCACGTTGTGCGCCCAGACGTCCTTGGGGCCGCCGGAGCCGTGGCCGTGCATCTCGCCTTCGGGGACGTCGGGCGTCTTTCGAGAGCGGCTTCCCGCAAATGTTGCCGAGTCTTTCGGGCGGCCGTCAGGGGAGGCGGTCGTTGCGCTTTCGAGTTGCGGCGATGCAGGGCACGCTATGTCGGCGAAGTTGCTCATGGGTTCACGGTAGCACGCGGGCACCACGACGAAGGCGGCGCGCGGGCGCCTGTTTCCCCAATGATGACCTCTCGCGGACGCGCCTGCGAGTGCCGGCGCCGCCTACCAGATGTGCGGGCGCGCTAGCGAACGGCGCTGGCTATGGCCGTCCTCCCTCCTGCCTGCCGTGGCGCAGGGCCGCCCTGCTGCGGAGGGTCGTGGGGCTGCCAGCGGGACGGTCGGGATCTCCGCGCTCTTGCTCGCTGCCAGGGTTTTGCGCGGGGAGGCCCGTCGCCGGGTTGTCGGAGCCGCCCCCGGGCAAGCAGGTATTTTGGCCGCAGAGGGCGCATCCGGGGCGCGCGGCGCCTCGGCCGTCGGGCGGTGTCGTTTGGTTGCTGCGGCAGCAGGGAGTGTCGCGACGGCCGCCGTCGCTCCGGTCGTCGTTGCGCTCGTCGGCCAGGATGACACGCTCGAAATCGCGCCGATTGCTGACATAGGCCTTCCGGAAGATATTCGTGGCATGGAATTGCACCGTGCGCACGGCCAGGTGCCGCTCGGCGGCGATGGTCGCATAGCTTTGATGCTGCAGGATGAGCTTGGCAATGGGCATCTCCTTGGGCGTGAGGCCCAGACTGTCCAGCTCTCCCTGGATCTGCTCGGCACGGGTGACGCGGCGCATTTGCTGCGTGCGCAGGCTTCTCTCCCGCAAGGCCAGCATCATGCCGAGTGCCGCCAGGGCGCAGGCCGCTGCCAAGGATCCGAACACGAGGGTCGACTGGTCGAGGTTCGCCGGCGCTGGCGCTCCGGCGGCGAACGAAACGGCAGCGCCGATGAGCACGAGAGCTAGCCCGAAGGAAGCCACGGCGCCTGCGAACAGGAGCGCGCCCGTCCGGTCGGTGCGCTCGCCGGTGTTTTCGCGGTTGAGCGGGGAGGGATGGAGGATGGGCGGGATCAGACCGCCGGGGTGGGCAGCTTTCAGCATGATAGTATCCTTTTGTCGGAAGGGGGAGACCCTTCGGTTGGTGGGCGCATCCGTGATGAGGCAAGGACGTCCGTGCGCCGCGGGTTGTGCCGCAGTGCGCCTGAGCGCCAGGAAGAGGGCGAGGCCTGTTGAGTTGAAAGCTGCGTTTGCCGGGCCGGAAAAACATTTCGCTTCCGGTCTCTCGCGGGTGTCCCATGATACCCCAATGGAACTGACATCGTTGGTAAAAGTGCGATCTTCGATAGTTTTATTACCACGATGCTTGGTGTTCGTTGGCGCATCGTTGCTTTCGAAAAGAGGATTTGAGCAGGGAAAACGAACCTGCTTGCTATGTTGTATCTGACATGAAATCGGCTACGTGCACAAGCCATGGTGGAATGGGCGGCACGCGCGACACGACGGGTTGTGTCGCGCGCTGCGAACGCTGGGCTGGCCGGCGCCTCGGTAGACCAAAGTGACAAACGTGGACTTTCTCCGTAGGAATCCTGACGATTCGCAGTGCCGTGATAGCATTTCCGAGGCTCGAAAGAGGGAGTGCCCCTTGTGCGCTTTTCCTCGTGTTGGCGGCGCGCTCTGGCCTGGGTTGCCGCTCGCCGCTTGGGCCGACAGACAAGCAAATCGTACGGAGGCAGTTTCTGTGGACATGTTCATCGAAGTTCTGAAGGCGTTCTTCATCGGCGTCGTGGAGGGTATCACCGAATGGCTGCCCATCTCTTCCACGGGCCACATGATTCTCGTGGACGAGTTCGTGAAGCTGAACGTGTCGGCGGAGTTCCTGGAGCTGTTCTTAGTGGTCATCCAACTGGGCGCCATCATGGCCGTGCTCATCCTGTACTTCCATAAGCTGAACCCGTTCTCGCCGAAGAAGACGTCGGCCGAGAAGCGCGGCACGTGGCGGCTGTGGGGCATGGTGGCCATCGGCTGCATCCCGGCGGCGGCCATCGGACTTACGCTGGACGACTTCTTCAACGAGTACTTCTACAACGCGTGGACGGTGGCCATCGCCCTTATCGTCTACGGCGTCGTGTTCATCCTGCTGGAGCGTCGCAACCGTCGGCGCGAGGCAGCCTATCTGGCCAGTCGCGCCCCCCGGCGTCCCCGCGGCGCCCATGCGCGTCCCGTGCCCGAGGTGGGTCCGGGCGACGATGGCGACGACGCCGAGATGGCCCTGTTCCGCGTGCGCACCGTGGACGAGATCGACTGGAAGACGTCGCTGAAGATCGGCTGCTTCCAAATGCTCGCCATCATCCCCGGCACGTCGCGCTCGGGCTCCACCATCATCGGCGGCATGCTCTGCGGCTGCTCGCGCACGGCGGCGGCGGAGTTCACGTTCTTTCTCGCGATTCCCGTCATGTTCGGCTGGGGCGTGCTGAAGCTCATCAAGTATCTGATGGCCGTGGGTCTGGCCATGACGGCCACCGAGATCGCCGTGCTCGTGGTGGGCATCGTGACGGCATTCGTGGTGTCGGTGATCTCCATCAAGTTCCTCATGGGCTACATCAAGAAGAACGACTTCACGGCGTTCGGCGTCTACCGCATCATCGTGGGTTTGGTGGTGCTCGCCTACTTCGGCGTGAAGGTGTTGCTGTAGCCGACGCAAAAGCGGCGCGATTTCAACGTGAATTAACCGTGCGAATCGGGAACGAAGGCCTTCTCGGAAAAGCTTGCCGTCGGATTCGGGCTGTTTTTTCGAGTTGTTAGACTTTAGGTACGCGCGATGGTTCGCTCAAAAACTGTGGCAGAACAAAATGTGTAAGAAAAGTAATAAAATACGATATATGAGAAGACAAGATGGAAGCAGGCAATCACCTGCGAGCGCGTTGGATGTCTAACAACTCGAAATTCTTGGTGCTGCTCTCCCTGAATCTTTCCTGACGGACGCATCGCTTCTTCGATTGTCTTATGATAATCTTAACGCCGGAATGCGGGGTCGGTGGGTTCCGTAGGCATTGTCTAGGGCAAGAGGAGGAGTCGTGTTCAGCGAACTGGTGGTTGCTTACCTCTTTCTGGGAGGGACAGGGGCGGGCGCGCTCTTGATTGCCGCAGTGCTGATGCTCCTCGCTGACGAGAGAGCCGTGAGCCGCGGAGTGGTTGTGCGCTTCAGAGACAACGGAAGCGCTGCCTATCGCCGACTGTTCGTGCCGATACTCGTGGCCTCGCTGGTAGTCTTAGTGCTGGGGGCCCTGTGCCTTGCGGCTGATGTGGGGCGCCTCGATCGCATCCTTTTGCTGGCGGTTTCATCCCCTTCGAATTATCTGGTCGTAGGATTCTGGGCACTTTTGCTTTGTGGCACGTTGGCGGCAGCCATGCCTCTTGTGTGGGTCGCGGGGCCGCGCGAACGA
>OGPW01002326.1_pt1 | contig 10938 bp, 9 predicted proteins | sample 1553061 | NCBI WGS metagenome assembly OGPW01 (sample SAMEA2580292, study PRJEB22360) | human gut metagenome | biome: human gut; feature: human-associated habitat; material: faeces | place: Denmark | collected 2008/2010
TCTTATTGCAGTTTTTTAACCTTTCGTGGAATACACCAGAATCTCATATAAATACAGGATTTGATCTATTGCATTATGCACACAAAAAAAGCCCCATGCTCTATAGCATGAGGCTAGAGTGTGTTTAAAAAAACACTTATCAGAATTATTTTTTCAGACAACCGTAGCTGCCTGTCTTATCTTTTCCATTGAAATATTTCTTTGAAAATTCCTCCGCCGGACAGGGTCTGGAATAATAGTATCCCTGAAGCAATTCCGGCTTATAAGTCTGGACAACGGAAAGGATTTCCTTATTCTCCACCCCTTCCACACAAACCTTTATTCTGGTCTGCTTACTCAGATTCATAATATATTCCAGAATCGCCTGATCCATCTCATCATCCTGAATGGAACGGACAAAAGTATGATCGATCTTGATCCACTGTGGTTTCAGCTTGCGAAGCAATGCAATGGAAGAGTACTCCGTGCCGAAATCAACCAGTGCCATATTGATCCCCATATTTTTAAAATATTCAAAATCATCCCGAAGGCCGTTGGGATCCGATACCTTACAGCTCTCTGTAAGCTCCAGGATCAACTGCTTCTCCGGTGTGCCGGATTTTTCCACGATCCGTGTCACCATTTCCCTGAAGCCTTCCTGAAGTATCTGGATATAAGAAACATTCACGGAAATTACAAAATCAGGATTCTCCATGCGCCACAGTGCCGCCTGGGCAAGTGCCTTATTCAAAAGCCACTCTCCCACCTGTCGGATGGTTCCGTCTTCCTCCAGGATCGGAATAAATTCCATTGGGGAAACCAGGGTTCCATCCGGCAGATAAAAACGCATCAGAGTCTCAGCACCATAAACCTCCTGAGTCTCTCCGTTCACCAGAGGCTGGTATACCAGTGCAAACCCTCTGCAATTATTGGCAACAGACTCACGGAGCACTTCCTGCAGTCGGAATTTCTCCACCGTTTTTCTGTGCATTTGTCCGGAAAACTGCGCAATGCTGCCACGTCCCACTTTCTTTGCCTGCTCAAGGGCGTATTCCACATTTGCATGCAAAGTCTCGAAATCCTCTGCATCCTGTGGAAAAAAGGCCACTCCGCAGGAAATTGTCAACTGGATCTCCAGATTCATCTCCCTGGGGACTTCCTCCGAAAATCTCTGCACTTCCCGGTAAATCCGGTCAAGCGCACTCTCGGATTTCTCCGTGGTAATACAATAGAATTTACCTCCTGGTCCTCGATAAGAAATAACGCCCTCCAGGCTCTGACATTTCTGTCCCAGACGCTGCAGCCCCTCATCTCCTACCAGATACCCAAGAATATCATTGATTCTCTGAAGTCTGTCCACATCAAAAAGAAGAACCGCACCTTCCATTCCATGACTGATAAATGACGGAAGCTGCTTCTTCAGCTCATGAAACGTATATAAACCAGTGGGCTGGTCAAACTTGGCATTCACACCAAGATTCATCATCGTGCCAACAAAAAGGCCAAGGCTTCCATCCGCATTCCGCTCCACAATTCCCTGGCACCTTACCCATACATATTTCCCATATTTATTTAAAGCCCGGTATTCACAATTATGCCGGTTGCTTTTCCCCTCAAAAATACGACCGATATCCTCCAGAAAAATATGCTGGTCTGCAGGATGGATATGCTGTACCCATTCCTTCGCCGTATTCTCTATAAATTCTCCCGGCAGATTGAAGTAATCCACACTTGGCTTAGACCATCTGGAAAAATCGCGTTCCAGGTCTGCTATATAAATGTACATATTATCTGAAGTCTGAGACAGAGCATCAAATATATGGCTGTCAAGATTAGAGATATCTATCACACAAAATCACTGCCTTCCCTTTTCCCCTAATACGTCAATATTTTACCATATTTTGCACAATTCTGTCTACAGATTTTGACAATTCTGCACATAAAATGTTAAAAAAGTATAAACAGAAGAATAAATAATACAAACATTTTTATGATAATCTGTAACCATTACGCGGATGCCAGAGCCTGTCTGAAAAATCATTCCGGCAGTCTGTACCATATTATACGCGCAGAAAATAGGATAATACTGCTTACCGGCAGAAAATCATAAAGAGGGAGATTAATTTTATGGATGAAAGAATTCAGAAGTATGAAGAGAAAATGAAAAAGACATTGGGCAGCTTGGAAGCAGAGCTGACTACTATCCGTGCAGGACGTGCCAATCCAAATGTTTTGAATAAAATCATGGTAGATTATTATGGAACACCAACACCAATCCAACAGGTAGCGAACGTATCTGTTCCGGAACCGAGAATGATTCAGATCCAGCCATGGGAGAAGAGCATGCTCAAAGTTATCGAGAAAGCAATCATGGTTTCTGATCTGGGTATCAATCCGACAAATGACGGAACTGCTGTAAGACTGATCTTTCCGGAACTTACAGAAGAACGACGTAAAGAGCTTGTAAAAGATGTTAAGAAAAAAGGCGAGGCGGCGAAAGTTGCAATTCGTAACATCCGTCGTGATGGAAATGATGCATTTAAGAAGCTGAAAGGTTCTGATGTTTCTGAAGACGAGATCAAGAATCTGGAAGATGAACTTCAGAAGATGACGGATAAGTATGTTAAAGAGATTGACAGTGCTGTTGAAGTAAAATCAAAAGAAGTTATGACTGTATAGTCTGGAATGAAAAGAAGAGGGCAGCCCCGGCAGATATGCAGGAGGGGTCTGTCCTCATTTAATGTTGATAAGATTTAATGTTGATAAGAAAAAAATTTCACAGAAGAATGCCGAGGCATTCTTGAATTGTGTCAGATTTGAAATGTGTGAGATAATTTTAGTCAGCAGGAGGATAATATTATGAATATACCACAGCATGTTGCGATTATTCTAGATGGTAACGGACGCTGGGCAAAGGCAAAAGGAATGCCGCGTAATTATGGGCATGCACAGGGAAGTAAGAATGTAGAGAAGATTTGTGAAGAAGCATGGCGCATGGGAATAAAATATCTGACCGTATATGCTTTTTCTACTGAGAACTGGAATCGTCCAAAAGAAGAAGTAAATGCTCTGATGAAGCTGCTTCGCAATTACATGAAAACCTGTCTTAAGACAGCAGCGAAAAATGATATGAAAGTCCGTGTAATCGGAGATATTACAAAATTGGATGAAGATATTCAGAAGAGAATTCTGGAGCTTGAAGAGGCAACGAAAAATAATGGCGGATTGAATTTTCAGATTGCAATCAATTATGGAAGCCGTGATGAAATCACAAGAGCGGTACGCACGTTGGCTGAAGATGTAAAAGAAGGAAAACTTATGCCGGAAGAAGTGAATGAGGCATGTATAGAAAGGTATCTGGATACACACGATATTCCAGATCCTGACCTTCTGATTCGCACAAGTGGAGAGCAGAGATTGTCCAATTATCTTTTGTGGCAGCTTGCTTATACAGAGTTTTATTTTACCGATGTTCCATGGCCGGATTTTTCCAAGCAGGAATTGGAGAAGGCAATTGAACAGTATAATCGCAGGGACAGACGCTATGGCGGCGTGAAGGAGGAATAAGATGTTTAAGACAAGGCTCATAAGTGGAATTATACTGGTGATTGTGCTGATTGCGACAGTCGGAACTGGAGGAAATGTTCTTTTTGGTCTGCTTGCGGTTGTCAGCCTGATTGGATTGACAGAATTATATAAAGTGATAGAAGTTCAGAATAAACTTTTAGGATTTGCAGGATATCTGGCAACAGTGGCCTATTATGTACTGCTCTATACTGGGAATCTTCAGTATATGACACTTTTTACGATTGTGTTTTTAGTATTAGTTATGGCGGTATATGTATTTACATTTCCAAATTACAGATCTGAACAGGTGATGACTGTATTTTTTGGAGTGTTTTATGTAGCAGTAATGTTGTCCTACATTTATCAGACACGCATGCTGGAAGATGGGGGCATAGTTGTATGGTTGATTTTCTTAAGTTCCTGGGGCTGTGACACTTGTGCATATTGTGCCGGTATGCTTCTTGGAAAGCACAAGATGGCACCAAAACTCAGCCCAAAGAAATCTGTAGAAGGTGGTATTGGTGGCGTACTGGGGGCTGCACTTCTAGGAGTGTTATTTGCATTAGCTGTGAATCAGTGGGCAGGAGCACAGGCAGGAGTTCTGGAATACGCAATCATTTGCGGAGTCGGTGGAATGATTTCACAGGTTGGAGATCTGGCTGCTTCTGCAATCAAAAGAAATCATGAGATTAAGGATTACGGGAAATTGATCCCGGGACATGGTGGAATTCTGGACCGGTTCGACAGTGTAATATTTACAGCTCCGATTATTTATTATCTGACCATGGCGCTGGCGGGGAATTTGTAACGAGAAATCATATGATATATAAAAAGGTGGTAATATGAAGAAAATAGCAATTCTGGGTTCTACAGGTTCCATTGGAACACAGACACTGGAAGTCGTAAGAGAAAATGGAGATATCGAGGTACTTGGTCTGGCAGCAGGAAGTAATATTTCGCTTCTGGAAGAGCAGATAAGGGAATTTCAGCCAAAACTTGTAGCTGTCTGGGATGAGAAAAAAGCAGCAGAATTAAAAATAAAAGTACAGGATCTGGATGTAAAAATCGTAACTGGTATGGACGGACTGATTGAAGTATCAGTTATGGAAGAAGTGGAGATACTGTTGACAGCTGTTGTTGGTATGATTGGAATCCGCCCGACGGTTGAGGCAATTAAAGCAGGAAAAGATATCGCTCTCGCAAATAAAGAAACATTGGTAACTGCGGGACATATCATTATGCCCCTGGCAAAAGAAATGGGGGTTTCCATTCTTCCGGTGGATAGTGAGCACAGTGCCATTTTCCAGTCACTTCAAGGCAATAAGATGAATTCAATCCATAAGATTTTATTGACAGCTTCGGGTGGACCGTTCCGCGGGAAAAAACAGGAAGACCTTTTGAATATTCAGGTAGAAGATGCGCTAAAGCATCCGAATTGGGCAATGGGACGGAAAATTACGATTGATTCTTCAACTATGGTCAATAAAGGTCTGGAAGTCATTGAAGCAAAATGGCTTTTTGGAGTGGAGGTGGATAAAGTACAAGTCGTTGTACAACCGCAGAGTGTCATTCATTCTATGGTGGAATATGAAGATGGCGCAATTATTGCACAACTTGGTACACCAGATATGAAACTTCCAATTCAATATGCACTTTATTATCCTAAGCGCAGGTATTTGCCGGGAGACAGGCTGGATTTCTGGCGCATGGGAAAACTGGATTTTGAAAAGCCGGATATGGATACATTTTACGGACTGGCACTGGCTTATGAAGCGGGAAGAACAGGTGGATCGCTTCCAACTGTATTCAATGCGGCAAATGAAATGGCAGTCGGACAATTTTTGAACAGGGAGATTAAATATCTGGAGATTATAGAGATTATAGAGGATTGTATGAGAGCACATAAGAATATTGAGAACCCGACACTTGACCAGATTCTGGAGACAGAAGCTGAAACTTACGCACGAATCAAAAGCAGGAGGTAATCGTTAGATTTGGGTATTATATTTGCAATCTTAATTTTTAGTTTTATTGTGTTCTTTCATGAACTTGGACATTTTACACTTGCAAAGTTAAACGGCATTGATGTACAGGAATTTGCTATTGGCATGGGTCCGACATTATTTTCAAAAGAATACAAAGGGACAGTTTACGCTGTACATTTGTTGCCAATCGGTGGATTTTGTGCAATGGGCGAAGACGATGAAGAGACAGAGTCACCTGGAAACTTCAATAAAAAATCTGTATGGGCAAGAATTTCAGTCATTGCAGCGGGACCGATTTTTAACTTTATTATGGCATTTGTTCTCGCTGTAATTTTGACAGCAATGGTCGGATATGATAAACCAGTTATCTCGAGTGTAGAAGAAGGATATTCTGCGGCAGAGGCCGGCATACAAGAGGGAGACACCATTGTTCGGATGGGTGGAAAGAAAATTAATATTTTCCGTGAGATTACTTATTATAATCAATTCCATCAAGGAGAGACTGTGAAAGTAACGTATCTCCATGACGGAGAAAAACATACAGCGACATTAGTACCGAAGATGGATGACGAACTTGGATATTATCGTATCGGAATCAGTGGAGGTGGAAATACAAAAGCAAATGCATGGACATCTGTTCAATATGGTGCGTACGAAGTTAAATTCTGGGTATGTACTACATTTGAAAGTCTAAAACAACTGGTGACAGGAAACGTAGGCGTCAAACAATTATCCGGTCCAGTGGGAATCGTAAATATGGTAGATACAACTTATAATGAAAGCAAGTCATATGGTGTATTTATTGTAATTGCACAATTCCTTAATATTGGAATTCTGCTATCGGCAAACTTAGGGGTCATGAATTTATTACCATTACCGGCATTGGACGGAGGACGACTTGTATTTTTACTCATAGAGGCAATCCGTAGAAAACGGATTTCACCGGAGAAAGAAGGCTACGTGCATCTGGCAGGCATGGCACTTCTAATGATTTTGATGGTAGTAGTGATGTATAACGATATTGCCAGAATTTTCTTTTAATTGTAGTTGGGGACGGGGTTTTTTTGAAAAACCCCCGTCCCCAACTGAAAAGTAACTTGTCCCAAATTGAAATTGTGTATGAGGTGTTGAATTGCAGTATACAAAAGCGACAATTGATGATATGGAAGAATTCTATGATCTTGTTCAAAATACGATTCAAGAAGTTTATCCAAAGTACTATCCGGAGGAAGTGGTAAGGTTCTTTAGCCAGCAGCATTGCTGGGAGAATTTGGAACGTGATCTTGAAGAGGAACGCATTTATATCCTTCAGGATGGGGAGTGTGTGATTGGTGCCGGCAGTTTTGAGGGCAACCATATTACTCGGGTCTTTGTGAGGAAAGATTATCAGAGACATGGCGTTGGCAGTCTGATTATGCAGCGGTTGGAAGATGTGATTGCCAGAGAATATGAGTCGGTACGTCTGGAGGCTACATTGCCTGCAGTAATTATGTTTGAAAAGAGAGGGTACCGTACAATTCGCCATGAAAAGTGGACTGTGAGAAATGGGGCAGTGCTTGTGTATCCTGTGATGGAGAAAATATTGCGTAGATAAGAGGACATAAGGGAAAATGAAGACGATTACGATAGAAGATGTAGAGAAGAAAGATATAAATCAGGTCACAATTTTGGATATCCGTCCGGAGGATGCTTACTGTAGAGGAACCGTTGAAGGTGCAATCAATATTCCGATGCAGGAAGTGGACAATCGAAGAGATGAGATTCCGAGAGATAAACCAGTATATGTACTTTGCCACACCGGGGAGTGGAGTGCTTATACAGTAAATATGCTGGAAGAAGCAGGATATGAAGCGTACAATATTGAAGGTGGATATCGTTCTTTTCTACGTATGATGCTTGGACGTTTTGTGGAAAATGAGACAGTCATGGCTGAAAAACAGAAGGATATTGAAAAAAGTATTATTAAAAAGTTCCGTAAATCTGTCTGGTGCAAATTTACGAAGGCAATTCGGGAGTATGAACTTGTAAAAGACGGAGATAAGATTGCTGTCTGTATTTCTGGTGGAAAAGATTCTATGCTCATGGCGAAACTTTTTCAAGAGCTTAGAAAGCATGGAAAAGCAAATTTTGAACTAGTCTTTCTTGTAATGAATCCAGGATATAATGCAGATAACTGGAAGATTATTCAGGATAATGCAAAGGTCCTTGGAATTCCGTTAACAGTATTTGAAAGCAATATTTTTGATACTGTAGCAGACATTGACAAAAATCCGTGTTATCTCTGTGCAAGAATGCGCAGAGGTTATCTTTATTCACATGCGAAGGAGCTTGGATGTAATAAGATTGCATTAGGACACCATTATGATGATGTGATTGAGACGATTCTGATGGGAATGCTATACAGTGGAAAGATTGAGACAATGATGCCTAAACTTCATAGTACGAACTTTGAAGGTATGGAGTTGATCCGACCAATGTATCTGATTAAAGAGGCGGATATTATTGGATGGCGAGATTATAATCAATTAAATTTTATCCAGTGTGCATGCAGGTTTACAGAAAATTGTGCAACCTGTGGCGGAGGACGTGGTTCCAAACGTGATGAAATGAAAGAACTAATCGCGCAGTTCAGAGAAGAAAGCAATCTGATTGAAAAGAATATTTTCCGAAGTGTTCATAATGTAAATTTAAGAACAATCATTGGATATCACAAAGATGATGATATTTACAATTTCCTTGATGACTACGATGAACGTGGAAAAAAGAAACATGAAAAAATGTAATTATTCTGTCAGTTTGAGGGTTTTATGTGATACAGGAAAACATACCTGTATCACACAAAAATTTAGATATTCAAGAATGCCTCGGCATTCTTGCTGCGAGGTGCGCGTCATGCAATTGCATGATATAGTTCCTAAGTCATCTCAATATATTTTATTCTTTGGTGATGTATTTAACCATCTTAGCTAATTTAATTCTGCAATTCTAGATACTCCAACATATATTTCTGAGATTTTATACCATGTTTTATAATCAACAATTCCAGTCACTGGAAGACCGAAGATTAACTGAAATTTTCGTACAGCAGCTTCAGTGGCAGGACCGAAGATTCCATCTGCATCAATCTTAGGAATTGCTGGATAGGCATCAGATATAACAAGGAGTTGCTCCTGCATCTGGCGCACCTTGTCACCGGTGGAACCGATACTTAAGTCGTAACCTGGCCAGGACGATGGAATACCGGAAATTGCACTGGCAGTGTTAATATACATGTCATCACCGTAGTAGTAACGCAGAATTTGGATGGGAGTATAGCCTTGATCACCTAAGGTCTTTGAGCCCCACTGTGTCAACCTTTTTGCTACAACGTATAAAGAACCCGCAAGCCCTTATTTTACAGTGGTTTGCGGGTATTTTACTGATATAAGAAATAATAGATTTTCAGAGAATCTTGTTCTCGGTCGTAGATAATTTTGTCCACAATCTGTTTTAATGCTTCGTTCTTTTGCGCTGCAGTAAAAGAATCTGAGACTAGGATATCATAGACGCCCTGCACCCTCAACAGCATGTTGGCAGCAGGATCCGGCGTATCTTTTGGAGCATTGTCTTCCAGTTCTTTTAATTGTTCTTCCAAGTGTATGCGTTCTTTCTGAAGCAGTGCTTTATTCGCTTTATATTCCTCAAGAGTATCAATTCCCTCACGGTAAGAAGCTTTGATTCGTTCTTCTTTTCCGGAAAGGCTTTCCAGACGACTGGTTAATATATTTTTCTCATTGGAGACTTCTATCGGCTGACGTTCTTTTAAGGTGTAAGAAATGTTGCCGGAGCTTAGAGATTCCTTGACGCAGGCAAGGACCTCTTTCTCCAGGACAAGGGAACTGATTCCATGTGGTTTCTCACATTTTCCTTTATGATATCCATAGCAAGAGAAGTAGGAGTATTTCTCACCGTTCGCACGTTTCATGGTGGCAGCAGTCAATGTACGTCCACATGCAGGACATTTCAGTAATCCGGAGAGCCAGTGCTTATATGTAGAAGAGGGACGTTTCCCGGAAGGTCTGTAGGTTGTTTCGAATCGTTTTTGTGCTGCATCAAATAATTCCTTTGTAATAATTGCCGGCTGTTGTCCTTCTGTGACGATCCATTCATCTTTATCCTTGATTCTGTTCGTACTGTTTTCTGTCCGGTTCCACCGTATCATACCACAGTAGGAAGGATTCTGAATGATGTACTCAATAGATCTCCGCTCAAATGGTTTGCCCTGTGAGGTCTTAAGCCCAAGATTGTTCAAGCGTCTTGCAATATCAAAAAATCCGATGCCTTCATTCGCATACCAGTTAAATATCATGCGCACGATTTCTGCTTCTTCCTGGATAATTACCGGAGGCTTGCCATGCTCCACGACCTTGTATCCGAGTGGCGGACGTGCCTGGTACGCTCCACGGGTTGCATTTTCTTTCATGCCCCGGAATACCTCACCGGAAAGACGGATAGAGTAGTATTCATCCATCCACTCAATGATACGTTCAATCAGAGAACCGAAAGGATTATCCGAAAGAGGTTCGGAGATGCTCACGACTTCTACGTTGTGTTGCTTCTTGAGAAGAGACTTGTAGACAATGGATTCTTCCTGGTTCCGGGCAAATCGTGAGAACTTCCATACCAGGATCAGATCTACCGGGTGATCAGAACCCTTTGCAAGTCCGACCATCTCCTGGAAGCCTGGACGCTTTTCAGCTTTCCGGCCGGAGATTCCAAGGTCAGAGAAAATCTTAAGGATTACAATATTGTTCCTGGTAGCATACTCCCGGAGAAGATTCTCCTGAGAATCCGGAGAGATTTCTTCTTGATCGTGCGTGGATACACGGATATATCCGTATGCATATTTTAGGCTCATTGTATCAGCTCCTTTGTATTTTATGTAAAAAAGGGTACAAAAATAACAGCCAGCAGAAGAACATGAGTTCTGCTTGCGGTGGCTGCCCGAAGATGATACACTATATTTTGAACGTACTGGTGTATCCTTCGGGGCATTAGTCTTGAGCCGTTCCTGTTGGCGCAGGAGCGGTTTTGTTTTGAAAAAATGTTTATATAACGTAAAAGACCTCGCATTTCTACGAGGTCTTTCAATAAATACGGCTCGCCAGATGACTGGGAGCATTGTCTTGTATACTGCCGGTTAACGGCTTTGTTTTAGCTTATTTATTATATACCTCATTATATGAAAATGTCAATAAAATATGTTGATTTTTAAATTTTTCTATTTGTAAAGTTAGAAATAATTTCCTGATCTATGCGATCAAGCTTTTCGTTGGAAAGCTTTACATTGCTTAAAATATCGAAATTAGTTTTCGGATCATAAATTCGTATTTTGCTGATGGTTGTGATTTGTCCAACTAAAGCAATA
>OGPW01002328.1_pt1 | contig 10934 bp, 10 predicted proteins | sample 1553061 | NCBI WGS metagenome assembly OGPW01 (sample SAMEA2580292, study PRJEB22360) | human gut metagenome | biome: human gut; feature: human-associated habitat; material: faeces | place: Denmark | collected 2008/2010
CAGGTACTAAAGGATTATCTGGCATCTGTGTAACATATGTTTGACAAACCTACAGAAATCTGCATGGAAAGAAAATGAAATTAGGATATAAGGAAAACAAATTGACCGATATCTGCCGGGGTGATAAAATCACAGCAGTAGAGCAAAACAAAAATATATAATTGCAATAGATAATTTTTGATATGATGAATACCAAATTATTTGCTTGCGAGAATGTTGATTTTGTGAAGAACATTGCATGAGCTGTGTTTCATAAAATGATAAGTAGATACAAGACAGAAAACATGGAGAAGCATATGGATATTATAAAAGAGATCGCGGAGACACATCCACATAAGGTCGTACTGAGCAATGGAAAGGGAGAATACAAGAAGATCGTATTTGCCCGGAAGGTATTAAAGGGCAGAAATGCATATCAGCTTGAGAAATATACACAGACGCAGGTCTTTCACGAGAATATCGAAGAAGGAAGGCTGGCAGAGCATATTGCGATGCATTTTCCGGCAGAGTTTAAGCAGATGAATGCATTTTCTTTGACGACAGATTATGATGTAAAAGCAGGCAAAAAAGGAAATCTGGCAGTCAGCCGCAGACAGGCGGAGAATAAGACGATATCGGTTGGCGGTAATAATCGCAAGAAGAAATATATTCTGGATGAGGGGATGGATATTCCTGCATTCCGGGAGCTTGGAATATTTACCAAAGAAGGAAAAGTGGTTTCTTCCATGTATGATAAGTTCCGCCAGATCAACCGCTTTATCGAGATGGTAGATGATGTACTGAAGTCTTATAAAGGTGATGAGATCAATATTATTGATTTTGGATGCGGCAAATCCTATCTGACTTTCTTCTTATACTATTATATAGTAGAGATCCGTCATATGACGGCGCATATTACCGGGCTTGATCTGAAAGAACAGGTAATAAAGAATTGTAATAAGCTGGCAGAAAAATGCGGATATACGGATCTGAAGTTTGAGATCGGTGATATCAATGGATACCGGACAGACCGTAAGGTTGATATGGTAGTGACCTTGCATGCCTGTGATACGGCAACTGACTATGCGCTCTACAATGCGATCTGCTGGAACACGACATACATCTTATCTGTTCCGTGTTGCCAGCATGAGTTAAATAAACAGATCCGGTCGGAGGAGTTGTCGGCACTGACCAAGTACGGAATCATCAAGGAACGGACAGCGGCATTGATGACTGATGCGATCCGTGGATGTGTGCTGGAATATTGCGGATATAAGACGGATTTGTTGGAATTTATTGATATTGAACACTCACCTAAAAATATTTTGATCCGGGCAGTGAAGAAACCAGTATCAGAGGAAAAACGGGAACGGGCAAAAGAAGAAGCGGACCGGTTGTGCCGGACCTTTGGCATTCGCCAGACCCTGATGCAGCTTGTGATGACGGAAGAAAGGAGCCATTCATGAAACGAATTTTGATGTATGATTGTAATACAGTGGATACCGTTTATGCACCGCTTGTATGCAGAGAGATCATGATGCAGGATGATCTGATCGATCGTCTGGCATGCGGCTATGTTTCAAAGACTTCGAAAGAAGAACTGCAGAAGCAGGGATTTCGCATGGTGGGAGCAGAAGAACGAGGAAATCGTGCCAGCTGCACTTTTATAACAGAATTGGTCGCTTGTGCGTTTGATAGACAGATCGAAGGAATCGATATCGTGACCAATGATGATACGATCCTGGCGGCAGTTGTAAAGGCACAGGAGCAGGGCAAGGATATTCGGGTATTGGGCAGTGACGCACACAGCGAAGCATTTATCCGCAGATGTAATCGCTTCTGTTATATAGATATTTTGCAGGGGTATGAACCGGAGCGGTGTCTGACACCGTTATCGGAAATTATATCCGATGTCTATCGCATTATAATAGAAGAAAGAGCTTCGGGTATATGTACAGAGTTGTCAGGGCTGATACACAAGCTCACGAAGCTGCATACGGAATTTGATACCAGAAATTATGGTTATACCAGCATGGAAGAACTGATTCTGAAAAATGGAAAAGATATTCAGTTCTATAAAGATGGAGAGCGGTATTATCTGGAGATGATCGATGATCGGGAAAATGTAGAACACTTTATAACGGCGTATCTGTCAGAACGGAATAACAAGATAGATGATATGCAGGAGCTGTTTGATGCATTATCAGAAGAATTCGAACGGTTTGATACCAGAAATTATGGTTACGCATCGGATATCGCTTTTCTTTTAAGTTTCCCGAAGCTGGAAATTTATAATAACAAGGGCGTGAAGCTGAAGCAGAGCTTTAAGCTGAAATAAGAGATTGCTTTTCATTGTGTATTATAGAATGAAATAAGCGATAGCGGTTCTATTGTGCATTATATATAGAAGAAACAGATAAAATATAACAGTATGACGGATAAAAAATGCAGGGGAATATAATAAAAAATTTCTTGAAAAATATAGAAAAAATGCTTGCATTCCGCAAAAACGTGTTATATAATCAAACGTGCTGTGACATGATAGCGTTGAAACGGAGGTTGCTGTATCGCATAGATACAGGTTTTTCGTGGAGCGAATGTCAATAAAGAATTACTGACGACAAGTCACTGTACCAATAACTGTCTATCAAAAGGATAGAAACGACGTGTTGATTCTGATTTAATTCAGGATACACACGGGAGAGTGTACAGTCACCACTTGTTGTACTATTAAAAAGTGCGAAAAGGAGGCGGCTTTTTTTATGGCAAATCAGATTATGAGAATCACATTGAAGGCGTACGACCACAAACTTATCGATCAGGCTGCTGGACAGATCATCGATACTGTTAAAAAGACAGGAGCTAAAGTCAGCGGACCGGTTCCAATGCCTACAAAGGTTGAGAAGATCACAATCCTCAGAGCTGTTCATAAGTACAAAGATTCAAGAGAACAGTTCGAGCAGAGAACTCATAAGAGATTAATCGACGTAATTGCACCAACACAGAAGACAATTGATGCATTACAGAAGATCGATTTATCAGCTGGCGTATACATCGACGTAAAGATGAAATAATCAGCCACAAAAAAATTAGAAGTGAACTAATCAAATCACAAAAACAAACATAGCACGAAGCAGTGCATAAGCAGTAACCTAATGCATCCGAAGGATGTAATTTAGTATGATTGTTAAAACAATCCGCTGTGAATTAAATTAGGAGGAAAACTTAAAATGAAGAAAGCTATTTTAGCAACAAAAGTCGGAATGACTCAGATTTTCGACGAAAACGGCGTGTTAGTGCCGGTAACAGTTTTACAGGCTGGTCCATGTGTTGTAACCCAGGTAAAAACAGTTGAGAATGACGGTTATGATGCAATTCAGGTAGGATTCGGCGAAAAGAAAGAAAGAATCACAACAAAAGACGTATCAGGAAAGAAAGTAATCAGAAACCCACATGGTGCTGGTAAGGCAGAAGTTGGACATGCAAAGAAAGCAAACACAACACCTAAGACTTTCTACAGAGAGTTCAGACTTGATGACTGTGCTCAGTACGAACTTGGTGCAGAGATCAAAGCCGATGTATTTGCTGAAGGAGACAAGATCGACGTTACAGCAAAGACAAAAGGTAAGGGATATGCAGGTGGTCTTAAGAGACACGGCTTAAAGTCAGGTCCTTCAGGACATGGTTCCAAGTATCACAGACATGCAGGTTCAAACGGTTCAGCTACTACACCGGGTAGAGTATTCAAAGGTAAGAAGATGCCTGGACATATGGGTAGCGTAAGAGTTACAATCCAGAACCTTGAGGTAGTTAAGATAGATGTAGAAAATGATGTTATTTTGGTAAAGGGCGCAGTTCCGGGACCAAAGAAATCATTAGTAATGATTAAGGATACAGTAAAGACTGGCAAGTAGTCTTTAGGAAGGAGGAACGAAAATGGCATCAGTTAAGGTTTATGACATCGAAGGAAAAGAAGTTGAGACATTAGAACTCAATGATTCTGTATTCGGTGTAGAGATAAATGAACATTTAATGCATCTGGCTGTAGTTGGCCAGCAGGCAAATAGCCGTCAGGGTACACAGAGCGCAAAGACTCGTTCTGAAGTATCAGGTGGTGGAAGAAAGCCATGGAGACAGAAAGGAACAGGTCATGCAAGACAGGGTTCAACAAGATCTCCACAGTGGACAGGCGGCGGAGTTGTATTCGCACCAAAGCCAAGAGATTATTCAGTTAAGATGAATAAGAAAGAAAAGCAGCTTGCTATGAAGTCAGCACTTTCAGCAAAGCTTGCAGAAGATAAACTTGTTGTAGTTGACAAGATTGAATTAGAAGAGGTTAAGACAAGCGTATTCGCAAAGATCCTTGCAAATCTTAAAGCTCCTAAGTCATTAGTAGTAACAAAGGATAAGAACGACAAAGTTGTTCTTTCAGCAAACAACATTCCAACAGTTAAGACAACAGCTACAAACTCACTGAGTGTATATGACATTCTTAAGTATGATAAGCTTGTTCTTACAAAGGATGCTGTAGCAGCAATTGAGGAGGTGTACGCATAATGGCAGACATCAAATATTATGACGTTATACTTAAGCCTGTAATCACAGAGAAAAGTATGAATGCAATGGCAGAGAAGAAGTACACATTTCTTGTACACCCGGAAGCAACAAAGGCTCAGATCAAAGAAGCTGTAGAGAAGATGTTCGAAGGAACAGAAGTTGCTAAGGTTAACACCATGAACAATGACGGTAAGGTTAAAAGACGTGGCGTAACACTTGGAAGAACAGACAAGTACAAGAAAGCAATCGTTAAACTTACAGAAGCAAGCAAAGTACTGCCTGCCAACTACAAAAAGGGTGATAAGAACTATGGTCGTTTTACAGCCGGATTGGCACATACCGTTTTGTTAAAACTCTATATGCTTACCAAGCAATGGGACAAGGCGGAAGCAGAGGGACGCGAACTGATGAAACCTGAATACGGTTTCGAACTTGTGCCCGAATACAAAGATATATTCACGCTGGCAAATGAGAAGAACCCGGAAATTATCTGGGCTTGCCAATGTGCCAAAGGATATCAGGAACACAAATGGCAACCTCATGTATTACCCAACGACTATAATTTCACTTCTTATCTGGATAAAATGACCAAATGGAACGGATATAAAATCTCATGGGATTTTATGCAGACCTTTGATCCGGCAGACAGACGTTTGCTGACGATTGCATACGAATATACCAGCAAAGACGGAGTGGTACATAATGAAAAGAATGACAGACCGGATCCTTCCGCTCAATTATATTTAGGAGCAGTTCCATTGAAATATGAATTTGATCCGGATTGTACGGGAGAAGATTCACAAATAGACTGGATTATCTACCGGTATGCCGATGTGCTCACTTTGACAGCAGAGGCTATTGTACGCAACAAGAATGCCGTAACGCAGGAAGCTGTTGATTTGCTTAATGAAGTGCGTACCCGCTCGCTTCCGGGCAAAGGATACAGCCTGCAAGATTTGAACAGTGTGGACAAATTTCTGAAAGCTGTATTGGACGAAAGAGGTTGGGAGTTATATTTCGAAGGAAACCGCCGCCAAGACCTGATCCGCTATGGATTATTTGTGGAAGCTATCAAGAAGAAGGCTCAATCAATGGGTAAACAAACGCTTGTGGATGAAGACCGTTACCGCTTCCCTATTCCACAAGATATTATTGACGAAGGTCAGGGAATAATCAAACAGAACCCCGGTTATTAATCACTGAAAAGAAAAAAACATGAAAAAGTTAATTTATAGCATCATCGGACTACTAATGTTCGCCGGTTGCGAAGATGATTATAAGACCGACATCACAATTCCAATGTCGGGCATATATCTGAGTTCTCCCGCCGAAGGAGCAACTATGGACTTAAATGATGAAAGTAAAGATTCATACGAGTTTACTTGGGATAAGGCTTCGGAACAAGGTTCCGTACTGATATTCAGCACTACCAAGGACCTTGTGAAACAAGTTACCGTAGAAGCAGGGACAGGAAAAAATTGCAATATATCAGCACTGGTTATCAACCAATTACTTTCCAAGTTAGATATTAAATCCGGAAATGAAAGACTCATTTACTGGACTGTAAAAGATAAAAATAACCAGACTGCCGCCGCATCAGAAGTCCGTACGCTACAAGCCAGACGAATGAAAAGTATCTTGCTTGCTCCTGAAGATATGTCGACAGCCACTTTGTTGGCAGACGCTACACAAACCAAAATAAAATTTGAATGGGATGCTTCAGGAATCGGTAATGATACAGAGTGTACGGTACTTCTTTCTTTAGATCCGGAAATGGACAACTTCGTAGAACTGCCGACCAAAGGAACAGGAAATATATCGATCACCCACGAAGAAATGGAACAGACAATCGAAAAACTGTCTATCAAGCGTTACCGGACCAATACTATTTATTGGAATGTACGTAACAATGCAGATCAGTCACTTATTTCGCGTGTCGCCAACACATTATACACAAACGACATGATGCGTTTGGTTGACAAACGTGGAGATGAGACGATCACTTATCCCGTAGTCCGCGTGACATTCTCCGACGGAACTTCGCAAGTGTGGACAGCCCAAAATCTGAATACTACCAAATACCCGGATGGAACGGAAATCGAAGCCGAATATTACAGATATGCTCCCGAATCCCTTGGAGAAGACTGGATCAAAGCAATCGGTACCTATTACAGTTTTGTGATTCGCGACCGGATTATCCCGAAAGGCTGGAGAATACCGACCGAAGCGGAATGGAATTATTTATTCTCTGAAGCCGGAAAGAATGGCGGGTATAATGTTCTTAAAGATCCTGTCTATTATTATAAAGATCCTACCGGTCAGGAACATTTGAATGAATGGGGACTGAGCTTTACTTCAGCAGGTACATGGAACTTGGATAGGAACGCAATCGAACTGGCTCAGGAAAAATTCTACTTTATGGCCGCCGACTTGGGCGATCCTGCAACCTGGAACGATCCCTGGCGAGCTTTAATCCATGACAACAGCGAAACATTATGGGTATCCTGGGCTAAAGGAACCGTCATGCGCTATATCTATGCAGAATAACTAATAAAACATGAATCATTATGAAAAGATATTACTTTCAAATATTACTGGCGTGTTGTCTGACGCTATTTGCCGGATGTTCCGATTCCGATTCGGAATCCGGTCAGAACGGCATACCCAAAGGTTCAAAAGCTATTGACCTGCAACAAGACAGAAGTGGTCTGCTACGTAATCCCTGCATGGGTTGGGGACTTTATGACGATGCAGTCGGCAATGTAGCCAACGCAGAAGAGTATTGGGCTGCACAAGATGAAGCTGCACGTAACTATGCATCTTTCTTCTATATACGCTGGCGTTGGTCGGAAATGGAACCGGAGGAAGGAAAATATGCCTGGATCTACGACGAGAACTATAAAAAGCTGATTCAAGGAGCGCTCGACCGGGGATTGAAGTTATGTTTCCGTATCTATGACAACGGACAGGACAACATCCGCCAAGGTACTCCCGAATATGTCCGTGCCGCAGGTGCCCAAGGATATGAAGTCGAAGGACAAAATAACGCCAAACTATGGACTCCTTATGCCGACGACCCTATCTTTCAGCAGAAATATGAAAAGTTTGTCGCAGCATTCGCCAAAGAGTATGATAACCCGGATATCGTAGATTTTATCGACGGGCACTCTTTAGGCTGGTGGGGCGAAGGCTCACATATCAAGTACCTGAATTCTGACAAGAAGAAAGAGACTTTCGACTGGTTTACAACGATGTATTCCAAGAACTTCAAGAATATCATTCTGGTATTACCTTATAATAGCGAAATCGGATTCAATACGGAAAAAGAAATCGCTATCGACCAAAAAGGGTATGGATTGCGCAGAGACGGTCTGGGAAGTATGTGGTTTACTGAAAATGACGAGAAAGTAGCGAACGAGATGTATGGAAAAGTTTTAATGGTGGGCGAATGTGCTTACTGGGGAGGATATACGGCTGCTTACGAACCTTTCAAAAATGACACAAAATATTCCTTCAAATCATGGAAGGATGTATATAATCAGAGTTTCGACCATGCCCAGACTTATCATTTCAATACACTCGACCTAAGGACGATTACCGAAACAAAGGGCTGGACGGGACTGGCACCGGAACTTGTCCGCAAATTTGTTCTGAACGGCGGATACAGGGTATATCCTACTTATGTAATCATGCCTTATGAAGCCTCAGCAGGCCAAACCGTATCTATCTCCCACTCATGGAGAAACACCGGATATGGTTACTTGCCGAATAACATGAAGAATTGGAACTATAAGTACAAACCGGCCTTTGCCTTGTTCGACGAGAGCGGCAAACTGGTAAAATCATGGATTGACGAGGATGCCGAACCTTCGCAATGGTTGTCTAACCAACGGAAAAACTATACTTACGAGGTTTCCCTCGACGGTATTTCCAGAGGCAATTACCAATGGGCGGTAGCTATTGTCGACAAGACCAAAGATAACCAACCGGGTATCAATATCGGTATCAAAGATAAGGAGAAGAAGGATGGGTGGACGTTTATCAGTGAGATGACAATTAAATAAATGAACCGATAAAGCATGAAACATATACATTTATATCTATTTGCACTTATCTCCGTGATCCTTGCAAGTTGCTCACACGCCTGTCAAAAGGTAGAGTTGCAGGAAGACACCGTATCATTGCTTCGCAACCCTTGTATGGGTTGGGGAGTATATGATGACGCTAATGATGAAGTACAAAACGCGAATATTTACTGGGCTGCCCAAGACGAGGCAGCCCGTCAATATGCTTCTTTCTTTTATGTACGTTGGAGGTGGTCGGACATGGAACCGGAAGAAGGCAAATACGCCTGGCTGTATGATGAAAATTACAAAAAACTGATACAGGGTGCCTTAGACCGTGGATTGAAACTCTGTTTCCGTATTTACAACAACGGACAGGATAACCTGCGTACCGGAACTCCTGACTACGTACGCCGTGCCGGAGCAAAAGGATATACCGTAAAAGGATTGAAAGGTGATCTTTGGACACCTTATCCGGATGATCCGATTTTTCAGGAAAAACTGGAAAAGTTTGTCGAAGCCTTTGCCAAGGAATATGATAATCCGGATATTGTAGACTTTGTAGACGGATATAGTCTTGGTTGGTGGGGAGAATGTCACCATGTGATCCTGCAAGACCAAAACAAATTCGAGCAAGTGTTCGACTGGTTCACAACCCTCTATTCCACTCACTTCAAAAATGTGCTTCTTACGCTCCCCTTCGGCAGCCAAATCGGTTTCGACACCGAAAAACGAATTGCAATTGACGGAAAAGGATATGGCATGAGACGAGACGGATTGGGAAGCATGTGGTTCAGTGATGAAGAAAGGAGGATCGTCGCGGATATGTATGGAAAGACACTTCTTGTCGGAGAATCCTGTTACTGGGGATGTTCCACCGATGATTGCACTCCATTCACCTCGGATACACGTTATCGGATGAATACATGGAGAGATGTATACAAACAGACCTTCCAACACGCCATTGAAGGACATTTCAATACGTTGGATTTAAGAGAGCTCCCCGAAACAAAAGGGTGGACCGAACGGGCAAATGACCTGGTAGAAAAGTTTATTATCCAAGGAGGATACCGGATATATCCATGCAGCGTATCATTGCCAGTCCGTGCCAAAGCCAAATCGACAGTCCTCATTTCACACGAATGGAAAAATACAGGAAATGGTTATCTACCTAACAATATACCCAACTGGAATTATAAATATAAACCGGCTTTTGCATTGTTTGACCTACAAGGGAATCTAGTGCAAACATGGGTAGACGACAACGCAGAACCTTCGGACTGGTTGCATAACACAGTGCATTCTTATACTTATCCGGTTACTTTCACGGATATTCCGAAAGGTACTTATCAATGGGCTATAGCTATCATCGACCAAACAAAAGACCAACAGCCGGGAATTAAACTGGCAATCAAAGACAAGCAAGAAAAAAAAGGTTGGTTTCTACTTAATGAGATCGTTATTCAATAAAAAACAATTATATGAAAAATTACAAATTTTCTAAAGAAATAAAGGGATTATTCTCACCACAGTGAGAATAAATTCTTATCGCTATGAGAAAAAGTTCTCACCATAATGAGAATTTTTTCTCATCACGGTGAGAATACTTTGAGAATTATTTCATCTTATAAACCAATGTTCCTCCCTTGACAATATCTTCATGAGAGATAGTATTCTTCGTATAAGGTTCACCATTCAAAGTAATGCTATCCACATACTTATGCTCTTTCGACAGGTTCTCTGCGATAATAGTAAAAGTCTTGCCACCAGCCAAATGCAATACCATTTCAGGCAACTGGGGCGCCCCGAATACATACTCGCCACTCACCGGATTCACCGGATAAAATCCCATTGCACTCAACATATACCATGCAGACATCTGACCACAATCGTCATTTCCGCAAAGTCCGTCAGGTTTGTTTCGGTATTGAGTATCGAAAATCTCACGGATTAACTCTTGTGTACGCTCCGGACGACCGGCTAATGCATATAAATAAGTTACGTGATGACTCGGTTCGTTGCCGTGAGCATATTGTCCGATCAATCCTGTTACATCAGCCAGACCTTCACCTTCCAAAGTAACGGTAAACAAAGAATCCAATTTATTCAGGAAAGGTTTTTCACCACCAAAGAGCCGGATTAATCCCGGGACGTCATGTTGCACGTGCCAGGTATATTGCCATGCATTTCCCTCCGTATAATCTCCCCCTATACTTTCCGAATGTCCCAAAGCACTCGGATTAAACGGAGCCTTCCATGTTCCATCTGCTTTGCGCGGACGCATAAACTGGGTTTCAGTATCAAAGAGGTTCTTATAATAATCGGCACGTTTTG
>OGPW01002339.1_pt1 | contig 10909 bp, 10 predicted proteins | sample 1553061 | NCBI WGS metagenome assembly OGPW01 (sample SAMEA2580292, study PRJEB22360) | human gut metagenome | biome: human gut; feature: human-associated habitat; material: faeces | place: Denmark | collected 2008/2010
GCATAAATTCTGTGCATCGCGAAGCGTGTTACTGAGAACGGAGTGAACAGTAACAGTTGTAGGGCCCGGGAAATTTATTCTTGCATTTAAACAGAATATATATTACAATAATGTTACAAAAAAATTAAGAAAATTATGCTTTTATAATATAGAGGAGGATATATATGATCGATCTTGTAGATGTGAGCAAATCTTACGGCCCGGGTCTTCCGGCTGTGAATCATGCGAACTTACATGTTGATAAAGGGGAATTCGTATTTGTAGTAGGAAGCAGTGGCTCCGGTAAATCCACACTGATCAAGCTTCTGATGAAAGAACTGGATTCTACCAGCGGAACGATCACAGTCAGCGGGGAACGTCTGGAGAAGATGAAACACAGACGCGTTGCCAAGTATCGCAGAAAGCTTGGGGTAGTATTTCAGGATTTCCGTCTTTTAAAAGACCGTAATGTATATGAGAATGTAGCATTTGCGCAGCGTGTCATAGGAAGACCTACCCGTGTGATACGCAAACGTGTGCCGGAGGTTCTCCAGGAGGTAGGACTTGCAGGAAAGTATAAGGCATACCCGGATGAGCTTTCCGGTGGTGAGCAGCAGAGAGTTGCTCTTGCCAGAGCACTGGTAAACCGCCCGGACATCCTTCTGGCAGATGAGCCGACCGGAAACCTGGATCCGAAAACCTCTGAAGAGATCATGGCTCTGATGGAACAGATCAATGACAGAGGAACCACAGTTCTGGTAGTTACCCACAATAAGGACATCGTCAATGCCATGCGCAAGCGAGTAGTCACCATGCACAACGGCAAGATCATCAGCGATGAGAAAGAGGGAGGATATCATGAGGCCTAGTACGATCTGGTATACCCTGAAGCAGGGCTTTAAGAATATAAAAAGAAACTGGATGTTTTCCCTGGCATGTATCATCACGATGGCAGCCTGCATTTTTCTGGTAGGCATTTTCTATTCCATCGTGAACAACGTCGGTAATATTGCCCATAAGGTGGAAGAAGAAGTGCCGATCACAGTATTCTTTGATGAGGACACTTCAGAGGAAGAGATCCAGGCGATCGGCGATGCTATTCAGTCCAGGCCGGAAGTGGCCAGGATGGACTATCAGTCCGCAGATCAGGCATGGGAAGAATACAAACAGAAATATTTTGGAGATGAAGATGCGGCAGATGGATTTAAAGATGATAACCCTCTTGCCAATTCATCCAATTATCAGGTATATCTTAATGATATTACCAAGCAGACAGAACTGGTGAATTATATCCAGGGACTGGAACATGTCCGGAAGGTAAATCAGTCTGAACAGGCATCCAGGACACTTGGTTCCATTAACAAGCTGGTTTCTTATGTGTCGATTGCCGTGATCGCAATCCTTTTGGTCATTTCCATATTCCTGATCAGCAATACAGTATCTATGGGTATTTCTGTCCGCAAGGAAGAAATCGGAATTATGAAATACATAGGAGCTACAGATGCTTTTGTACGACTGCCATTCCTTCTGGAAGGTATGGTCCTCGGTGTGATCGGTGCGGCGATACCGCTGATCTGCCTGTTTTTCCTGTATAATTCCGCTGTAGAGTTTATTCTGACAAAATTCAATGTATTGACAGGAATCGTGGATTTCATTCCAATCTGGCAGATTTATGAAGGTCTGGTTCCCATGGGACTTGGACTTGGTGTGGGAATCGGTCTTTTGGGAAGCTTTTTCACAACAAGAAAACATCTCAGAGTATAACCAAATAGCAGAGAATCTTATGTATCCGCAAGATGTGTGATCATAAGATATACAGCGGCTGTCGGAATATCGGCAGCCGTTTTCGGTATATAAAAACCGAACGGCGCACAGAGGAGTACAGAAAATCTGTGATCTTATCGGCTTTGCCGGCTGTGCAGAAGAAAGGAAAAATATGAAAAATAAAGAATTCAAAAAAGGTATAGCCATTGGAGTGGCAGCAACGCTGGTTGTGACAGGCGCTGTTTTTACCAGCTATCAGAAAGTACTGTTTCCGAAAGGCAATGCGCTTTCCGATGTGAAAACGGTTCAGAAGCTGAATTACCTGGAAGAACTGATCGATGAAGAATATCTGGATGAAAAAGACGAAAGCAGCCTGCGTGAGGGGCTTTATGCTGGCCTGCTTGCCGGCCTGAAGGATCCGTACTCCACCTATTACACAGCAGAACAGTATAAAGAGCTGAATACTTCCAATGAAGGCTCCTACGTAGGGATCGGTGCCGTTCTTCAGAAGGATGACACCGGAGGGGCAAAGATCATACAGCTTTATGAGGGTGGCCCTGGAGAACAGGCGGGACTGAAAAAGGGAGATGTGATCAAGGCAGTAGATGGAGCTGATGTTACAGACAAAGAAACTTCAGATATTGCTGCCATGGTCCGTGACAGTGAGAAAGATTCCGTAATGCTGACCATACAGCGGGAAAACGAAGAGAAAACCCGGGATGTCAAAGTGGAGATCCGGGATGTGGAGATCCAGACGGTTTCCCATGAGATGCTTTCCGGAGACACCGGCTATATCCGGATCTCCGAATTTTCTGAGGTGACCAGCGATCAGTATAAAAAAGCATTTGCAGATCTGAAGGAACAGGGAATGAAGAAGCTGGTTGTGGATCTCCGTGATAATCCGGGCGGTCTTCTTACTGCAGTCTGCGGCGTGTTACGCCAGATTCTTCCGGAAGGACGGATCGTCTATACAGAGGACAAAAATGGAAAAAGGGAAGAGGAGACCTGCGACGGAAAAAATGAACTGGACATGCCACTGGCTGTTCTGGTAAACGGAAACAGTGCCAGTGCGTCGGAGATCTTTGCGGGGGCGGTAAAGGACTATGGGATTGGAACGATTGTAGGAACAACTACCTATGGGAAGGGTGTGGTGCAGACCATCCAGCCTCTTACCGATGGCAGTGCGGTAAAGATCACCATCGCAAAATATTTTACGCCAAAGGGCAATGATATCAACAAAAAAGGAATCACTCCGGATGTGGAAGTAGAGCTTTCCGGAGACATCACAGACTGGACAGAACTTACACATAAAGAAGACACGCAGCTTCAGACAGCCCTGAAAGAGATAGGACAGAGCTGATGCGTTCGGAGGAGAGAAAAAATGATAACTTTACAATTATTGCAGCAGATCATCGTATTTTTTCTGATGATGTCCTGTGGATTTACAGTGGTAAAATGCGGACTTATCGATGCAAAAAGCAGCAGGACACTTTCAGTCATCTGTATCTACATCATCATGCCCTGCGTAATGATCAATGCTTTTCAGATCGAATATTCCAGAAGCATCCGGAATGGCTTCCTTCTGGCAGTGGCAGCGGCCATCCTGATCCATATTTTTCTTCTGGTATTTGTACAGATCATCGGCAAGCCACTGAAATTAAGTGTGGTAGAAAAAGAATCCATCATCTATTCCAATTCCGGAAATCTGGTGATCCCTCTTGTAACGGTAGTCCTTGGTGAAAAATGGGTGATTTATGCCAGTGCTTTCCTGAGTGTGCAGATGATCCTGATGTGGACTCACGGACAGTCGCTGATGGAGGCGAAAGCCGGCATCAACTGGAAAAAAATCCTCTGCAACATCAATCTGATCGCTATTATCCTTGGAATCGTTCTGTTCTTCACGCAGATCAGACTGCCGGTGATCCTTGGAAACACCATGAGCCAGATTTCAGCCACCCTGGGACCTGTATGTATGATCATGCTTGGAATGACCATGACGGAGGTAAAATGGAAAGATATTTTCAGCCATTCCAGGATCTATCTGATCACGATCTTGAAAATGGTGGTGACTCCGCTGCTCATACTGTTGTTTTTGAAGTATCTGCCCTTGGCTTCAATGGTAAAGGATGGAAAAACCATTCTGCTTATCAGTCTGATGGCAGTGATCACACCGTCGGCAACAACGGTTGTACAGCTGGCACAGCTCTACGATCAGGACCCGGTCTATGCCAGCACCATCAATGTAATGACAACGCTGGTAAGTATCATAACCATGCCACTGATGGTCATGTTGTATCTTGCCTGAGCATCTCAGGGAATCGTTACGGATAACTTTGTGTCAGGCAACATGCTTTGCGGAATATTATCTGGTTACTGTTCACTGGTAATATTCCGCGAGGTGTTTTTTGTGAGCGAAGGTCACAGAAAACCCGAGACATACCGCGCGGATTTATGCGATTAGCATAAATCCTGTGCATCGCGAAGCGTGTTGCTGAGAACGGAGTGAACAGTAACATTACCTGTGAACAGTGATCGGAAATCCTACCCTCATAATTGTAAAAACAAAATAAAAGTGATAGAATCAAATCATATGAGAGCAGAAGAACTATATCTGCTCATAGTGGAAAACATAGCACAGGATCATCAAAACAGGAGGATAGCATAAATGGAACGACATGCTTTTGCAATGAAAGTAAAAGAAGGAAAAATGAATGATTACCGTAAGACCTTAGGCGAGATCTGGCCGGAGCTTACTGCATATCTTGACCGTAACGGCATTCATAATTTCAGCATCTGGAATGCGGCAGACCTGATCTTCGGATATTACGAAAATGCAGACGGAGAGGTGATCTCTCCGGAAGAGGAGAAAGTAAAGGCAGCATTGACTGAAAAGATCGGAGATACCTTTACCTGGATCTCTACTCCTGGAAAAGACATGCGCCTGATGTATCATAATTTTGGTGTTGTGAGAGAAAACAAAGAGCTGATCCGCCACAGAATGTTCATGACAAAATTAAAAGACGGCTGTGAGGAAGAATATAAAGCCCGTCATGACGGACTTGTGGCGCAGAGAGGCGAAATAATAGATCCGGGCCCGGACAGCAACTTCAGCATCTGGAGTGCAGGCGGATATATTTTTGGATATGATGAGATCGACACAACTATGGAAGTGGAAGAAACACCGGAAGCAAGAGAGGCAACCATCGCATGGGAGACACGCCAGCTCGGGATCATGGACTGGATCACCAACGATGTGGACTGGATGACAAAAGAAGTACATCCATCCAGTGTACGTCTTGCATGGCATAATTAAAAAATGGGAAAATAAAAAGGAAGGAGGCCGGGGCTTTGTTTGGAGGTAGCCCCGGCAGTATGAAAAAGAAAAAAGTGTTATCAAAGGTAGTACCCTTTGCACATCTAATAATATACTCATATTTTGTGGTCATTCTGTGACGTCATTCTGAAAAAAGTATGAACAAAAAAGAAAAAATAACTGAACTCAAATCTTAACAATTCTTAAACTTTCCATATTTAGTTGAAACCATACGCCCCGACTGTTATACTGTGACTAGCAGATGTTAGCAGGAGAAGAATATGTTTTATTCCTGATATCAATAAAATAATGAGGCGTGAATTTATGAAACGTTTTTGGAAATATGTAACAGGGATCGTACCTGCGTACGGGCTTTTTCCCCTTGTTTTTTCATTTGTATTTAACTGTCTTGTATATTCCGGTTCAAGGGCGATCGCAGGCGGTTGGTATCATCACAATATAGAAAGTAATCTTGATCTGCGGCTCCCATTTGTGCCGCAGTTTTTGATTATCTATTTTGGCTGTTATGTATTCTGGGCAGTGAATTATATCCTTGCGGCAAGGCAGGAGCGGGAACAGGTTTACCGTTTTTTTACTGCGGATATTATATCCCGTTGTGTGTGTCTGATCATATTTCTGGCATATCCCACTACCAATACAAGACCGGTGATCGAAGGAAACGGAATCTGGGATCTGCTGGCCGGCTGGCTGTATTCCATTGATGCGGCAGATAACCTGTTTCCATCTATCCATTGTCTGGTAAGCTGGTTCTGTTTTCTGGGGATCAAGGATCAGAAAAGAATTCCGACATGGTATAAGGGGGTATCGTTTACACTGGCTGTGCTGGTTTTTCTGTCTACCATTTTTACCAAGCAGCATGTACTTGTGGATGTGGCAGGTGGTGTGATCCTGGCTCAGGTATGCTTTATTCTGGGACAGAAAACAAAACTCTGGCATATTTATGAACGGTTTGGAACTAAAATTGAAAAGAAGATCAACAGCTATACAGAAGGTGTCAAGTGATGAAGAGCAGAAAAAAGATCATATTTAACGGAGTGTTCCTGGCAGTAGTTTTTGCCCTGACTATCTACGGCGTTTTTCACGGAGAAGACCTGTCTTCCATGATGGATGCCATACATAGGGCAGATAAACGGTGGCTGCTTCCGGGAGTTGCACTGGTAGCATTTTTTATCTGGGGGGAATCCATCATTATCTGGTATATGATGCGTTCCAGCGGGATCCATCTGAAAAAAAGAACCTGCTTTCTGTTTTCGTCTGTAGGATTCTTTTTCAGCTGTATCACACCATCCGCAACAGGAGGACAGCCGGCGCAGATTTATTATATGAAGAAAGAGAAAATTCCAATCCCGGTATCAACGCTTGTATTGATGATTGTCACGATTACCTATAAAATGGTTCTCGTTGTGATCGGTCTTGGACTTATGATCTTCGGCAGGGGATTCATCAGAACACATATGTATAATATCCGTCATATTTTTTATCTTGGAACAGGCCTAAATGTATTTTGTGTGGCTTCTATGCTGCTCCTTGTATTTCATCCGGTGCTTGCGCGTTCTATTCTTGTAAAAGGGATGGAACTGCTGGAAAAAATGCATCTGATGCGATATAAAAGTACAAGAATTGAGAAACTGAATGCATCGATGGATCAGTATCATACAACAGCGGTTTATCTGAAAGATCATATAATGGTACTGGTCAATGTATTTGCAATCACATTATTTCAGAGGTTCGCACTGTTTACAGCAACCTGGTTTGTATATAAGGCATTTGGGCTTGGAGGTGTAAAAGCAGTCGCAGTCATTACACTGCAGGCGGTCATTGCAGTATCGGTAGATATGCTTCCTCTGCCGGGAGGTATGGGAATCAGTGAAAAATTATTTGCCATGATTTTTATTCCGGTATTCGGAAAACGGCTTCTTTTGCCGGGTATGATCCTGAGCCGTGGGATTGGATATTATACAGAGCTGGGGCTGAGCGCCTTGCTTACGATCGTAGCAAATTTTACAATTGGAAGAAAGAGGGAGATAGAATGTTAGGGGTTTATGATTATACGGTAGTACTTACATATGTCAGTTTGATGGTATCAATTGGAGGAATGATGTTTGCAGTAAACGGGCATCTGCATCTGGGCGTGATGTGTCTTGCAATCTCCGGTCTTTGTGATATGTTTGATGGAAAGATAGCCCGGACAAAGAAGAACCGGACCGATGATGAGAAATCCTTTGGCATTCAGATCGATTCTCTCTGTGACATTGTCTGTTTTGGGATTTTTCCAATCATTCTGGGCTACAAACTTGGAATGTGTAAAGCATACAGCATTGCGATCCTTGCATTTTACGGGATGGCAGGAGTGATCCGTCTTGCATACTTTAATGTGATGGAGGCAAAACGCCAGAGCGAGACATCTGAGAACCGCAAGTACTATCAGGGACTTCCAATCACATCTATGGCTGTGATCATGCCACTTCTGTTTGTGGCATCGGTATTTTTCCCGGGATTTCGTTATTTTGTGGGATTGCTTCATGTAGCGATGCTGATCGTAGGATTCTTGTTTATTTTTAATTTCCGTTTCCGTAAGCCGACCAATCAGGAACTGGTGGTATTGGTTGCAGTTGTGGCAGTGGCGGTATTGTTTATTCTTTTTTACAAAGAAGGATGGTGGGCTCATTATCATACGGTCAGGAAGTTGAAAGGAGCAGCAGCATGACAACATATACGGCAGACCGAAAAGGTCATGTAACTGAAAATGATTCGTTTCAGGACAGATTCCTGGAAAAAATGTATGGCTCTGCGATTGGCAGGGCTGTACTTAAACCTCTTGTAAATCCTGTACTTTCAGAGATTGGGGGCAGAATTCTGGACTCCAGAGTATCTGCACTGGCGGTTCCGGCATTTATAAGACATGCAGGAATTGATATGAGAGATTATGAACCGAAAAAGTATTGGTCGTACAATGATTTTTTTACCAGACAGATTCGAGAGGGTGCCAGAGAAATTGATATGGTACCGGAAGCTTTTGTCAGTCCCTGCGACAGCAGGGTGAGTGTTTATCCGATCAGTGAGAACTGTCATGTAAAAATCAAACATACATCCTATACAGTTGCTGAACTTCTGAAGAATCCGGTTCTGGCGAAACGATACGAAGGACTTCTCTGGGTGTTCCGTTTATGTGTGGACGATTATCACAGATATATCTATATAGATGATGGATTTGAATCCCGGAGAGTGCATATTCCGGGTGAACTGCATACGGTCAATCCGGTCGCCAATGATGTGTATCCAATCTACAAAGAAAATACAAGAGAATATGCGTTGTTGAAGACTGTGAATTTTGGAACTGTTCTGATGATGGAAGTCGGAGCGTTGATGGTCGGCAGGATTGAGAATGTACCACTTCGTGGCCGTGTAAAACGGGGAAAAGAAAAAGGAAATTTCGCATTTGGTGGTTCGACGGTTATACTGATGACACAGAAGGAACGGGTACTGCCTGATCCAGACATCTTTATGAATTCCGAAAAGGGAATTGAGACAAGAGTAAAACTTGGGGAGCGGATTGGTGTATCAGAAGTTCTGGATGGATAAGGTGCAGAAACATAATCGAAAATTTGCGAGAAAATATGGTAAAATGGATGGATTAGTGGTATACTATGACCTATAAATGAGTGAGAGGAAGGTGCCCGTCATGAATCTGAATAATTTAAACCTGAACGAGAAAATTGAGGATTTACTTGCTGCTTTAAAGAAAAAAGAAGACGAAAAAGAAAAAAATACAGTCCTCTGGGTACTGGCTATCATAGGCGCAGTTGCAGCAGTTGCAGGAATCGCATTTGCAGTATATCGCTTCTTTGCTCCGGATTATCTGGAAGATTTTGAAGAAGATTTCGATGATGATTTTGATGATTACTTCGAGGATGAAGAAGAGTAAGATGACTGCTTGCAGAGAGAATGGCAACAGAGTAAGCGTAGCATGAAGTTCAAACAGCTCCGGCAGATAACCGGGGCTGTTTTACTGCTCTGTCAAAGACAAAAGAGTGAGGGTTACGAAGAGACAGCTGGATGCAAGTGTTTCAAATATATAAATGAGGAATAGAAAGCATGAAAAAAGGTGAAATTTACGAAGGTGTAATAGAGAAGGTGGACTTCCCGAATAAGGGATATGTTTTTGTGGAGGATCAGAAGGTTCTGATCAAGAACGGAATTCCGGGACAGAAGGTACGCTTTATGATTCAGAAGAAACGTTCCGGAAGGGCACAGGGACGTATCCTGGAGGTAATAGAAAAATCACCATTGGAGACAAGAGAACCGGTATGCAGCAATTTTCCGGCATGTGGTGGCTGCATGTATCAGACAATGTCCTATGAAGACCAGCTTCATATGAAAGAGACACAGATACGAGAGCTTCTGGAAGAGGCATTGATCCAGGGTGGTCAGATAGATGAGAATGGAAATGCAGCTTTTGAATGGGAGGGTATTCACGGAAGCCCGATCGAATTCGGATACCGCAATAAGATGGAGTTTTCTTTTGGAGATGAGGTCAAAGACGGACCACTGTCCCTTGGCCTGCATAAGAAAGGAAGTACGTATGATATCCTGAATACTGACGACTGTAAGCTGGTGCATAAGGATATGACGGATATCCTGACTTGTGTAAGAGAATTTTTCAGAGAAAAAGGAGCTTCTTATTACAGGAAACTGCAGCACACCGGTTATCTGCGGCACCTGATGTTGAGAAGAGGTGTTACTTCCGGTGAGATTCTGGTGCATCTTGTAACGACCACTCAGGAAGAGTATGATCTGGAACCGCTGAAAGATCAGCTTCTGGCTCTTCCACTGGAGGGCAGGATTGTTGGAATCATGCATATTCTCAATGATTCACTTTCAGATGTAGTTCAGAGCGATGAGACAAGGATACTTTATGGACAGGACTATTTCTATGAGACACTGCTCGGACTGAAATTCCGTATCAGCACGTTTTCTTTCTTCCAGCCGAATTCACTGGCTGCGGAAGTACTGTACAATATTGTGCGTGATTATATCCAGAATACGAGTGGAATGGAAGTGTTTGATCTTTACAGTGGAACCGGAACGATCGCGCAGCTGCTTGCTCCGGTGGCAAAAGAAGTGATCGGTGTCGAGATCGTGGAAGATGCAGTTGCAGCAGCAAGAGAGAATGCGAAGCTGAACGGACTGGATAACTGTAAATTCATTGCCGGTGACGTCCTGAAGGTTCTGGATGATCTGACTGAGAAGCCGGATGTGATCGTCCTGGATCCACCTCGCGATGGAATCCATCCGAAAGCGCTGCCGAAGATCCTTTCCTATGGGGTAAACCGTATTGTGTATGTCTCCTGTAAAGCAACCAGCCTTGCACGTGATCTGGAGGCATTTTTGCAGGCGGGATATCGACTTGAAAAAGCCTGTTGTGTAGACCAGTTCTGCGAGACCGTGTGGACAGAAGCAGTGGCACTGCTGGTGAAGGAATAAAAGAGAGTAAATCCTTTCAGTATATTTTTACAATACTGAGAGGATTTTTTTGTGCATAAATCATCTGAAAAGTTCTTTAAAATATATTGACATATATGGGGGTAGTGTTATAATACAATCAAACATATGAATGAATGTTCATATGAAAACGTGAATAAAACATATATGAGAAGGAGAATACTACTATGAAGAAATCTTACAAAATTGAAGTTGACTGTGCAAACTGTGCAAATAAAATGGAAGAAGCAGCTAAGAACACAGCAGGTGTTAAAGATGCAAGCGTGAATTTCATGATGCTCAAGATGAAAGTAGAATTTGAAGAAGGACAGGATCCGGACAGCGTAATGA
>OGPW01002340.1_pt1 | contig 10889 bp, 7 predicted proteins | sample 1553061 | NCBI WGS metagenome assembly OGPW01 (sample SAMEA2580292, study PRJEB22360) | human gut metagenome | biome: human gut; feature: human-associated habitat; material: faeces | place: Denmark | collected 2008/2010
GGAGAGAATCGGGGCCGGCGGGGGGGCCCTCCGAAGCCCACCCGCCGCTTGCGGCGGCTCTTGGCGCGGAGATCCGCCGGAGTGGTGCTTAAAGCCGTCAGGCGGGAATTGTGCGGTACTGCCGTAAGCATAGGGGGAAGAACTATGGATTTCTGCAAAAGCTGTGAGGAACTGCACGCGGTAAGCCGGATTCCGCTGACAATCGTCCATCAGGAGGGCGAAGTACGGCTTGCACTGCCCGCAGGGCATGAGGACCTGATTCCGCACAGGGCGCTGACATGGGTGCTTGCCGACTTTGTGCTGCAAAAGCGGGACGCCCTGCATCCGCTGGTGACCTATGTGGAGCCGGGCTATTTTATCGGTGTGGTGGCACTGCCGGACGACTGCTACTGTATAGCCGGGCTTGTCAGCCCGTTTCAGCACGCGCGCAGTGAGATCATGCAGATGGCGTCGCTTGCGCTTGCGCCGCAGCAGATGCAGGCATACTGCGACCTGATGGTGCAGATGCCGCTGGTCAACCTCTATCAACTGAAATCTTTGCTGTGCCTTGTAGTGCAGCTGGCCCACGGCACGGAGATTTCGGCGGAAAATATTCTGTTCGTGGATAACACCGTCCTGCGCACGGAGAAACCGGATGATGCCTTGTTCAATTTGCGCGAGGACGCAGAATTTCATGTGCCGGCGGATTTTGAAACCGGCGTCTGTGAGGCGATAGAGCAAGGCAGCACCGAGCTGCTGCAGCACCGCCTTCTGCAGCCGAGTCAGGGAAAAGTCGGTGCGATGAGCTCCAATCCGCTGCAACAGCAGAAGTACGCCTTTATCTCGTTTGCCACACTGCTGACGCGCGCGGCCATCCGCGGCGGTCTGCCGGGAGAAACTGCGTTCAATTTAAGTGATGTCTACTGTCAGCGTGCCGATGCTCAGCTGGAAATCACAACGATACAGAAGCTGACTTACACCATGGCGGTGGATTTCTGCCGCCGCGTGGCGGATACAAAAAACAGCGGCGCACAAAACCCCGCTGTGAAAAGCTGCATCAATTATATTTCCGAGCATCTGCACGATGACATGCGCCTGGAGGAGCTTTCCCGTCGGTGTGGACTTTGCAGCCGCAGCCTGTCCATAAAATTCAAGGCGGAGATGGGTATGGGCATCCCCGAATACATTCACCGCGAAAAGCTGCGCGAGGCGCGGTATCTTCTGGACTACACCGACTACACCCTTGCCGAAATCGCCGGATTTTTGAACTATCCGACCCAGAGCTACTTCACCCAGATTTTCAAAAAATACCAAGGCTGCACCCCGCAGCAGTACCGCAGCAGATTACATGGAACGCTGTGAGGGGGTCCGGAATATAGCATTGTATATGCGGCTATAAATTCTTTCGGACGGAAAGTGTTAAATACTTGTTTTACGTCCATTTACTGTAAAAGTATCCCTGTAAATAAATTGCCCATCAGGAACTTTTATAGACAACGCGAACTGTAACGCAAGCATAGCGGCCACTTGTGGAAAACAAGTGACCGCCATAATCTGAAATCAAATTGTACGTCCTATTCGACACTACTTCCCGGACATACGAGGGCGAACCACCGACCCGGCTGCTGGAAACAGCTCCCACTTCCTGTACCACATTGTTGGCAGTACCGCCGACGCCTTGAGAGCATCGCCACGGTGTGTATCATGATTGCTGACCCTTCGCTTGAGGTATGTGTTCCACGCCACCTCTCCCGCCTCTGGGGGCGCTCCACCGCCGTTACGGCGGTATCCTCGCGTCAGAACCGGGACGCACCTGCCGAAACGCTCCTTGGGTTGCGGCAAGGTCAGTTGTATGTAGCCGGTGATTCGGATATTTTGCTTTCAAGGTCCTCAAGGGGAGAGAGCCTTATTTTTGCTCTCATAATATAAAGACTGTTTTCGGAGAAAAAAATTAGAGAAAAATCAAAATTTTTTTCTTGATGCTGAAATTTGTTCGTTTTATACTGTAAGCATACGAATGTGAGGCGATTCGACTCGTGAGACATGAGGGCGGAAACCTAATATATAAATGTTACGTTTTAACGAGTGACTTGTTGAAGGCAAACACAAAGAAAGGCCCGACAGCCGAATAAGCTGTCGGGTCGAAAAACTAATGTAATTGTACTTACATCGTATTTCTTTACGCTGGTGAGGCCCATGACGTGGTCTATTGCTTATTGGAAATCCGATGCGTTTTAATTACGTTGCTCTAAATAAATTCGAGCCTCGTATGGTTTCAAGCTGGAACCTTGCTCTGCATAATTGCTAATCAGCAATACTCCTTTTCTATATTCTTCAGGAATCACCTCATTCAATTCCTTTGCACGGAAATTGCAGATAACATAAAGTGTCTGATCTTTCCATGTTCTCTTATAAGCAAATACATCCGGGTCATCCCCCATAAGAAGTTGATAATCACCCTCGGCAAAAATAGGATACTTTTTACGAAGGGCAATGAGGGCTTTGTAATAGGCAAATACGGAATCTGCGGTATTACACTCTCCTGCGGCATTGATTTGCAGATAGTTCGGATTTACTTTTAGCCATGGCTCTCCTACAGTGAAACCAGCATTTTTACTGCCATCCCACTGCATGGGAGTTCTGGCGTTGTCACGCCCCTTGGCGTGAATAGAACGCATGACATCTTCCTCTGCATAGCCTTCCGCCAGTCTATCACGGTAAATGTGCAGCGTTTCAATATCACGATAATCCGATATATCATACGGCGCATTGGTCATGCCAAGTTCTTCGCCCTGATAGATGTAGGGCGTTCCCTGCATACCGTGCAGTAAGGTGGCGAACATCTTTGCAGATTCTACGCGGTATTTTCCATCGTCACCCCAGCGGGATACGATTCGCGGAAGGTCGTGGTTGTTCCAAAACAGGCTGTTCCAGCCGCAACCATGCAGCCCAGTTTGCCATTTACTAAGGACCTTCTTTAGCTCCATCCAGTCAAGCGGTTCCAAATCCCATTTTTCTTTTCCGGGGATCTGATCCAAACCAATGTGCTCAAATTGGAAAACCATAGAAAATTCCCGGCCGCTGGGGTCGCTGTAGATTTTCGCGTTATCCACATTGGCTCCCCACGCTTCACCCACCGTCACAAGGTCGGTTCCACCGAAAGTATGGCGGTTCATCTCCCGGATGTAGGCGTGCAGCATAGGACCATTATTCGTGATCTTCAAATCAGGTTCTTTTGCAATCTGATCAATCACGTCCAGCCGGAAGCCACCGACACCACGTTCAATCCAGAAATTGATAATTTTATAGATTTCCTCTCGAACTTTCGGATTATCCCAATTCAAATCAGGCTGCTTTACGGAAAACTGGTGGAAATAGTATTGCTGTACATCCGGCACCCAAGTCCATGCAGAACCACCGAAGCAGGCTTTCATGTCGTTTGGCGGCACATCTTCGTTTCCGCCCCGCCAGACATAGTAATCATGGAAAGGATTGTCTCTGCTTTTCTTTGCTTCCAGAAACCAAGGATGCTCATCCGAGGAATGGTTCAATACCAAATCCATAATGATACGGATATTCCGCTTCCTTGCTTCACCAATCAGCGTATCCATATCGGCCAGCGTTCCAAACATAGGGTCAATATCACAGTAATCTGAAATATCATAGCCATTATCATCTTGCGGTGAACGGTAGACCGGGCTGAGCCAAATGGCGTCGATTCCCAAATCGGCTAAATAGTCTAGGCGACTGGTAATGCCCTGCAAATCGCCGATTCCATCGCCGTTGCTGTCTTGGAAACTGCGTGGATAGATTTGATAGATTACCGCACTTTTCCACCACGGACTTTTTGCGGTTGCCATAGTTGCTCACGCTCCTTTAAGCATATTTGGAAATATGAACGCAGTCAAAATTGATGTATCCGTCGTCTGCATTGCCGCAGTAAACCACCATAAAATGATGCTTTTTCATATTGTTTCCTTTCTTGTGTCGATCCAAATGGTTGTCCAATAGTTCAGGCTTGGTACGGTAAAGTCAATAAATTTTCCGGTTTTTGTTGCTCTTTCTGTAAACGAAAGCTCTATTGCGTCCATGTTTTCCCCGTCGGGAGTGCTGAAGCAAATCTTTTCAACCGGGGTATCAACCTGTACGGTAAACTTTATATCCTTTTGGATGTTTGGTTCTTCTTTACCCTCGTTCCAGTAATCCTCGCTTTGGCCGCACAGGTTGAGTAAATAGATGCACTTGCGATAATCTTTTTCACGGAGAATCATCCAGATTTTCCCTGCTTCACCGTAGGAACTCACCTTATGGCTGGTGCATTGATACTCATAGTTATCCCACCCGGTATGGGTCATCGTCACGTCCTGCAATTCAGGATCAAAGAACAAATTTTCATACCGAATCATATAGTCGTAGTATCGTCTGATGGCTTCGGCTTCGGAATCGCTGAACTTTGTATAATCGCTGTAATACCCCTGTGTCAGAGCCGTTTGGTTTTCGCCGGTCAAAAGATGTGTGGCACCATTTGAGACAATGCTTCCCATCAGTAACTTGGCTGCGGGGAGGGCTTTTTCACGTTTGCCTTCCCGGAATGGTTTCAGATAGGCTGCCAAAATAATGCTCTTATCATCTTTGGCATAAGTTCTTGCATCCCGGATAAGCTGCGCGATGCTTGCATACCGGTCGTAAGGAGGCCACACCTCAATATAGACAGCATCTTGCTTTCTATCTGCGGTTCTCTGGACAGGCCATGCTCCGACATTGTTAAAAATCAAATAAGGTTCTTCCTCACCGTGTACATTTTCGCGCGTTTCATCAATGAGAGTGGGAAGTTCGTCTTCCAATTTGATTTTCTTCGGGATTGCATCCAAATGAGAATATGCTGTTTTGGGAAATCCATAGGTGTCCATGTGGATGCCGGAAAATCCCATCATGCTAATTGCACTTTGGTATTCTTCAAAAAGATGTTTCCTCCAAGGCGAGCCCTCCGCAATATTCATGATATAGAACACATCAATAAATACAAACGGTTCCTGACAGGAATTGTAAAACGCCCATGTCGGATGCTTTTCAAAAAATGGTTTGCTGGCGGCGTACACAGCACCGTATGCGGTTGGGTGCATCCCCAGCGCTTTTGCCTTTGCGATTTTTGCTTTAACTGTACTGCCGGAGATTTCCTTGCCCATCATATCATGGTAATCTTCTTGCGGAGCCACAAGAGAATCGTGGCGGTAAGACCAGTCATAGAACTGTATGAGATTGATGTGGCATTTTAACAGCCATTCCAATGCACCATTGTCTCGGTCTTTTTCTGTGAAGTCGCTTAAGAATCCATACCGTAAAAGTTTTCTGGGAGATTCTGCAACATCAAAGGCGGTCTGCAAAATTGGTTTTTCCAAATCATTCTGCTGATAAACATTTACGCCATATCCTGCAAAAGTAGCAGAGAAAGCGCCTATGGATACCGTTGTTTTGTTCTCGGTCAATACAATGTTTTGCTCCCATACCGTTTTGGAGAGGAGCAGTACCCGGATATGGACAGAGATGGGCAGTACATCATCACAGATAAGGCAAAGGGTTACAGTTTCATTTGTACTAAACTGTGCTTTTGACGGATAAATGTCCATTCTATAGCTCCTTACCCCTTAATCGCACCTTCCGTAAGACCCTTCATCAGGCTCTTCTGGAAAATAAGGAAAATCACAACGACCGGCACAATGGCAATGACCGCCGTAGCTGCCATCAGATTCCATTTAGCTCCTGCGAACTGCTGGAAATAGACAGACAATGCCTGCGGCACATTATGCTTTGCACTGCTTTGCAGGAAAAAGACTGCCTGCGAGTAGTTATTCCAGATGCCAAAGCCATTCAAGATAACAACCGCAGAAATAGAGGGCATCAGCAGCGGAAAAACAATACGCCAAAATGCCATAAAAGGCGTACAGCCATCAATAACGGCTGCTTCTTCAAGCTCTCTTGGCAGAGCACGGATAAAGCCGGAGAATACAAAGACCGCCTGTGGCAACGCAAGTGTCGCACAAACACAAGCCATACCCCACAAGGTATTTACCGCTTTGATCTTGATCATCAAAGTATAAAGCGGCACCGTATTGATAATGCCGGGAATCATCATGCAGCAAAGCATAATGTTGAACACCATGCGGTTGAACATGTTCGAGTATCTGGAAACAGCGTAACCTGCCATCGCTCCAAGGAAAACAATCAACAGCAATGCGGTCAAGGTAATAATGCCAGAGTTGATCATAGCTTGACCAATATTGGATTTAGCCCACCCCTCTGCATAGTTTCCGAAATAGAAATCCGGGATCAGAACATTGCCATCGTACATATTGCTGCCGGGTTCGTTCAGAGACAAAATCAGCAGCACTACAAACGGGCAAAGGCAGAGCAAGCAAATCAGAATAATCGCCAAATAGCGCGGGAAAGTTGCTTTCGATTTCATTTTAGTCACCACCAGTTATCAATCTCTCGTGCGTGTCAGGCGCAGCGAAATCAAAACAGGAATCAGAACGATCAAGAACATAATCATGGCAACTGCCGTAGAATAGCCTGTTTTGCTACCGTAACACATACGCATTGTGTAATCATTTAATAGATTTCTAATTATCTCTTTAGATGTTCTTATATGCCGGTATAGCCCGTTATTCCGGGCTTTTCCGGCACTTTTCATATCGGAAGAACCTCACAAATCTTTTTATTACCCCTCATGTTTTCACTCTCAAAAGTAGTAAAAGCAGTAGTAAATTCTGCGTACTACTTATGCCGCCTTGGTTTCCTCGGCGCTTTCCGCCGCAGGCTCCGGCTTGGCCTCTGCGGTGGTTTTTGCCTTGGCTTGCGGCCGTTCCATTTCCTCCTGTGCGGAATGGAAAGTAGCGTGGGCGTAATAGTTCAGCGTCATTACAATGTTGGCGTGTCCCATGATGTACTGCAATGCCTTGGGGTTCATGCCCGCGTTTGCCATTCTGGTACAGAATGTATGCCGCATGGTGTGCGGCGTCATCACATCGGGCAGCGGCTCCTTGTGGCACTTGTTGTACTTCTTGGCAAGGCACTTGAACATGGCGTCATAGTTGACGGCGGTTTTGGGCAGGCCGTCCCGGTTCAGGAACAGGAAGTCCTTATAACCGTCAACCTCAATGCACCTGCCGTCCCTGCGCTTCTTTAACACGCGCTCAAACGCTTCATAGGCGGCTGCGCTCATAGGCACTTGACGGAATCCGCTTTCTGTTTTTGGCGCTTCGATATAGTAGCCGTCCTCGGTGCTTCTCAAAAGCTGGTGGTCTACATTCACAAAGCGCTTCTCAAAATTCAGGTCAACGGGCGTCAGGCCGCAGAGTTCGGAAATGCGAAGCCCGGTTTCCAGCAGGATCACCACCTCGTCATAATACTTGGCATAGACGGGATCGTTCTGCATGAAGTCCAAAAGCTCGTTTTCCTGTGTAGGGGTAAGCGGCACCTTTGGTACGGTATCGTCGTTGATAACCTCATTGATCTGGAAGTCAAAGGGATTCTTGCGGAGGCAGTCATCCTGTACGGCCATATAAAAGATGGCAAGGTCGTTGTTCTCGGTGAGGATAAAGAACGGCAGAAGCCGGACAGGGGGATTCTTCATTTGGAACATCCCCGCCACCCGCCGCGGCGTATGAAACAGCTCCATTGCTGTGCCGTCCGGCAGTTCCAGATCGCACAAGATCAGGTCTATTTCCTTATCCTCAAAAATCCGGCGCTTGGCCTCCTGTTCGTAGTCGTCCCTGTCATGGCAGGACGCCAGAATAAAGGGCAGCTCCTTGTCTGCGGCCCGCACTTCGTCCAGAAAGTCCATGCCGGAACCGTCCGGCAGGTCGAGATCACAGCAGACCACCAGCGGCATTTCCTCTTGGATGGCGGCCCGCGCTTCTTTTAGAGTGGAAGCCGTTTTTACCGGGTAGCCCCGGTGCTGTAAGTATTTTTGCAGACACCATGTATAGGTGTCGCTGTCGTCAATCAGCAGTATCTTTTTCATGTGTCCTCACCCCCAATATTGATTTACCACAAGCATAAACTACAAATGTTACACAAATGTCCGAGGTGCCTTTGATTTCGACAAAAAAACAGGCTGAATTGTTACAAAGCTCGGACATTTCAAAAATTTTTTGAGAAATGGCGAAAAAAGCGGGGCAGCACACGCCGCCCCGCCGATCCCATACGGCTATTCCATCGTCCTGATTTGCTCAACAAGAGATTGCTTTTTCAGATTTCCAGTTGTGTAAGAAATCAAGGTGAATTGCACAATCAGCAGGATTGCTAAATATATCAATACGATCAGCCACGGAAATGAATAGTGAAAGTATGGATTCATCGTTTTCACAACTACCTGTACGGATAGGAAGCCCAGTCCAGTCCCTAAAACCAATGTTACCAGCGTAGCAAAAACTGAATACATCAACCCCTCATAGCACAGCATTTTGATAAGCTGCTTTTTACTCAAACCAATCGCCTGTAACATTCCAATTTCTTGCCTGCGGGACAGAAAGTTTGTGATTGTCGTATTGACAAGGTTGATTAAAGAAAAGCACACAACAATAACAGCCACGATCAACAATACCCCGAAAGAAAGTTGTTGAAGTCCGCTATAATAAGTGATACTTTCTTTTATGGTTTCCATAACCAAATCGCTATTTCCGTCTATCAGTTGATTTAATGCAGCTTCTACCGTATCATATTTTTTCATATCGGTAATTACGGAAATCGTACCTGTGCAATCTATCCCGGTCGCTTCATTCATAAACTGCTCCGGAAGCGCAAAGCATTTTGAGAAGCCGGAGTAAGAATATTCGTTTACAATGCCCATGACGGTATAGGCCTTTGTGCGAATTTGGCCGGATTCGGTTTTATAGTCCACTTCGACGGTATCACCCAACGCAGCCTCAATATCATAGAGATCGGCACGCTCTTGAAGCAAGACAATTCCATTGCCTGCCACCAGTTCATCATAATCAGTCGTTCCCGCAATTCGCTCTTTCTCCAAATTCTGCTGTTCATCTCGGCAAAAGCCCTGAATCCATTTTCCAGAATTACCATTTACACGATATTCTGCGTCCGTGTAATACCAGTGCTTGATTCCTGTAACGCCATCAATAGATTCTACTGCATTTATAAAATCGGCATTTAGAAAATTCTTTTGCTGCAATCCAGACAAAGAAATACCAGCAGTGTCCCACGATTGATTTGCGTTGAGCTGAATGTTAAATTCACCGACAGGGAAAGCCCTGCCTCTTGCCTCTGCAACGCCATCATAGGAAACTAACATTGTCGAAATCAATACAACCAATACTCCGCCGAGTGAAAGAGAAAGTATTGTTAAAGTGGACTTTGCCTTTTGTCTGGACAGATTCATTTTAGCAAGTGAAGCAGGCGTTATTTTACGGTGCAGCACGGAACTTTCTTTCATTTTCCCCTGATAATCGGAATATCGCAATGCTTCCAGCGGAGATACTGCCGCAGCTCTTTTTACAGGAGTATGAATGGCAATCATCACAATAATAAATGCAAAAAGGCCAACCCCGACCGTCACACATAAAGTAGTCAGCCAGTACCAACCGGCAGGAATCAGGAAGTACCCAATCACATTTCCAATAACCAAACCAATCGGGATAGCAATGGCAGCAAGTAATTTCCCCTCGCGGTAAACCATCTTTTTGATCTGTCGTTTTGTAGTTCCGATTGTGCGAAGCTGTCCATAGTTACGGATACTGCTTGCTACTGAAATATAAAAAATCGAATAGATCACAATGCCGGAACCAATGAAAGTTACAAAACCGATCAAGAAATAGAACAGCATATCGCTTCCGTGATTTTCGTCCTTTAAGTTAAAATATGTGGAACGGACAATCACATTATCATCGGAAATTTTTAATTGCTGCGCCAGAGTGTTTGCATAGTTGGTGGCTTCTTCCTCGCTCATGTTTTGAGCGCCTTTCAGCCCAATGTAATAATCAATCATGCCTCCGTCGCCATACTGCTGTCTTACTAATTCTTTCGATATAATGGCTGTATAGCGCCCAATATCGCCGGTTTTCACATCTAAGATTCCCGTCAATTTGAAATCATGGGTAGTGCCGTCAGAAAAGGGGATTTGAATTGTCTGTCCCAATTCATTTGAATAGCCCAAACTATCCAAAAAGGATTCCTGCACTACAATTTCATTCTCCGAAGCTGGTAAATCTCCCGAATAGGGCATACTTTGGGATGTTAGCATATCTGCATTTGCATAAGTAAAGTTCACGGTTGAATGGTTTACCTGTTCAGAAAATGCGTTGAAAAATTCTCCAACCCACGCAATTTCTTCTTGCTTGTATAGTTCCTGTCCCTGTTGTTCAGAAATCGCATGATACATAATCTGCGCTGTTTTTTGGTTGCGGTTTTGCGTTTCCTGCATAACCCCAAAGCCATAGAGTACAATAGCAGATAGCAATGCGCTGGCAAGTACAATCGTCAAAACAATAAAGATATTTCTTTTTCGATTTGCCGATATACTGCGGTTTGATATGCGCTTTACAATGCCGCTGGTATCATTTTCAAAAGGCCATGTCATAGCCTGCCACCTCCTTACTCCACAATCTTTCCGTCCTCAATGCGGACAATCCGATCTGCAAGGCGGGCTATGTCGTCATTGTGGGTAATCATTACAACGGTTTGCCGGAACTCCGCGCTGGTGCGCTTGATAAGTCCCAGCACCTCGGCGCTGGTCTTGCTGTCAAGGTTACCGGTTGGCTCATCGGCCAGCACAATAGCCGGTTTGGTAATCAGAGCGCGGGCAATCGCCACACGCTGCTGCTGTCCGCCAGAAAGATTATTCGGCATATTTTTCAGTTTATCTTCCAGCCCCAGCAGGTGAACGATCTCGTCCA
>OGPW01002343.1_pt1 | contig 10885 bp, 6 predicted proteins | sample 1553061 | NCBI WGS metagenome assembly OGPW01 (sample SAMEA2580292, study PRJEB22360) | human gut metagenome | biome: human gut; feature: human-associated habitat; material: faeces | place: Denmark | collected 2008/2010
TCGGGTGTTTTTCTTTATTGTTGTTTATTTCTGTCGAATATAAATATTAATCGGGGTACCTGTCAGATTCCACTTCTCACGCATCTTATTTTCCAGGAAACGCTTGTAGGGCTCCTTCACGTACTGCGGCAAGTTGGCAAAATAAACAAACGAAGGAACTTGTGTATTCGGCAACTGCGTAATATACTTAATCTTGATATACTTACCTTTGTTTGAAGGGGGAGGATACGCCTCAATCAACGGAAGCATTTCCTCATTCAAACGTGCGGTTGGTATTTTTGTCGTACGATTCTCATATACATTACGGGCTTCTTCAAGCACCTTCAAGATACGTTGCTTGGTCAATGCAGAAGCAAATATAATCGGAAAATCCACAAAGGGAGCAAAACGTGAACGAACAGCTTCTTCAAACGTTTTCTGCACTTTCACAGATTTATCCTCCACCAGATCCCATTTATTTATCACGACAACCAATCCTTTCTGATTCTTTTGAATCAGGGAGAAGATATTCAGGTCCTGACTTTCGATTCCTCTCGTGGCATCCAGCATCAGAATACATACATCCGAACCTTCAATGGCACGAATCGAACGGATCACAGAGTAGTATTCCAAATCCTCATTCACCTTATTCTTCTTACGGATACCGGCGGTATCCACCAGATAAAAATCAAATCCGAACTTATTGTAGCGGGTATAGATAGAATCGCGCGTGGTACCGGCAATCTCCGTCACGATGTTGCGGTCTTCTCCAATAAAGGCATTGACTATGGAAGACTTTCCGGCATTAGGGCGTCCCACCACCGCAAAACGAGGAATGTTTTCCTCTATCTCGGGTTCCGATTTTTTGGTAAAACGTTTCAATATCTCGTCCAGCAAATCGCCCGTTCCCGAACCGCTGGCTGCCGACACACAAAAAGGATCGCCCAGCCCGAACGAATAAAATTCGGCGGCGTTATACTGCCACTCGTTCGAATCAGCTTTATTCGCTACCAAAATCACCGGTTTATCCGAACGGCGCAATATAGCTGCCACATGGTCGTCGAGGTCTACCGCGCCGGTTTTCACATCGACCATGAACAAAATAACATCGGCTTCCTCAATGGCCAAAGCCACTTGTTTGTTAATCTCTTCCTCAAAAATATCTTCCGAGTTAACAACCCAACCTCCGGTATCGATAACAGAGAATTCCTGACCGCACCACTCGACCTTACCGTATTGTCGATCCCGTGTCGTACCGGCTTCTTCGTTGACAATCGCTTTACGAGTTTGAGTCAGACGATTGAAAAGAGTCGATTTTCCCACATTCGGGCGTCCTACTATCGCTACTATATTTCCCATAATTCCACTTTCTTTTTACGGCTCTCACAGCCTTTATTTCTTAATCTTTTATTCAGGTATATACCCGAAACCTTTCAATTTATTTTCCCGACTACGCCAATCTTTCTCCACTTTTACATACAGTTCGAGAAAAACTTTTTTGTCAAAAAACACTTCGATATCTTTCCGGGCCAAAGTCCCTACCTTCTTCAAAGCCGAACCGCCTTTCCCGATAACGATTCCTTTCTGAGAATCCCGCTCCACATAGATAACAGCCATAATATGAATACGATTCTCTTCTTCCTGGAATTGTTCTACCGCCACCTCACAAGCATACGGAATCTCTTTATCGTACGTCTGCAATATTTTCTCGCGGATAATTTCCGTTACGAAGAAACGAGCCGGCTTATCGGTCAAAGCATCTTTCTCGAAAAACGGAGGTGACGGAGGTAGTAATTCCTGAATACGCTTCAACAAATAGTCGAGGTTAAATTTATATTGTGCCGAAACCGGTATAATCTCGGCATTCGGCAACAACTGTTTCCACTCCTCTACCAACTTTTCAAGATCGCTCTGCTCTTTCAGCAAATCGATCTTATTGATAACTACCAATACAGGAACCGTCTCCCGAGCCACCTTGTCGAGGAACGATTGGTTTTTCGCAGGAGCTTCCACCACATCGGTCACATAAAGCAAAATATCGGCATCGAGTAATGCCGACTGAGAAAAATTCAGCATCGACTCCTGCAACTTATAATTAGGGACAAGAACTCCCGGAGTATCGGAATAGACGATCTGCATATCCTCGGTATTCACTATTCCCATAATTCTATGACGAGTTGTCTGTGCCTTCGACGTAATAATCGAAATTCGTTCTCCGACCAGTGAATTCATCAACGTAGACTTACCTACATTGGGATTCCCGACAATATTTACAAATCCGGCCTTATGCATAATTCTGTTTTATTCGGTTACAAGTCAATAACTTCTGAATACAAAAGTAGTGAAAATATTCTACCCGACGAAACAACCTACAATCGCTTTTGTTCGAAAACAAGAAAAGACGCATCTCTTTCGCCAAAAGATGCGTCTTTCTTATATCTCGACAAATTTATTTTGCGTCGTATCCCCAGATGAGATAAAGAGCTCCCCATGTAAATCCTGCTCCAAAAGCCGTGAGGACAAGTTTATCTCCTTTTTTGAATTTATGCTCAAATTCGGCCATACACAAGGGAATAGACGCTGCACTCGTATTCCCGTACTTTTGGATATTGACCAATAATTTCTCTTCCGGCAGCTTTATACGATCGGCAATAGCCTCTATAATACGCAAATTTGCCTGATGAGGAATAAAATAATCGATCCTATCTACTGACAAGCCATTGCGGGCCATCACACTTTCCGAAGAGGTGAGCATATCGGTTACCGCATGCTTATATACCGCCCGACCTTCCTGATAAACAAAATGTTCATCATGATCTACCGTCTCGTGCGAAGCAGGATGAACAGCACCACCGGCTTTCATCAACAAATGAGGCAGTCCCATACCATCGGTATGCAACACGGCATCCTTCACTCCGACTTCCTCGTCGGTAGGTTCTAACATAACGCAAGCCGCAGCATCACCGAACAGTGGACAAGTAGAACGATCCTTATAGTTAACCATCGACGACATCTTTTCTGCCGCCAAAATAACCACATGCTTATACAGTCCGCTCTTTATATAGGCAGTTCCTGCTTGCAAAGCAACGATAAACCCTGCACAAGCGGCTTGTATATCATACCCATAAGCTGTTTTTATTCCCAATTTTTCCAATACGATCGATGCCGTAGAAGGGAAACGATAATCGGGATTCGACGTAGCACAAATGAGTAAATCCACTTCACTGGGCTTTACTCCTGTTTTTTTCAACAATTCGGCTACTGCTTTTACACCCAAATCGGAAGATCCCGTTCCTTCTCCTTTTAAAATTCTACGTTCTTTAATACCTACACGAGTAGTAATCCACTCGTCGTTGGTATCGACCATATGCGACAACTCGTCGTTTGTCAAAACATAATCGGGAACATACGAGGCAATTCCCGTTATTTTTGCATTCTGCATAATAATAAAATCGGCTTAGTGTGTGAAAAATGCCCTAAATCGCTTTAGGGCCATACATACTTATCGATAAGAGCTTAAACAGCAGCTTCTTTTTCGATTGCCAATTTTCCTCTGTAATAACCACACTCTCCACATACAGTATGGTATACATGCCAAGCACCACAGTTAGGACAAACTGCCAAAGTTGGAGCCACAGCTTTATCATGAGTTCTTCTTTTGGCTGTTCTCGTTTTCGATTGTTTTCTTTTAGGATGTGCCATTTTTCTATTACTTTAATTATTATCTATTATTTTCTTTAATTCGTCCCATCTCGGGTCAGTTTCCTCCCCTTCGCCGGGCACTTCATCTACAACATCTTCATCATCGTATGATGCGGCATCTTCACTTTCGTCGCTATCGTCCATAGAACGCGCCGCATGTTTACGCAATTTAGCACTCATCGATTTATTGCATTTTCCTGCCTGATGAACATGCTTCAAAGGTATTGTCAGTGCAATGAACTCATATAAAAACCATGCAATATTCAATTCCCCGTCACTTTCAGGAATAACAACCACATTATCGCTCTCCTCGCTGTATTCCGAACCGAATTTCACATAGAGCGTTTCTTGGGTTTTTACCTCATGGTCCATATCGTCCAAACAGCGATCGCACGGAATTTGAATAACTCCTTCCAAATCAAAATCCAGTTCGAAAGAAGCCGCCGTCCGCTTCACTGTCAATTTCACCTTCACCTTTCCTTTTTGAACATCTTCACCTTCGATATTCTTAAAGAACTCATTATCCAATACATACTCAAAATCCTGAGTACCTATCGGCATACTTTTGAGCGGTAATTTATAAGCACTAAATCGTCCCAATGCTATTTGTCGTTAAAACTCCGCAAAGGTATAAAAAATAATCGTTACAAGTCAATCTTTTCGGTAGTTTTTATTTCACATTCACAATTTTTCAAATGGAGAGCCATAATCGATTAGCCCCGACAACATTCAAAAAAAAGAAAGATTTTCCAGCCCGACTAAACGACTCGCTTCAATTCGATTCTGAATGTCGTACCTTTTCCTACTTCCGAATCTTTCACATAAATGCGTCCGGCATGATAATCCTCTATAATACGTTTTGCCAAAGTAAGTCCAAGTCCCCAACCTCGTTTCTTGGTCGTGTACCCCGGATTAAAAACCGTTTTGAAATTTTTCCGTGCAATCCCCTTGCCCGTATCTTTTATATCGATATAAATCTGTTGCTTCTCCGACGTCATATAAACATCTATACGCCCTTCTCCATTCATCGCATCGACTGCATTCTTGCACAAATTCTCTATAACCCATTCAAATAAAGAAAGACACACCATCGCACCCTCGGCATCAGAAGGGAGATGAGTCGTAATCAATACTTTATCGGAAACTCTGCGACGCATATATTCTGTTGCATTTTCAAGCACTTCGTTGACATATATCAATTCCATTTCTGGCTTCGAGCCTATTTTAGAAAAGCGTTCGGCTATGACAGACAGACGGTTCACATCTTTATTCATATCCGACAGTAACGAGGGATCTACACCCGACGATTCCAACAAATCCATCCATGCCATCAACGACGAAATAGGAGTTCCCAATTGGTGAGCAGTCTCCTTCGATAATCCCACCCACACCTTATTCTGCTCGGCCTTTTTCGTACTAATCAACGCAAAATAAACGATTAAAACGAACAGAACCATAACACCCAACTGCACGTACGGATAAAGAGATAGCCGCTTTAACAAAATAGAATCGTCATAATAGAGATACTGTTTCTCCCCGTCTCCCAAATTGATCTCTATCAAATTGGATTTACTTTTTAATTGTTCCAGTTTCTCTTGTAAATATTTCTCCGTATCCGTTTCGGGCAAATTCAAATTAAGGTACTGATTTATTTCGCCGGTATCATCGACGATAATCGCCGGTATGGAGGTATTGCTCTGTATCACTTTCAATATCAACTCCATGCTCATTTCAGTCTTGTCACTGGCCAATTCACGCGTCGCTTCGGCCCATATTTCCATTTTCTTTCGCTCCTCGATAGACAAGTCTTCTACAAGGTCATTCGAGACATAAAGTACCCCGCCAACCAGCAAGACAGAAATCAACAAAAAAATCAGTTTCCCTTTTTGTCGGGCATCATAGATATTTTGCATAATATACACTCAGTATTACATATTATATAAACGGTTCCACGACTCGAATATTATTCAACGGCTTCTTAATGTAAAAAAGAGGAGCCTTTCGTTATTCAAAAGCTCCTCTCTTCTCATACTTTTACCAGCAGTGTGCTGACTAACGGACTTGAACCCGGATTGTTCGATTATCTACCTTCACAAGATAAACGCCTCTTTCCATTGGAATTTTCTCTGTATCACTTTCTAACTCTATATAAAAGAGCGTACGACCATCAATGCCATAAACAGATATTTTTCTTCCTGTCACCCCCTCAGCCATAATGCAACCGTTCATACCATAAACCCTGATGTCATTTCGGTTCAACTCATCTACTGCCGATGTTCCCAAACGAACGGTATTCGAGCGGAACGATTCTCCTTTATCATAAACAACAGTGACATGATAAGCTCCATATTCAATAGACGGAGTAGAATAATTCGTCTCAACGATAGGAGTTTGAGTCAGTTTCTGTCCATTGCAATAAACATGATACCCTACAACCGATAAATCTTTTACCGCCGATACCGGAACATACGACAAATCATCAACTAATAAAGCGAACTTATTTGAACTGATATAATGAATTGCAAAATAACGGGCATTCTCTGGTAACTGATAAGAATATTCTTTCCAACCTACATTAAGAACCGATTCCGTAGCAAGCAATTCAAAGGCATCTACACCGGTCGTTGTCGTCGAATAAAGCACTTCAAACGTCTCCGGCGTATATTCCGTTGTAGGAATCGTAGCATAGAACGACACGTTTGTTCCTCCTATAATTTCAGGAGAAATCAAGTAGTCGTCATTTTGAGGCGTCAGACCGTCATAACTCAAACCAGCCCAAGAAACCAAACATTTTTCACCAGAATGAGGCTTCCAGTTATTCGAAGTCACATCAACACCCTCGGCCAGAGGTTCCCAGACTTGAAACGCCATCGGTGTACCCATATTCGGAAATTCTACAAATAAAATACCGGCAGAGGTCAAGCCATCTCCATCTACCACCGTATAATCACCTATATTCTCATAAATAAACGATTCGTAACCTTCGAAATCATCTACCATCGGCTCGGGGGTCAATGTAGGCTTTGTCCAAGACAGTTCATGAGCCTTCTCTGTTTTCTCCCCGACTAGGTCGGTAATAACAGGCAACTCTGATTGAGAAGCGATTATTATTGCCTCCAATATATTATTTTCTGGGATCTCATCAGACTCTTTTGCTATAACCTCTGCTTTAATAGGAGTTTCTTTGCCTATCATTTCAGCCGTAGGAGTAACCGTAAATAAATGATCGGCTGTTTCTCCCTGCGCCAAAGCCTCCGTCCGAGAAAGAGTTTGAACCAGAGTCTCATCTACATAAAGATTCACATCATAAGTTATCGACTGCTTCCCGTTATTTTTAACGACAACCGTATAATTTTCAGATTCACCCACGACAGGACGACGAGCACCTTTGATACTTTCGAGTTTCGCATCTAATTCCGACTCATTAGCAACCGCTATATTATCGATGATTACATAATCACTACCATTAGAAACAGCTCCATCAAACACAATTGCAATCCACGGATAATCTTTATATTGAGCCAAATTTACTTTACATACGGTCCAACCCGGAAGAAAAGAGGCTGTATTGGCGCTATAAACCTCGGTATATGCTTTATCATCGGCAGTCACTTTCACCGATAATTTTCCGGCGGCATTCTGGTAACGATATAATAAAAATGTCAATGTAGGAGCATTAAAACCACCCAAATCTAATTTGGGGACTTGTAAACGAGCTTCTCCCTTACCCGATTGAGAATGGCAAACGAACATTCCTCCATCTTCCGGCTCCAAACCGAGACTACGGATATAATTCGTCAATCCCCACTCGGCTTGTCCGCTCAATGCCCCCATAATCCAAGGATAAGTTGTTGTCATATTATTCACACCGTTTTCCTCGAAAGGCATCGTATAAGGGATTCCCAATACGACATTATCTAACGCAGCCTCGCCTTCGCCCCCGATAGTAGTAGCAGAGACAAGGAAAGTATAAGAATCGAGTTTAGAAGAGGACGGAGTAGCCGTATAAGAAAGGGCTGTGGTAGTTCCCACTTCTCTATAACTCGTACCCACATACTCATAAATCTTATACGTAATATCAGATGGCTGGAAATAACCATTATGCACACCAACCGTAGGAACACTCCACGATAACTCGGCCTTCAAATTATCGGAAGAGGGTAAAGCTGTAAAGTTCGACACAATGCTTGGAACATCGATACCGCAATAACACGTTACCGTAGCTGTTCCTCCTTCACTAAACTCATTCTTGGCCACCACAGTATAAACGTTATTTCCCTGAACCGCATTCTCATCATTACAAGAAAGAACTTCGCCTGGTTGTTTACCCGTAAATTCAGCGACCACAGACCCGTCGACACGTTTCACGGTCACATCGACCGTACCAGTCAGCTCTTCACCGTTCAAGCTTTGAGTAGGCAACCGGAAACTCAGCGTTGCCGAAAGCCCCCCTTGTGCAGCGGGAGTAGCCTTTAATTCTGCAACAGCGGCCGGAGCTTTCATCAACGCACCGTTACGCACCTCTATATTTTTTATATTCAAGGTAAATTGATCTGGATCGGAAATTGCATGGAATCCGACATAATAACGGCCATGCTCTGTAACTTCAAAGGTAGCTGTAAAAGTTTGATATTCCTTGTTCGTCAAATCAAATGTCTGAGCCTTTTGTTGATCTTCCGGCTTATCCGATTTACCATAAGTCACTTCCAATTTCTCAGAACCCATTACACCGGCCTTAGCGTCAAACACGACCTCTATCATATGGGCGGTTCCCAATTCGATGGCCGGCGTTACGACATAATCATCGGCCGAATTCGAACAATAAGCATACTTCAACGAACCGTCGCTTATATCGTAGTACCAAGTATTATCATCGTTATTATTATCCTTGATCGTAAACAAAGAAAACTCCTGTTGAGTCGGTGCTACCATATAAGGTAAAGAATAAATACCGCAGAATACCGTTTGTTCCACTTTTACACCGGCATTTTCTCCACTATAAGCTACAACACTATATGTGTTAAACCCAAAGTCCGAATGTTCGTCTTCATACGTTAATGTCGCTCCCAAAACCGGATTTTCAAACGTTTTGATTAACTTCCCATTACGCAAGATTTCAATTTTAGAAACAGACGAAAGAGGTTCTCCTTGATAATTTTCTTTCGGAACGACAAAACTCATTGTAGCTTTCTGTAATCCTGCTTGATCTGCCGTCACCACAAAATCGGTTACGCCCTTCGGAGCATAAATACTTCCGAATTCTTCCACACGAATATTATCTACATTAACTCCAAAACGATCGGCAACGCTTGTACAATGAATTGCAAAATTTCCTTGCCCGTTCGCTTCTGGCACGTAGGTAAGTACAATATGTCTCGGAGAAGACGCATCCGCCATAATTTCCGTCGGTTCCATAACAATCGTAGATAACGATTCTACGGAAGGCTCCGCTCCCACTTTAACACCAATAATTTCTGCATTATACCCCGAGCCTGAACAAATATCGAACGAAAGCTGATAAACATTATAAGCTTTAAAAGTCATTTTAGGCAATACCAAATAATCATCAGCAGCATTATCGGCAGAGAAAGTATAACCCGCACTAAATTGACCCGTATCGAATTGCCAAGTCACACCATCGCCATTATTATCGATTATGTTCAACAAATCGAATGACGATGCATCTTCGAAAGTTTGTTCATAAGGAAGCGAAACGGCTTTCCCAAAAACGACCGAATTACTCTCGACCGACCCACACTCTTCTCCGCCGAACTTCACGATTACAGTATACTTGTAAGACTTTAACTCATTCTCGGGAAGATTATCGATATAAGTTGTCTCTTTTATGTCGGTCGATAACGACTCTCCATTACGAAGAATGTCATACGAAACTTTTGTCAAGTTTACCCAACCTCCATTAATACCGGCTTCGGGTAATGTCCAAGAAAGGGTTACCTTCCCAGATTCTTCGGCAACAGCGGTCACTTCGGTTGGAATTTGGGGCATATCTTCTCCGGTAAAAGTTTTTATCGAAGCTGCAACCCCCTCTCCGCCACTATTCAAACAAATTACTTTCAATACATGTAATCCATTCGTTAATACAAGAGATATAGAAAATTCCGCACCGGGACTTTGGTTTTCCTTTATCTGGACAGTATCGCCATCGACTACTATGGCTACATTTATCAATCCTTTCAGTTCATTACCACCGGCAGTCCTTGTAGGAAGATCGCACGAAATTCGGGCTGTCGTCGCACCCGGAGTCGCATAGGATATACTCAAATTTTCAACAGCAGCCGGAGCAGAAGGATCAGAAAAAGGATCTGTCGTGTACAAGCCAATCCACTCCTCTCCATTTTCAAAAGCCAATTGCGTATAAAACTCTTTCGAGACCGGATCTATTACAATCAACTCGCTCTCACTCCAATTACAAGCAGCCCAATAGATTTTACGATCGAGAGGGCTCCAACAACACGATTGAGAATATTCAGGGAAAAAACCTGTACTCACTACTTTCTCCCCCTGTACGGCAGACTCTTTATCAAACTTATATACATCGCCATAATCATCGATTACATACATTTGCCCTTCTCCATCAATACACATTCCACGATAAGAATTTTCCATTGGAGCGACAACTGTAAAATCCAATGTTTGGAGATCCAATTTACTCAACGTATAAGCCTCCCCAGCCTCATCATAATTAATTGAATAAACGACATCATTGACCGGATCATAGGTCATATTCACCGCAGCATTAGGATATTCCGCCTCTTTTTCTATAACTTGTTTATCTCCCGTCACGACATCTACGACTACCAATTTTGCAGAATTGATACCCGACCAGTAAAACTCGTCAAAAACCGATAAATAGAATTTTCCATTAGCGTAAGTCCCACCGTCTTCGCCTTCACCATATTCCTCTACATCATACAGTTTAGAATAATCTCCTGTATTAGGATTAATCGAGTAGATACCATAATCCCTCTCTTCATAACTATTAGTAGCTGCCAAAAAGCCGAACAAATTCGCCGGTGAATTTTGTGCATTAATTTTGGCAACACGAGTACGAGCCGGCAACTTAGAGATATTAATAATTCCCACTGGATTTCGAGACGAGCGCTTTCTATATTTACGAACCTGCGCTTTACCTGATTTAAGAGGTACACTCCGTTCTGTAAATTGATAATTTTCACGTTCTTTC
>OGPW01002350.1_pt1 | contig 10858 bp, 7 predicted proteins | sample 1553061 | NCBI WGS metagenome assembly OGPW01 (sample SAMEA2580292, study PRJEB22360) | human gut metagenome | biome: human gut; feature: human-associated habitat; material: faeces | place: Denmark | collected 2008/2010
CATAGGAAGGACGGATCAGTACCGGGTAACCCAGATGGTTGGCTGCCTTCAATGCTTCTTCTGTTGTGAATACTGTTGTGCCTGCAGGTCTCGGGATCTTACACTTCTCAAGGATTTCATCAAACAGCTCTCTGTCTTCAGCGGCATCCACATTTTCCGCGCTTGTTCCCAGAATGGGCACGCCCATCTTCATCAGGCTTTCCGTCAGCTTGATAGCTGTCTGTCCGCCGAACTGTACCACTACGCCGTACGGCTTTTCGGTGTTGATGATATTGGCAACGTCTTCCTTGGTCAGCGGATCGAAGTACAGACGGTCGCCGGTATCGAAGTCTGTGGAAACGGTCTCCGGGTTGTTGTTGCAGATGATTGCCTCACAGCCCATCTCTTTCAGTGTCCATACACAGTGTACCGAACAGTAGTCGAACTCGATACCCTGTCCGATACGGATCGGACCGGAACCGAATACGATAATCTTTTTCTTGTCGCTGTGCTGACGTTCGATGAACTCTTCTGCTTCGTTTTCGTCGTCATAGGTAGAATAGAAGTACGGTGTCTCTGCCTTGAACTCGCCTGCGCAGGTATCAACCATCTTATAAACGGCATGGCGGTGCATCGGGCATTTCTGACCGGAAATACGCTCAATGGTTGCATCCAGATAGCCGTACTGCTTTGCCAGCAGGTACAGATCTTCGGTCAGCGGCTTGGCAGCCATTTCCCGTTCCAGTTCGATCAGATTCATCAGCTTGTTTAGGAACCAGCAGTCTACCATAGTCAGCTCGTGCAGTTCTTCCACGGTCTTGCCACGTTTCATTGCCTCATACAGCTGGAATGCACGCTCATCGTCTACGACCTGGAGACGCTCCATAATTTCATCCAGAGACATCTTCTCATACTTTTTCATATTCATGGAGTCTACGCCCAGTTCTGTGGAACGGACAGCCTTCATGATCGCCTCTTCAAAGCTGGTGCCGATCGCCATAACTTCACCGGTAGCCTTCATCTGTGTACCCAGTGTACGCTTTGCATAGACGAACTTATCGAACGCCCACTTCGGGTACTTGACAACCACATAGTCCAGCGCCGGTTCAAAGCAGGCATAGGTCTTTCCGGTAACCTGGTTTACGATCTCGTCCAGTGTATAGCCGATGGCGATTCTTGCAGCCACCTTTGCAATCGGGTAACCGGTTGCCTTGGATGCCAGTGCGGAAGAACGGGACACACGAGGGTTAACCTCGATAACTGCATACTCCATGCTGGTGGGATGCAGCGCAAACTGACAGTTACAGCCGCCTTCTACCTTCAGTTCGGAAATAATGTTGATGGCAGCGGTACGCAGCATCTGATATTCCCGGTCAGTCAGCGTCACAGTCGGAGCGATAACGATGCTGTCACCGGTGTGTACGCCAACCGGGTCAAAGTTTTCCATGGAGCAGACGGTGATAACATTGCCCTTGCGGTCACGGATAACTTCGAACTCAATTTCTTTCCAGCCGCTGATGCACTTTTCGATCAGAACCTGTGTGATCGGAGACAGACGCAGACCGTTCTTGGTGATGTCACGCAGCATTTCTTCGTTATCGGCAATACCGCCGCCAGTGCCGCCCAGAGTGAATGCCGGACGCACGATAACCGGATAGCCGATGGTCTTTGCGAAATCTACAGCGTCTTCGATGGTCTCTACGACCTTGGACGGGATGCACGGCTGGTTGATCTTTTCCATGGTGTCCTTGAACGCCTGGCGATCCTCTGCCTTATGAATGGTCAGCGGATCTGCACCCAGCAGCTTGACGCCGTGTGCCTCCAGAAAGCCCTCTTCTGCCAGCTGCATGGAAAGGGTCAGACCAGTCTGACCGCCCATGGTGGACAGCAGGCTGTCCGGCTTTTCGATCTGGATGATGCGCTTTACCACATCCAGGGTCAGCGGTTCGATATATACCTTGTCTGCCATTGCCTTATCGGTCATGATGGTAGCCGGATTCGAGTTGATGAGGACAACTTCCAGACCTTCCTGTTTCAGCGCACGGCAAGCCTGTGTTCCTGCGTAGTCAAACTCAGCAGCCTGTCCGATGATGATCGGACCGGAGCCGATGACGAGAACCTTTTTAATATCACTTCTCAATGGCATAACTTACTTCTTCTCCTTTTCCATCACAGCAACGAATTCATCGAACAAATATGCCGTATCCAGCGGACCGCCGTGTGCCTCCGGGTGGAACTGCACTGTAAAGGCATTGATCTTATGATAGCGGATGCCCTCACAGGTTTTATCATTGGCATTGATATGAGAAACTGTACCGATCTCCGGATCCAGGCTCTCACCCACAACTGCATAGCCGTGGTTCTGGCTGGTAACATAAGTGCGATGGCTGTTCAAGTCAATAACCGGCTGGTTTGCGCCACGGTGACCATACTTGAGCTTTTCTGTCCGACATCCCTGAGAGAGCGCCAGCAGCTGGTGTCCCAGGCAGATGCCGAAGATCGGAATGCCCAGCTTTGCAATCTCGCCCACGTTGTCGATGATCGCCTGGTTTTCAGACGGGTCTCCAGGGCCATTGGAAAGCATAATGCCATCGATGTGCATTGCTTTCAGTTCCTCTGCGCTGGTAGTTGCCGGAAGTACGACAACTTCGCAGCCACGCTTCACCAGTTCATTCCGGATGTTGCGCTTATAGCCGAAGTCGTACAGTGCCACCTTGTACTTCGGTGTGCCTTCGCTGTAGGTTCTGGGTTCTGTACCGGTTACGCTGACAACAGCGTTCTTGATGGTATACTTGCGAACCTGTTCCAGCAGTTCTTCTTTCTTGGCGTAAACATCTTCTGTGGTAATCACGCCATTCATAACGCCGACCTCACGGATAATCCGGGTCAGCTTACGGGTATCAATGTTATAGATACCTACAATGTTCTGCTCCTTGAGGAAACCGTCAATGTCGCCCTCCATACGGAAGTTCGACGGTGTGTTGCACCATTCCCGAACAATGTAGCCGTGAATATAGGACTGTGCAGACTCGCTGTCTGCTGCATTCACACCATAGTTTCCGATCAGCGGAAACGTCTGTGTCACCAGCTGTCCATAATAACTGGGATCGGTCAGTGTCTCCTGATATGCGGTCATACCCGTTGTAAACACGACCTCACCGATTGCAGTTCCTTTGACACCAAAATGCAAGCCCTCGAAAATTGTTCCGTCTGCCAGAAGCAGATAGGCTTTATCGCCTCGTTCCAATAATGACATGACACCAGTCCTTTCCAACCTGAATAAATTTATAGATATGCGGTGATATCATCACGCATACGGATTGCTTCTCTTCTCGCTGCCTCTGCAAATGCAGTCTCCGGGCAGTTTCCTTCCTTCTTCCATGCACACATGATAGCACGGGAAGAGTTTACGATCGCACCTCTGCCGTTTTTATCAAATGCACCGGCAACACCCTGTGCGCCGCCGCCCTGTGCGCCGTATCCCGGCACCAGGAACATGGTGTGCGGCAGTTTCTGACGCAGTTCAGCCAGCTGTTCCGGATAGGTTGCGCCTACAACTGCGCCGACAGCGGAATAGCCGTAGGCACCGATCTGCTTGCTGCCCCAGGATTCGCACATTTCACCCATGATCTCATAGACCGGCTTGCCGTCGATCTGTCTGTCCTGGAGTTCTCCGCTGGACGGATTCGAGGTCTTTGCCAGAACAAAGATGCCCTTGTCATACTTTTCGCACACGTCCAGCAGCGGCTGAATGCCGTCTGTTCCCAGATAGCCGTTTACGGTCAGTGCGTCTGCGCCAAAGGCTTCCAGCTCCACGCCGTCTACCTCTGTCTTGCCCAGGTGTGCAGTTGCATATGCAGTCATAGTTGCGCCGATGTCGTTGCGCTTGCCGTCTGTCATGACAAACATTCCCTTGCTCTGCGCATAGCGGATAGTCTCTGCCAGTGTGCGGACACCCTCCCAGCCGTACATTTCATAGTAAGCCGCTTGAGGCTTGATTGCCGGGACAACATCACACAGTGCATCGATCAGTGCCTTATTGAACTGAAGGATCGCATCTGCTGCTGCCTCCAGGGTGTGTCCATACTTGACAAAGCTGGCATCCCGGATGTACTGCGGCACATATTCCAGACGGGGATCCAGTCCGGCTACGGACGGATTGTGCAGTTCATCAATTCGCTGAATCAGTCTATCAAAAGCCATTTGCATCTATTCCTTTCCCTTGACAAATCCACTGTTACTTGCGGTTTGCCATATATTCTGTATCTTGATAGCGGATCACGCCGTCTGTGATGGTATACACCGGTTTTCCCACCAGTGTCTTGCCCTTCCAGATCACGTTCTTCGCTTTGGAGTGCATCTTTTCCGGATCAACTATCCAGTGATAGTCCAGATCGACCAGAGTAATATCTGCCGGCTCGCCCACTGCAAGCTTATGCTGCGGCAGACCCAGAATCCGTCTCGGATTCTCTGCCATTTTCTCGACCAGCTGGGGCAGTGTCAGCATTCCGGCGTGTACCAGCTTCAGCGATGCCGCCAGAGAGGTTTCCATTCCGATCACACCGTTCGGGGCATGATAGAAGTCTGCCTTTTCTTCCGGCGCATGAGGTGCATGGTCTGTCACAATGCAGTCAATTGTACCGTCCAGCACGCCCTCCAGCACAGCCTTGCGGTCTTTTTCCGTCCGGAGCGGCGGATTCATCCGATAGTCTGCATCGCCGCTGAGTACGGCATCTTCCGTCATGAGGAAGTAGTGCGGACAGGTCTCACAAGTCACCTTTACGCCCTGTGCCTTGGCATGGCGGATGATCTCCACGTTGCCGTAGGTGCTGACGTGTGCAATGTGAATCGGCACATTTGCCGATGCTGCCAGAATGATCTCACGGGCTGTGATATAGTCCTCGGATGCACGGTCCATACCCTTTACGCCCAGTGTTTCCGATACCTTGCCACGATTTACGATGCCGCCGTCAATAATGGACAGATCCTCGCAGTGAGAGATCACCGGGATGCCCAGTTCTGCTGCCTGGATCAATGCCTTGCGCATAGTCTCAGCGCATTCCACCGGTCTGCCGTCATCGGAAATGGCGCAGATGCCTGCCTCTTTCAGAGCGGCATAATCGCACATTTCTTCGCCTTTCAGTCCCTTGGTAATGCATCCCACCGGGTGTACCTCTACGCCGGTATGGGATGCCTTTTCGCAGATATACCGAACGGTATCCACGCTGTCGATCGCCGGTGTGGTATTGGGCATACACGCTACGCCGGTAACGCCGCCGGCAAGTGCCGCAGCTGCGCCGGTGAAGATGTCCTCTTTATGGGTCTGACCCGGATCACGGAGGTGAACGTGCATATCAAACAAGCCCGGCAGTGCCGTCAGACGGGAACCGTCGATCGTCAGCCCTGCCGCATCCGGCAAGTCCCTGCCAAACTTTGCGATCACACCGTCCTGAATCAGCATATCGCATCTCGGCATCACGTCGCCCTGTACGACCTGCACATTGCGAATCAAAATGGTCTGTTTCATTCTTTCCTCATTTCTGCATCGGTGTTCTGATAAATCACAACACAATCTGTTCCGTCTATCTCCTGCACAGAGACCTGTACCGTCTCGCTCTGCGCTGTGGGAACATTTTTCCCGATATAATCCGGACGGATCGGAAGTTCACGATGGCCACGATCCACCAGCACGGCAAGCTGCATACACTGGGGTCTGCCGATCGCCAGAATGGCATCAATGGCAGCCCGGCAGCTCCGTCCCGTGTACAAAACATCGTCCACGATCACCACACGCTTATCCTGTACCGGAAAATGAATGGTACTCCGGGCAGTGTGGGTGGCATCGGCGATGCGGTCATCCCGAAACGGCGTGATGTCCAGTGCGCCAAATTCTACTTCGACCTGTTCCAGTTCGTAAATTTTCCGAGCAATCCGTTCCGCAAGCACAACGCCACGGGACAGAATGCCCACGATACATAGATTTTCTGCACCACGATTGCGTTCCAGAATCTCATATGTGATCCGGGCAACCGCACGGCGCATGGCATTTTCGTCCATGATGACTGCTTTCTGTTCCATACACACCTCCCGATCTCCGCAGTAACCCCTGTCTGCACATGGCAGCAGGTTCAAAAAAAGCACTCACCCGTTTTTGACAGGCAAGCGCTTACACCTTTTGCATCCAGCGAATGCAAAAGAATCATATCCGATTGATGAAACGCCTTGTCAACCTCACGGGATCAACTTAAAGGAACCGCTCATAAGCATATCCGCAGATATACTTCTTGATTGATACTAGTATACCACACTTTCCGGTGCTTGTCCAGTGTTTTTTTACAATTTCCGAAAAGTTTACACTTTTTCTTCCCCGGAACTGTCCTTCTCGGAAAGACAGTTGCTGAGCGCCACCAGCTGTTCCATGGTCAGATTCTCCATGCGGACTGTTTCGGACAGCCCCAGTTCCCGCAGTGCGTCCAGCAAAACCGGCTTTTCGTAGTGCATGGTTGCCGAAAGCGAATTCACCAGCGTCTTTCTGCGCTGGGAAAAACCGTTTTTCAGCATGGCGAAAAAGTGTTTCGGATGTTTCGTATCCGCTGCATAGCGCTTCTGCACATCAATGCGGATGACGGCGGAATCCACATTCGGTGCGGGCATAAAGCTGCCGCGGCTGACCTCGAACAAAATTTCCGGCTCAGCGTAATACTGCACGGCCGCACTGACGGCGCCGCACTCGCGCGTGCCGGGCTGTGCACACAAACGCTCTGCCGCTTCTTTTTGTACCATAACCGTGATGCTCGTGATGGGCAAACGATCTTCCAAAAGCTTCATGATGACCGGCGACGTGATGTAATACGGCAGGTTCGCACACACAGCGACCTCTTCCCCGTTAAATTCTTCTTCGATGACGCGGTGCAGGTCGATCTTCATCACGTCGTCGTTGATGACCTTCACGTTATCGCAGTCGGCAAGTGTTTCGTCTAAAACGGGCAACAGACGCTTATCAAGCTCGATGGTGACGACTTTTTTTGAGACCTGCGAAAGCTCGTAGGTCAAAACGCCGATGCCGGGGCCGACCTCAATGGCGCCTGCGCAGTCTGCCGCGCCGCTCATCTCAGCCATGCGCGGGCAGACGGAGGGATTGATGAGAAAGTTCTGACCGAGCGCCTTGGAAAAGCTGAAGCCGTTCTTTTCCATGACGGCTCGAATGGTGGATATATCGGAAAGTCTTTGCATAGGGATATCCTTTCGATTAAAATTTCACTTTATAGATCTGCACGCCGTTTTCGTCAAAGACACACGGGAACAGCGCTTTGATCTCCGTTTCGTTCACGGTGAAGTTATTGCGCTCGTAAGCGGAGACCAGAATGTAATCAATGCTGTATTTTTCAAAGAGCGCACAGTTTGCCTGCGGTGCGGAGAACATACTTTGCATGTCCGTTTCGCGCTCGGTGTAATCGAGCCCGTGAAAATACACGTAGCTTGTGGAGCCGCAGACGATGTTTCTGCCCGTCAGCGCCGCGATCTCGTTGTTATGGCGCATATCGGTGAGCACGGTGTCTTCCGGCTCGGTGTTCTCATAAATGTACTCCGCTGCTTTGAGCTGACTGTCGCCGTATAAGCAATAGCCCGCAATGCTCTCTCTGCCGATGGTCAGCACCGCAGAAAGCATGCATAGCACGAGCGCGCCGACAGCCAATGCGCGGCGGCCCGGCAGTGTGCGCAGGCGGCGGTAAATCTCGACCATATATGAAGCGACTACGCCGCAGACGAGAAAATACGCGGCGTAAAGCAGCTTGTTGTTATCATAGGTATTCGGCTGGAACACGACAAACTCACAAATGAACCAAATGACGGCTGCGGGAGCGCAGACCGTGAACCGGCGCTGATCTGCCGTGAAAAATGCAGGCAGGAACAACAGCGCCGTGACGCCGAGATTCACAAGATAGAACCACAAATAGCCGTCCTGCAAATTGCCCCAGTTGTACCACCCACGCATGAAGCTGTCTCCGCTCGCCTGCGAGAATGTCCACGTGAAAAGCTGCGGTGCGGCAAGCAGCAGTGTGATGAGCAGGAATACGCCCCACGTTTTTACAAGCTGTATACCGAAACCCTTACGGATCGCCATGATGAGCAGTGCGAGCACAAACAAAACAAACGCTGCGGCACAAACCAAAACCAGATACAGAAACACGGATGATTCGCGCGAGATGAGCTTCGGCGTGACGAACTGCGCGCCGAACGCGAGCAACATCAAAACGAGTGCAGCGACTTTTGCGGTAAACTGCACATGAGCACTGCTGCCCCGGAACACTCTGCGGCACAGTGCAAAGCAAAGCCACACGCCGCAAATGAGTCCGAACGCGAGGAACGAATGCGTATGAATCATGACAAGTCCGCCTGCAAAAATACCGGCAATGATGAAATACCGTTCGCATTGCTCATAAACGGCGCGGTACAGCACGTATAAAAGCGGGAATAAAACCGCCCAGCCGAACAGCGTTGCGCGCTGCGGGATGAGCATATCCACAATGACGTTCACCCAGCGGATATTTTGATTGACAAGATTCGTGGGTGTCTCATAAAACGATGTGAAAATGCGGGTAAAATTATCTGTTCCATTTTGCAGATTCGGGAAGAAATACGCAAAGCCGAAGCCGCCGTTCAAAAAAAACAAAATCTCCGCTAACGCGGTCTTCGCTTTATCACGCAGCCAGCGTTGCCAGAAAAGATATGCGCCGAAAAACACCTGCGCCCCGGCAAAAAGCATCGGCAGCACATACGCAAAGCGCAGCGGCGCACCGAGCAAATATAGACTTGAAGAAATGCTGTCCGACAAGAACGGATACGAAAGCTTCACGCCCGGCAAAATGGAATACATGGGCGGAAATGTCTTCTGCTCCGCGATACTCGTGATGAACCCGAGGTGCATGCTCATGTCGCCGTAGGTGCATTGGCTCGACCAGATCTCACCGTTTTGGTAACGGAAGCTGTGCAGCACCAAAAACACGAACAGCAGCCATAAGCCGAGCGGTAAAAGCAGTGTGCGTTCTGCACGGCAGAAGGCTTTGTGTTTGCCGGGAAAATCATTCGGAAGCAGCTTCGGACGCTTTAAGAACACAGCGCCAACCGTCAGCAAAAGCAGTGAGATGAGCGCCAAAACATGCGCTGTGATGCTGAACGAAAACAGGAATGCCCACAACGACGGCAGCCACATTAAAAGCACGCTGCCCGCGGCGCTGCCGAGAATCATTTGTGTATATCGCCGCTCTTTATTTAAAAAGCATGCGGCAAGTGTTACGCCGCACAGCTGAAACATCAGAAAATACAGCAGCGCCACCGCGCCGCCCAAAAAATTGCCGCCCATAAACAGCTCCTGAATTTGTTCTTTAATATAATATATTGTACCATTTTGGCGACGGGATGTAAAGACGGCAGAAAAGGTTTTATTGCAGGCGCTTACGCGCTTTTTCACAAAACACCCGGAAACGGGGTTGAAGTTCAAAATGCAATGTGCTACAATATATTTTAATAATTATGGCGTCTCCCCTGCGGTTTTGCGCAAAAGCGAACGATGATACGCAGTCGTATATGTGTAGTTTCCGATTGCGGAGTGCCTGAATGCAAAGTGAGGTGTTCTTCGTGGAGAATGATATCCATCGGAGAGATAAAACGAACTACTATCTGGATCTGGCTGAGGCCGTTTCCCAGCGCTGCACATGCCTTCGACGTCACTACGGCGCTGTGATCGTAAAAAATGATGAAGTGATCTCCACCGGCTATGTCGGTGCGCCGCGTGGCAGAAAAAACTGCACGGATATCGGCAAATGCGTGCGCGTGGAAAGAAATATTCCCCGCGGTGAACGCTATGAGCTGTGCCGTAGCGTACATGCGGAAGCAAACGCCATCATCAGTGCCCCGCGCGATAAGATGATCGACGCCACGCTGTATCTTGTCGGCAAGGAGGTCTCTACCGGCGACTATGTGAAAAACGCCGTATGTTGCTCCATGTGCAAGCGCATGGTCATCAACGCAGGCATTGCACGGGTCATCGTGCGCGATGACCACGATCGGTTCAGAGAGATAGATGTTCAGGATTGGATCATAAACGACGAATCCATCGAAGGTGTATTCGGCTATTGAGCCTTACCCCGTTACCGCGTATCCGGCATAAGGCTCGGAAAGAATACGGTGAACATTTATGTCTTTAATACAGGTGTCAAACCTGACCTTCGGCTATGAAGGCAGCTTTGATAACGTCTTTGAAAACGCGTCTTTTTCCATAGATACAAACTGGCGGTGCGGCTTTATCGGGCGCAACGGCAGAGGCAAAACGACGTTTTTAAATCTGCTACTCGGAAAATACGCGTACAGCGGCACCATTTCCGCTTCGGTCAACTTTGAGTATTTCCCGTTTGAGGTGGAAAATCCGGACGATACGCCGCTTGAGATTGCGGAGAGCATCATGCCGGACTTTGAGATGTGGCGGCTAACGCGTGAGCTCAACTTACTCGACGCCGACCCGGGACTGCTTTACCGCCCCTACTCGACGTTAAGCTACGGCGAGCGTACGAAGGTACTGCTGTCGATTTTATTTATCCGCGAAAACAGCTTTCTGCTCATCGACGAGCCGACGAACCACCTCGATATCGAAGCGCGCGGCACACTGGCTCAGTATTTGAAGTCGAAAAAAGGGTTCATCCTTGTCAGCCACGACCGTGCGTTTCTGGACGAAGTCATCGACCATGTGCTTTCCATCAACCGCGCGGACATCACGGTGATGCGCGGCAACTTTACGACGTGGCAACAGGAGAAGGACCGCGAGGATCAATTTGAGTTACAACAAAATGAGAAACTTAAAAAGGATGTGAAGCGGCTGGGG